>JACLAB010006310.1_pt1 | contig 25133 bp, 23 predicted proteins | sample 8027921 | NCBI WGS metagenome assembly JACLAB01 (sample SAMN15725117, study PRJNA655200) | protist metagenome | isolation source: fluorescence activated cell sorting (FACS) single amplified genomes of... | place: USA: West Boothbay Harbor, Gulf of Maine | collected 2000-07-19
CTCGCAAATCTCCTACGGCGGTACGGAGTAACATACGAACAATTTGGAAGAGCGTTAGATCAATATAACAACAATGAAACTATTCGATCTGCATCTTATGAACTTGTCTCTCAAATTGCTTCAGGAATTAACCAAGCAGCCACAATCGCTCGCGAACATAATATGGTTCGAGCCTTTGCTATCGCGCCAACCGCCAGTTGCAGTTATCGAAGCGTGGATCTGGATGGCTATACTAGCACACCAGAAATCGCTCCACCTATCTCGCAGACAGTCGATCGCGACTCAGGTACTTTCGGAGTACAAACTTACAACTATGGCGACGTAGAGATTGCGTCAAAAGTAGGCTGGGATAATTATAAAAGAGTGACAGATGGCATCATGACGATGCTTGATCGCACAGGACTTCTTCATGGATACAGTTTCAACTCTTGGAGTGATTCAGTAACCTACGACAATGCGTTCGTAGAAGAGTGGCTTAGGTCTCCGCAAACAAGCCTCTATTACTCGCTTCAAGTTATGAGCGATACACAAGATAAATCTAGTGCTTATGCTGCATTAGATGAATCAGAAGTAGACACCTATTTAGAGGACATTTTAAATGAAGAAATTACATGTGATTGTCAAGAATGAACCCTTACGAAAAACTACTAAACAGAAAACGGAAATGGACACCAGTCCAGACAACTGCCGGATTATGCAAGGCAGGGGCGGAAGAGACGGTACACCGTGCACTTGCGTTGCGACATATGGAACTACCTGTGGGAGATTTTATCCGTGATGGATTGGCTACCGACGTACCAAAACTATCGCGGGAGTTATTGGAATCAAATGTCACCGACGAGGAAAATCACGACTTGGCACTTGGTTACATTGCCAATGCTTACGGGGTTGACCAAAAAGCTGAAGCGGAAGCTATCAGGCTCAGGGATGCTTGGACTTCGCATCCTGATCATACGATCCTCAAAGCGATGGTTGCCGAACGTGCAATTTTCTTCGTTCTTTTACCATTCATGCGCTTTAATGGTGACGCTGGAATGCGAACAGTCAGTGCGGATATAAGCAGAGATGAACAAATTCACGTTGCTGCCAATAGCATTGTTTGTCGGGAGTTGGGGCTTACTGTCAGTCCTAGTCTTGATAAACTCCGCAAGGCAACTATCAATTGGGTAATGCAACCCTTAGGTATTAATACTACCGATAAATATTTGGATAAAAAATTTTGGCTGGATTCTAGTGATCGCTTAATGTATGAAGGTAAGGCTCCTGAGCTTTCCGCAACTAAAGCAGCACGGATGCCAGCGTTCTTTGAGCATAGCAATGTCAACCTCCCCCAATACGCTTGAAGTCTTAGGGATGCAATCCCGTGGTCTTGTACATCAATTAGAAGAATCATTCCCACCAGTTAACCCTACACCAGACGATACGATGGAAAAGATTATGTTTAGATCCGGCCAACGCAGTGTTGTTGAATGGATCATTCAATATATGGAAGAAAATTAAATGAGTTTTTTACGCACATATGTTTCACCTGAATATTATAGAGAAGGTGGCAAAGCTGGATTAACTGCTGTAAAGAAAGCCCAAGCAGCTGGAATGTCTCTTAATGATATTCTTTCAGCATCAAGAAACCAAGGCTTTGGTTTTGGTTCAGGTGCACAAAATTTTGTTGATTCAAGTCCTGAATTTTTTAGAAAATATGTAGACAGTGGATCTACCACACATGCTGGATTAACTGCTGTAAAGAAAGCCCAAGCAGCTGGTATGTCTGTTGATGATTTGATTAGAACAAGTGATGAGCAAGGGTTTCAATTTGCTAGTGGCGCACAATCTTATTTAAACGAAATGAGATTTGATGAGTTAACAAAAAAACAAGATGCCTTTTTAAATAATCTTAGGATTGAACAGGATACTAGATTAAATAAAATGGCTCAGGATCAAAAAATATCTGAAAGTACCTTCCAAGCAAATCAAGCTCGAGCAAATCAAATGGGTGCATTGCAAATTGCAGGTTCTTCAGAAACACCACGCACTGGCGGTACACAAGGGTTTAAACGTAGGAAACTGCAAATCAATCCTGTTACTGCAAATGCTCTTGAAGGTATACTAGGCGGTACTAACTCTAACAAAACAACTAACACATTGAACGTCTAATGACTGCTAAAAAACGTTATGACAGATTGTCTTCAGACCGTTCCCAGTTTCTTAATACTGCTAGACAAGCAGCAGATCTAACTTTACCTTATCTTATCCGAGAGGATGAGACATATACTAAAGGCTCACTAAAACTCACAACACCGTGGCAATCACAAGGAGCAAAAGGTGTGGTGACGCTTGCAAGTAAATTAATGCTTGCATTGCTACCTCCACAAACCAGTTTCTTTAAGCTACAGGTTAACGATATTAATTTGCCTGGAGAATTAGGACCACAGATTAGATCAGAACTTGACTTGTCATTTGCTAAAGTTGAACGCACCATCATGGAGTCTATTGCAGCATCTAGTGATCGTGTTGTCGTTCATCAAGCATTAAAGCATCTTGTAGTAGCTGGTAATGCTCTTATCTTTATGGGTAAGGAAGGGCTCAAGCTCTATCCTTTAAACCGCTATGTAGTAGATAGAGATGGCAACGGTAATGTTATTGAAATTGTAACAAAAGAAACAATCTCGAAAAAATTAATTAAAAAAAATTACCCTGAATACAAGGAACCTAAACCTAACACACCAAACGATAACTCATCACGTCATGATGATGAATGTGATGTTTACACACATTGCATTAGAGATAATAATCGTTGGGTTTGGCATCAAGAAATAGATGATAAAATCTTACCTAAGTCAATGAGTAAGGCACCCCTTGACGCAAACCCCTGGCTTGTGTTACGCTTTAATCATGTAGACGGTGAGGTCTATGGTCGTGGTAGGGTAGAGGAGTTCATGGGTGATCTCAAGTCACTTGAAGCTCTGTCACAAGCACTGGTTGAAGGCAGCGCAGCAGCTGCTAAGATAGTGTTTACTGTTTCACCAAGCAGTACGACCAAACCATCAACGCTCGCAGCTGCTGGCAATGGTGCTATTATTCAGGGACGACCTGATGATATTGGTGTAGTACAAGTTGGTAAAACAGCTGACTTTCAAACTGCTTATCAAATGATAGGTACTTTAAGTCAAAGATTAAGTGAAGCATTCCTTGTACTTAATGTAAGACAATCAGAACGTACTACTGCTGAAGAAGTACGTATGACTCAGATGGAATTAGAACAACAACTTGGTGGACTATTTAGTTTACTTACTGTTGAGTTCCTTGTTCCTTATCTTAATCGTAAACTAAATGTTGCACAAAAAGTAGGAGAGATTCCACGTTTACCAAAAGGTGGTGTCGTAAAACCTACAATTGTTGCTGGTATCAATGCCCTTGGACGCGGACAAGACAGAGAAAGTCTCGGTCAATTCCTGCAAGTTATTGCTCAAACAATGGGTCCAGAAGCTATTCAACAATTTATTAATCCAGAAGAAGTTGTCAAACGTTTGGCAGCAGCATCTGGTATTGATGTATTGAATCTTGTTAAGAGTATGCAAGAGATACAACAAGAACAACAACAAGTTGTGGCACAACAACAACAGATGCTGGCTCAACAACAAGAACCACAGATGGCTGCTGTTGATCAGAAACGTGAGCAAGCTGCAGCACAGATGATGCAACAAGAACAACAACAACCACCAATGCAATGAGCGAAACACTAACACTTAATGATGCACCCGCTGATCAGCCAGAACTTAACGCTGATGAACAAGAGTCTCTCGCTGTTGCCGAGGCTAACGAAGGGGAACAACAGCAACTATTAGCAGGTAAGTTTCAAGATACACAATCTCTTGAACAAGCTTACCTTGCACTCCAAAAAAAACTTGGAGAACCACGTGAAGAACCAGAAGTTGGTGAAGAAAGGGAGCAAGAAAAACCTGCTACCGAAGAACAAGAAGAGGAATCAAACAAAAGTTCTGACAGTCAACTAACAGAAGAACAAGCTGGTCAACTATTTGAAATGGTTGGTGGTGAGTCTACTTATAAGGATATGTTGAGTTGGGCTGGTGACTCTTTGTCTCAACAAGAAGTTGAGATGTATGATACAGTGATGGCTGATGGTAATGCTGCAGCTATTTTCTTTGCTGTACAAGCATTGAATAATAAGTACACAGATGCTGTTGGTAAGGAAGGTCAACTATTGACTGGACGTAGTGCAGCACCTGCTGCTGATAATTCATTCCGTAGTCAATCAGAACTCGTAGCAGCTATGAGTGACAAACGTTATGATAGTGATCCAGCATATCGTTCGGACGTTATGCGTAAACTTGAAAACTCTGACCTAGAATTCTAATGACTGTTACCACCAACGATCGCGGACAACAAAATCTCTTTGCTAAAGAACCCACCATGTACACTGACGAAAACTACACTGTGAATCACAACGACAAAGCAGAAAAACTAAACGGTCGCCTAGCTATGCTAGGTGTGATGGCTGCGCTAGGAGCGTATGCACTAACTGGTCAAATTATCCCTGGAGTATGGTAATGCCACAAGGTAAGGGAACTTACGGATCACAGAAAGGTAGGCCACCTAAGAAAGGTACTAAAAAGTAATGGCTAAATCAGGTCTCTACGCTAACATCCATGCTAAACGGATGCGTATTAAACAAGGTTCAAATGAAAAGATGCGTAAGCCTGGTAGCTCTGGTGCACCCACTGCTGCCAACTTTAAACGCGCTGCTAAAACTGCTAAGAAAAAATGATTGAATGCCCACAATGTACTGTGCAACAGCAGTACGTTCTAGAACAACTACAGACTTCTGCTGGTGTGACAGATCGAACTGCTCTTGCTGTCATTCTGGGTAACATCTACCAAGAGTCTACATTTAAACCTAACATCTGCGAAGGTGGTGCAATCGTACCTTATGATCGTTGTCTTCATGGAGGTTATGGTTTAATCCAATGGACTTCAAAACATCGTTATTTTGGTCTCGGTACTTTCTGTGCCAAACGTAACGCTGATCCAAGTGGTTTGAAATGTCAAACTGCTTATTTAATTGATGAGATGAAGTTTAGAAATGACCTTAGTGCTTTTCAAACTCCTCATCAAACAATACCCTATTACATGAATGCTGCCTATCAATGGTTAGGCTGGGGTGTTCATGGTAATAGAACACAACACACTTATTCTTTTTTAACTAAACTACAATGAAAATTTTTGCTATCCTCCCTGCTGCTTTGTTTGCTGCTTCCCCTGTCCTTGCTGGTCCTTATGCAAACGTTGAGAACAACGCTGGATTCAGTGGTTCTAATTTTAATGGACATGTTACAGATTTTCATCTGGGATATGAATCAGGAAATGATGTAGCTTCATACTATGTACAAGCTGGTCCTTCAATCTTTGCACCTGATGGTGGTGAAGAAGAAACTAAACTAACTGGTAAGCTGGGTGGTTCTGTACAAGCAACAGAACGCCTCTCCGTATATGGAGAAGTCGCTGCAACTTTTGATGATGTAAATGATTACGGCACTAAGCTCGGAGTCAAGTACAACTTTTAATAGCTAAATAGATTTAAAGGAGGGTGCAATTCCCTCCCTAGCTTTGGACAGCCAAGTCCTTAAAATGGTCTTACTTACTAGAACAAAACAAACATGAACTATTATTTAAATGACCGCTACTATTTCGCTACAGCAACAACAAAAAAATATATGGAATAACTTCTGTGACTGGGTAACCAGTACTAACAACCGACTGTATGTTGGTTGGTTCGGAGTCCTAATGGTTCCAACATTACTAGCAGCTACAACCTGCTTCATCATTGCATTTATTGCAGCACCACCCGTAGACATCGATGGCATTCGTGAACCAGTTGCAGGATCGCTCCTGTACGGAAATAACATTATATCGGGAGCAGTTGTCCCGTCTTCAAACGCTATCGGACTTCACTTCTACCCCATCTGGGAAGCAGCAAGTCTTGATGAATGGCTCTACAACGGCGGACCATTTCAACTGGTCGTCTTTCACTTCCTTATCGGCATCTACGCTTACATGGGACGCGAATGGGAACTTAGTTATCGACTTGGTATGAGGCCCTGGATCTTTGTTGCATACTCCGCACCCGTGGCAGCGGCATCCGCTGTATTCCTTGTTTATCCCTTTGGACAAGGTAGCTTTTCAGACGCTATGCCTCTTGGCATTTCCGGTACTTTTAATTATATGTTGGTATTCCAAGCCGAACACAACATCCTCATGCACCCCTTCCACATGTTGGGAGTTGCTGGTGTTTTTGGTGGTAGCTTGTTTTCAGCTATGCATGGATCTTTGGTTACGTCTTCCCTTGTACGTGAGACAACTGAAACTGAAAGCCAGAACTATGGTTACAAGTTCGGGCAAGAAGAAGAAACTTATAACATTGTTGCAGCACATGGCTACTTTGGTCGCCTCATTTTTCAATATGCGTCTTTTAATAATAGCCGTAGCTTGCACTTCTTTCTCGCTGCTTGGCCTGTCGTGGGTATCTGGTTTACTGCTCTTGGGGTTAGTACTATGGCATTCAACTTGAATGGCTTTAACTTTAACCAATCAATTCAATCTTCAGATGGTCATGTCCTTAATACATGGGCTGACATCTTGAACCGTGCTGGTCTTGGTATGGAAGTAATGCATGAACGTAATGCACATAACTTCCCACTTGACTTGGCATCAACTAGCTCTACACCTGTTGCCTTAGTGGCACCTGTGATCGGCTGAGTGAGATAGATCTTTTAGAGGGGTGCAATTCCCCTCATCACTATTGGCATTGGCCCTTACGAGGATACCCTTTGCCGTCTAGACGGTGGGATAGACCACAATAAAATTAAATAACTCAAAGATCTTTGAGAGTCGTATAACTATTAACTCTCTTTTAAAATGGCTTTTCAATCTTCGGTTAACCCCTCTCAGCTTACACAGCTGGGTCAGGCTAACCTAGCTGGCGACAAACGCGCACTGTACCTTAAGCTGTTCAGTGGCGAAATGTTCAAAGGCTTCCAGAATAATACAATCGCTCGTGACTTGATCATGAAGCGTACACTTAAGAACGGCAAATCATTGCAGTTCATCTTCACAGGTCGTACCAAGTCGGAGTTTCATACGCCTGGTAACAGCATCCTTGGTGATTCCAATGGTGCGCCTCCTGTGGCTGAGAAGACGATCACAGTTGATGACCTGTTGATCAGTTCAGCTTTCGTCTATGAATTGGACGAAGTACTTTCTCATTACGATTTGAGGTCTGAGATCTCACGTAAGATCGGCTACGCTCTTGCAGAAAAGTATGACCGTCTTGCATTCCGTGCTATTGCACGTGGTGCACGTAAGGCTTCTCCTATCAGTGCAACTGGTTATGTTGAACCCGGTGGTACACAGATTCGTGTTGGTGCAACTACCAACGATTCTGATGCTTATGTTGCTGGTAACTTGGTGTCTGCATTCTATGATGCAGCTGCTGCACTTGATGAGAAAGGTGTTACTTCAGATGGCCGTGTTGCCGTCCTTAACCCTCGTCAGTACTACGAATTGATCCAAGCTGTTGGTTCCAACGGTCTGGTTAATCGTGACTCACAAGGTACTGCCTTGCAGTCTGGTAACGGCATCATCGAGATTGCTGGTATCAAGATCTACAAGTCAATGAATATTCCTTTCCTTGGCAAGTATGGTACTGCTTACGGCGGTACAACTGGTGTAACTGCACCTGGCAATACTGGTGACTTTGTGGGTGAATCCCTTGAAGATGCTTCTGATGCTCAAACTGGTATCAATAATGATTATGGTACTGGAGCCGAATTCGGTTCTAAGTCCTGTGGTCTTATCTTCCAAAAAGAAGCTGCCGGTATGGTTGAAGCAATTGGTCCTCAGGTTCAAGTAACCAGTGGTGATGTCTCCGTGGTATACCAGGGTGACGTTATGCTTGGGCGTTTGGCTTGCGGTTGCGATTACCTCAACCCTGCTGCTAGTGTTGAATTGTATGTCGGCGCTACTGCTCCTACTACATTCTGATATTTTTATATCCAACGGGAGTCTCTTCGGAGGCTCCTTTTTTTTAATTCTTTATTGAGAATAATACTCATTATCAATTTATGGCCTTCCCTACTACTGGCTCCAATACTGAGCTACAAGCTGTTAATCAGATCCTGGCGTCAGTTGGTCAGGCTCCTGTCACTACATTGACAACTGATGAAACTTTCGTACTAAATGAAGTTTCAAGCTTTACTGGTTCTATTTCCGGCACAACTCTAACTACTACAACAGCTAACATTCCAGTCGGCACCTATATTGGTGGACCTGGTGTAACTGTTGGTACATCTATTGCCGTTGCTGGCGTAGAAGTATCTCCAGCTACAGATCCTGTTACATACAATTATACTGTTAATATTTCTCAGACTGTTTCCAGTCAGACTTTAACACAGTCTATTGCTACAAGTAGAATTGAATCACAAACCAACCCGGACGTTGCGATTGCACTCAACACCCTTAGAGAAGTGTCTCGTGAAGTACAATCAGAAGGCTGGTCTTTTAATAAAGAAGCAGACTATCCAATTACACCTGACTCATCTAATGAAGTAGTTATTGCTAATAATATACTTCATATGGATCTGAATAGAACTTATACACAAAACCTAGATAGAGATAGTATTAATCGTGAAGGGAAACTTTATGATAAAACTGCTCATTCATTTACATGGACTGATGCTACCTTATATGTAGATATTATTTGGTACTTTGACTGGACCAGTATTCCTACTGTAATTCAAGCCTTCATTATTGCAAGAGCAGCATCAATTGTATCTAGTAGAATTATTGGTGATCCAAATCAATATCAAATCCTACAACAAAAAGAAGCTCTTGCTAAATCTACAGCTTTGGAATACGAATGTAATCAAGGTGATTACTCATTCTTTGGTAGTCCAAAAGGTGGTAATTTCTATCAAAGCTACCAACCGTTCCATACTTTACAACGCTAATGCCAGCAGTAACTCAGTTAATACCAAACTTTCTTGGTGGTGTCTCACGACAAAATGATGACAAAAAATTATTAGGACAAGTAACTGAATGCATTAACGGTTATCCAGATCCTACGTATGGTCTACTAAAAAGACCAGGAATGAAACATACAAATGTATTGAAAAAAGCTGATGGTACTGCATTTACTAAAGCTGAACTAGATGGTGCTGCATGGTTCTTTATCGAACGTGATGCAGCTGGATCTTACATTGGTGCTATTAAAGGTGCGAATGTTTATGTATGGACTACAGCTGATGGTACATGGTGTACAGTAACTAATAATGGTGCATCATACTTAACTGGTACTACACAAAATGATTACCATTTTCGTAGTGTACAAGATGTCACAGTAATTACAAATAAGACTGTTACAACTGCAATGCAACCTGCAGGTAGTTTTGTATCTGGTGCTGTAGCAACACTTAGATTAGTAGCATTAGTCAATACGTATTCATATCAAGTAACAATTCAAAACATAGTCACAACAGTTACTGCTCAAAACAGTACAACTTTTGATGACATGTTGATATATGATTCTGGTAATGTTAATAACACCCATCATCTTGTTGATGCTATTAAAGCAACAATTGAAGCACAACATGCTGCATCTAATGCAAACTTTGCAGGTACATGGTATTTAGAAGGTTATACAAATAGTCTTGTTATTAAACGTACCAATGGTAGTAATGCTGTTGTCACTGATTACAGTGCACCTACTGGTACAGAAGTAGCATTTACCATCGAAGCAAAAGGTGGTCTAGGTAATACATCTCTTGAAGTATTTGAAGATGATATTAATGATATCGCAGAGTTACCAGTAGAATCTTTTCATAATCATTATGTAAGAGTATTGAATACTGACTCTGCTGATGATGATTATCATCTTAAGTATGTTGCTTATAATGGTTTGAGAGGTAGAGGTTACTGGAAAGAAACTGTTGCACGTGATGCATCACCAGGACTTGATGCAGCTACAATGCCATATCAACTAGAGAATACTGGTGCATTAACTTTTGCATTTAATCCTATTTCATGGAAAGCACGTGAAGCAGGAGATGATGTAACAAGTCCACTACCATCTTTTATCGGACATTCTATTCAAGCCTCTTTCTTTTATAGTAATAGGTTTGGATTACTATCTCAAGATAATGTAATCTTTGGTGTAGCAAACGATACTTTTAATTTCTTTGTTAAATCTGCTTTAACTCAAATTGATTCAGATCCTATTGATTTAAATGTATCTAGTGTAAGACCAGTTACTTTGTCTGATGTCTTACCATCTCCACAAGGTCTATTATTATTTAGTGCACGACAACAATTCCAAGTGTACTCAACTGATGCTAGTATCTTAACACCTACTACTGCTGTCATTAGATCATTATCTAACTATGAAATGGCAACTGATATAGCACCTGTAGATGTTGGTATTACATCAGCTTTTATTAATAGAGTACCAGGCTATAGTAAACTATTTACTATGCAACTACGTGATGTTGAACAAAGTCCACTTGTAGTTGATATCAGTAAGATTGTATTAGAATGGATTCCTGACACTGTAGATGGTCTTACAGTTAGCTCACAGAACTCTGTGATTATGCTGATTGATAGTGCTACATCATACCTATATCTTTATAGGTATTATAATAATGGTGAAAAAGATCTATTTCAAGCATGGACTAAATGGCAACTACCTGGTACTATTCAAACTGCAGATATTATTAATGACTCTGTAGTTATTATATCTCAACATGCAGATGAATATACAATAGGTAATATCATTCTTGATGAGATCCCCTCAGGAAGCTCTGTAGTGGGCGCTACTAGCATCACTGGTAATACATGCCTAGACATGGCTACAAGGCCCGTACAGCCTGCTGGAGGGGTTAATGCGGTGGTATATGATTCAACCAATGATGTTACTAAGATCTATACACCCTATACTCCATTCCAACAAAAGGAAGCTATCATGCTTCTTAGTGTACCAACAGCAGATGTAGGTACAGCTGCAGTTGTTGATGCTGATGCTGGTTTCTATTTAGCTGCTACTGAACGTACTGAAATCGGTACAGGTTACCGTTACTTTGAAGTTAAAGGTGACTATACAAGTTATGCCGATGGTATCGTTATAGGTTATGGTTATGATTTTGAAGCAACCATGCCTAAGTTTTATTATAAACGTGATGCTACAACATCTGATTATACAGCTACATTAACTATATCTAGAGTTACATTTTCTGTTGGTAGGACAGGTCCAGTTTTATTTAAAGTAAAAGCTGGTGGTTCTGATGAATGGAAGAATGTAGAATATGTAACTGATGCTGGTACATATCTAGCAGACAGTAGTCCTGTAACATCTGAGCATCAATTCACTATACCAATCCATCAACGTAATACTAATTTTGAACTAAAAGTGACAAGCAGTTTCCCATACCCTGTATCGTTGGTGTCAATGACATGGGAAGGTATTTATTCACCACGATTCTATAGGAGAAGATAATTATGTCCTTCAAAAAGGTAGCTGATCAAGTTGTAAATTGGGTATCAGGAGCTGACCCAAACAAAGAAGCAAGGGCTGCTGAAAGAGAGCAGCAACAATCTATAAACACACAAACTAGCCTATCTAATCAGTACAACAGGAACGTATATTTAACAGAGAAAAAAAATTATGAGAAAGAAAGTGAGTATGCATTTGAAACTGCTACTACTAATTGGGAATACGGTAAGAAAATTCAAGATTATCAATATGCTCAATCTTTAGCTGCTTATGAAAAAAGCCATGATATCTATGAAGGACAGCTAAATTATAATCAACAAGCAGCAGGTCGTGCAGTTAGTGATCAAGAAGCTGGTCTACAAGATATTATCTTAAGCCAAGCGTTTCAACGTGAAGCACAGAAATCTGATTTAAAAAATCAAATACAATTACAACGTTCTGATTTAACAACTAAATTACAATCAGAAGGATTAAATGTAGCTAATGAAATTAAATCAGCAGCTATTGGTAAAGTAGAACAAAAAGTTAAGTTATCTGGAATTAGAAGTAATCGTAGGATTGGTAGTGAATCAATTCAACAAACTTTAAACGAAATTACTACAAAAAATTCTTTTGATAAAGAAGCTAAGTTTATCGAAAGTTTACAGAAAGGTGGTAAGGCTGCCTTAGGTCAAGCAGGTGTATCACGTGCAAAAGGTTTACAGTCTACTGCTGCTTCAGCTTTTCGGGATTTAGTTGCGCTTGATTCTAGTTTATCTGGTTCTAGAAATAAAGCTGCTATTGATTTACTTAAATTACAAGTTGACTCTAGTATTGAGGAAACACAAATCGGTCTTAATTTAGATAGACTTCAATTAGGTGAGTCTATCGCTAGACAAAGATACAAACAAAACGTATCTTCTGCTATGGAACGCACTGAAATACAAATCAATGCCGCTAAAGATGAGGCTAGATATAATTCAAAAATTCTTGATGCTAACATGCGTAGTGCTATTGATCAAATGGGACGTAACATACAACAAATTGAAATACAAAAACAAGGTGCAGATCTTCAAGCTGAAGCAAACCTAAACCTATTCCCTGAGAAATTTGATTACGCACCTGAACCACAGATGCCACCAAGACGTAGATTCGCTGAACCACCTGAATATGTAGCACCTACAGTTCCTAAAGGACCACGTGTAGCTACAGGGTTTGACTCAGTGATTGGTTTTAGTTCTGATCTTCTTGATTTAGCTACGCAGGTTGCGGGTGTGTATAGTGCTGGTAAAAATCTTTTTTGGGGTGCACCTTCGCTCCCTGCGCCAGGTGGGTCGATTGATTTTAACTCTAAGACTTCAAACCTATTTAACAACAACATCGACACCTATGGCGGCGGCGGCTACTTTGGATCTAACTAACTAACTAACTAACTAACTATGGCACGACTACAATACCAACCCGCTACGAAACCAAGAGGATTCCAACCTATTCAACTTAGTAGGGCTGGTATTGCTCGAATGGAAGAAGAAGGTAACAGGGTAGTCCGTAACTTACAAAAAGAACGGGACGCTACAATCAGACAAAGGCAGGATAACCTGCAAGCAATGCAAGCAAATGCTGCTGCTGAACAGCGGGCACAAGAAAAGAATCAGGAAATTTTACAAACCAATTTAAAAACTGAGCTAGCAGACATTCAAAATAAGCAGAAATTTGAAAAACAACAAGCTGCCTCTAGAGATAAATTAATGGATTCATCAGTAGAATCATTAGTTAATTTCAGTACAACTCTTGGTAAACAATCTGCTGAAAGAACCAAGCAAATGATCACAGATCAGGTTGCAGAAGGTGCACAAGCAGCACGTCAAGAGTATCTTGCTAGCCCTAAACAGCAAAATGATTTCGCAGCAGTTGAAGGTCAAATTGATGTTAGTATAGAACAATATGATCAGTCTAAATTTATTGCAGGTCAAGCAGGTTTAGACTCATCTTTAGAAACAGCTAAAGGTCTTGCAGCTAATCCTGGTCGCGGTTATTACTGGAAAAAGGGTTACTATAACGAGTTTATTGAACAGCAAACCCCTATGCTTGTTGACAGGGTGCTTCAAAGTACTGAAGAGCTTTTTGTCGATGAAAATGGAAAAAAATTCTCAGGTATAGAAGCTGTCACTGATCCTGATAAAATGCGTATTGTACTAAGTAAGGTGCAAAACGGTTTATATGGAGCAACTGGTTTAGATATTAATTCACTTGAACCAGGATTTTTAGAACCTTCCAGTAAGTATCTAGATAAGTATAATAGTACTAGAATACAACAAGCATCAAATAGAGCAACTAATGAAAATTATTCTATTGTTGAGCAACAAGCAGAAGATCTAAGGACTCAAGGTAAGCCAGCAGCTGCCTTCAGGTTAGATATGAAAAACCCTAAGGTTGGTAGAGAAGGTGCTTTAAAGAATTACTTTGGTTTATTTTCTGCACGAAATGCTGATGGTTCATTTCGTTATTCAGTAGAAGAATTAAACGCTCAAGTTATTACACCTGATGGACAAACTGTTTTTCAAAAATGGGGTAACAGCCAACGTTATCAAGATGCTATCGCTGCTAGACGTAAGGCTCAGACAGATTTTTTACGTGATGACCAAGCTAGAGTACGTACTGAAGCAAAAGAATTTGATAATCAAGCTTATAATCAACTTGCAGATTTATTGCAAGCTGAAACAGACCCTTCAAAAGATTTAGAGATTTTAGCTACTTATAAAAGTAGAAGAGCAGAACTCTATAATAATGAAGGTTTGTCTGATAAAATTGTTAGTTTAGAAAGATCAGTACTTGCAGGAAATTTAGCAGATGAAACAACTAAACTTGAGCAGCAAATACGATTAAAAACTTTATCTCCAGAATACATAGATAGTATTCAAAATCCTAAATTACAAGGACAGGCTTCTATAGCATATAAAAAATTACAAGCAGAAAAGTTTGGCCCTAATTATGCCGACACAAAAAAAGATATAAAAAACAGAGCAGAAAAATTAGCTGGTCTTAACCCTAATGTAGAAGGACGTGGATCTAGACAAAGTTTTATGGCAATCACTGCTGGAGAAAATGAGTTTAAATTTGCTTATAAAAAAAATATAGAAGCAGGTATGCCGCAAGAAGCAGCTGAACAAAAGGCAAGGGAATACGTTGAAACAGTTATGAATGACACAGAAAATAAAGACAGCTTGTTTTACAAAACAACTGGTTCACTTAATAGCCCAGTATTTCCTAACCTTGAAGCTAAGTATAATACCTTAGCAAACTTAGCCTTGGAAACACGCCAAGAATTACGTAAGGGTTTGATAAAAAAAGGCATTGCTGTTTTAGATACACCGGGTGCTGTAGGTACTGAAGAAGAACTTGTATCATCCACTAATGATTATTACAATAATAATGGTCAATTTAAGTATAATTCTAATGAACTGTTAGTATCAAAACTTTTTGATGTACCACCTTACGCAGTAAGAAATGCCGCTATTACAGCACTTAACAAAGCTAATGGTACAAACCATAGATTAATTGAACCTACTCAACTAGAAAAAGAAGTGTTTGATCAAGAACCTAGAACTTTAAAACTTATTACTGATACAGAAAGGATAACAAATAATAGGTTTAGGCGTACTGTTCATAGTACTAATGGTATCGGTAATGGTCCTGTGAGAGCTAGTATGACTGGTACTGGAGTTGCACCTGTGGAACAGACAAATGCACTTGTAGAAGTCGCTGGAGAGTTAGGTGTAAGCCCTATTGACCTTGCTACTATCATTGGATTTGAAACTGGTGGTACTTATGATCCAGGTATTGTTGGTGGAGAAGGTGGTAACTATGAAGGTATAATTCAACTGGGCGAATCAGAAAGAGCTGCTTATGGGTTTGTACCAGGTATGTCTTTTGAAGAACAATTACGTGGTCCTGTAAAAGCATATTTCAAAGATAGATTTGCAAAAGCAGGTATGTCTACACAAGGTGCTAATTTAGAAGATCTTTATACTACAGTTATAGCAGGCAACCCTGGAGCAAACAGGGATGCACGGGATTCATTTGGAACTTCTGCTAGAAGCGGTGTTGCAAAAATGGGACCACATAGAGAAAGAGCAATGCAACGATTTGGGCTTAGTCAAAATTAATTAAAAAACAAACAACATGAACGATCCATTAGATTATTCAAATGTTGGCAGTGAATATGTGTTGAGTGAAGAAGATCGTAACAAGCAACTCTCTAATGAACAACTAGAAGAAATTCAACAGAGAGTTGATGCTTACGAACTGCAACAGCAGCAACTTCAAGAACAAGAGACACAACCTCCTACGGGAAGTCAAACTGCACCAACAATTGAACAACCTGCACCTACGGGTGAGGTTACAACGCAACCAGAGATGGCTGCTGAATCATTTGATCCAACTGAACCATTTGATCCAAGTAAAGATTATTCTTACTACGAAGCCCAAGGCATGAGTAGGAATGAATGGAACCGCTTACAAATGGGTGGTGGTGTTAGAAGTGACGTAGAAGGTTTTGCTACTGATCCTAGATATGCTTTTGAACTAGCATCTGCTGTACCTATTGGTGGTGTATTAGATCCAGTCACTGATTTAGCTAATAAATTCCTACCAAAAAGTGCACAGATTCCTAAGGTAACACCTTATGAAAATGGTGTAGCATCAGCAGCACGAGCTATTTCTTCTGTTGTTGTTCCTACATTAGCCCTTCAAGGTGCTGGTCTTGCACTAGCAGCTAAAGCACAAGGAGCCTCTACTACAGCTCTAGGAGCCGGTAACGTCATCAATAGGTTAGGTAATACTGCCTTTATGAAGTTCCTTGGGAACAGAGGTATAGAAGCAGGTGCTAGTGTTGCTGTCGGTGCATTTAGCTCTGAGTATGAGGAAGACAATGCTTTCGGTGCTCTTAAAAAAGCTTTACCACCACAATTTGATTTTATTCCCGATAGTTGGGCAACACTAGATACTGATAGTGCTGATGAAAAACGTATTAAAAACATTAATGAAGATCTAGGTCTTGGGTTTCTTGTTCCGTTTGTAGGGTTTCTTGGTAAGTTTGGTTCTGCAATTAATGAAGTAGGACAAGTATTTAAAAGAGCACCAAAAATGGTAGGTGAGACATCACAAGCTAAGAAGATTATTAATGACTTAACACCAGCTGCTAAAAGTGATGATGCAGTAGAAGAGTTATCTAGGTATGCGGCTAAACAAGAAGCAGATCTTGATGAGCTTGGATACTACAATCAAGCTATGAATCCTAATGCTAATGTTCCATTAAAAGGTGTGAATGACCTTTATGATTGGAATGAAGTTGGTATGCGTTCTCTTGATGATTTCGGTATCATTGGTGCTAGTGTTGATGCAGTACGTGTTGCTAAAAACAAAGGATCAGTTTATGGTCGTTTAGGTAACTTTATTAGTGAACCTGCACGTAAGTATGCTATCAGTACACCAGGCGGTGTCGAAGAAGTTACACTTGGTCTTACCAAACAACTTAAAGATGCTGACCGTTATGGTATGGAAGCAGCTGATTGGTCAATTAATTTTGATGAAATCTCTGAGCAAGGTGATAACTTAGTACTTGAATTGTTTGACCCTACTGTTGGTGTTGATGAGATTCGTAAGATTCTTGATCCCGTCATTGTAAAAAATGAGTTTGGTGTCGAGACATTAACTGATGAAGGTTATGCTGGTATCTTTAGGATGATCAATGATCAAGCTAAAGAGTTTACTGGTATGGATATTGCTAAAGCACAAGCTTATACTGCTACTTCTTTATCAGGTCAAATCGCTGACCTATCTGAAGGTGTTAGGCTTAACCGAGGATCAGCTGCTGTTGATCAAGCTAAAGAAAAGATTCGTGATAATCTTGCGTATCTACAACAACTACAAGGTACTACTAAATATTATTTAGATAAGAAACGTGGTATTATGCGTTTAGGTGAACGCGCCCGTGCATTCGGTAAGACACCTGAACAACTTGTCAAACAAATCCAAGAGGATACACCACAAGCTTTACGTATTATCCAAGACGAAAGTGATAGGTTTACCCAAAGCTGGGAATATTTACAAGATAATAACCCAGAAGTTCTTGATTCATTCCTTGAATTATATGAACTTAGTGATGGTAAGATCAATAGTATTACTAAAATGAATGAAGATATTCTTAATAGCTTTGTTCGTTGGCGTCCACTTATTGATGGTACTCCTGATGCACCTAATATTTTAGATCAAGCTGTTAGAGCTAATTTCTTTAATTCTATTTTGTCTTCTGCTGGTACAGCTGGTAGAGCTTTATATGGTAACTTAAGTGGATTGGTTGCAGAACCAGTGTCTTATTTTGCTGGTGCTATGCTACGGAAAGATCTTAAGTCTATTCAACGTGGTTGGATGGCTTACAATTCTATCTTTGATACTCAAATGAAAGCCTTACCTTATGCTGGTAAGTTATTCATGAAAGCATCACAAAACCCTAATAGTGTAGCTAGTGCAACTAGGTTAGACTTAGTAATTAAGAATGAGAAAAAACTAGCACAATACAAAAACATTGCTAGACTTGAAGCAGAAAAAGGTAACCTTGGTTTTAAATTTCTTGTAGATCAATATGAGAGTTTACAACATATGGCAACTGACCCTGTATTTAGAATTACACCTAATCTCTTTACTGGGTTTGATGGCTTTACTTCTGCTAACCTAGCTAATGCTACTGCACGTTTCCGTGCTATGGATGAGCTAGAACGTCTTGGTAAAGAAGCGACACCTGCTAATATTAAAAAGATTGCTGACAAAGAATACAATAGTATGTTTAATGAAAACGGTATTATTGAAGATGAAGCAGTTAAATATAATACTGGAGAGATTGCTTTAAACCTTGATACTGGACTAAATACTCAACTAAATGGTCTTCTGCAAGAAATACCTGGACTAAGACCTTTTATCATGTTCCCCGGAACTATGGCTAATATGGTTAGAGTTGCTGATGATTATTTACCTGCACCTTTACGTTCTTTCCAAAGGGATGTAAATGAATTAGCTTATACTTCTGTCGAAACATTTATAGAGCAACCTGAATTAGTAGAAAATATTCTTACTAATCGTGGTTATAAAATAACTCAGATGGATGAAACAGCTAGGTTAAATGCTATTGTAGACCTAAAAAATAAAACATTAGGTAAGAAAGCAATAGGTACTTTTGTGACTTCTTTAGCTGTTGGTTCTGTTTTAAAAGATAAACTATTTGGTGATGGTTTGTTTAGTATTACAGGTGACGGTAATGTTGATAGACAGTTACAAAGAGCACGTACTAAAAATAGTAATTGGAAAGATCGTTCAGTTATTGGACCTGGTGGTATTAGAGTTGAATATAACGAAGCACTTGGTCCTGGTTTAAGTAATTGGGTTGCTACTGTAGCTAACATTGCTGATAACTTTGATATGCTTGGCGAAGCAGCTACAGAGAATTTATTTCAAAAAGCAGCTTTTGTACTTGCAGCTGGTTTAACTGATCAAGCTGGTTTATCTTCTTTACGTCCTCTTGTAGAAACTTTAAGTGGTAATCAATATGCTGCTTCTACTTTCGCTTCTGGTCAAATTAACTCACTTGGACCTTTAGGTGGATTACGTAATGAATTTGGTAAAATCTTAGATGGTGGTTTAAAAGAAATTAATAACGATATAATGAGTAATCTTGCTAATCGCAACCAATTACTTGGTATTATTGACCCTGCTAACAGATTACCTACTGTAATTAGTCCTGTTACAGGTGAAGCACCAAATAAATATACAATGCTACAACGCATTTATAATTCTTACTCACCACTTAAAATACATCCTGCAATGTCTAAAGAAGAACAATTCCTCTATGATATTGAATATGATGTATCCAGTGCATTTAAGAAACGTAATGGTGTTGATTTGATTAATACTGAACGTGCTGAATTAAGCAGCCTTATGGGTAAAAGGGGTTATTTCAGAGATCAAATCAGAAATATTATGCGTACAGCTGATGCACGTAATACTATTAATGAACTACAAGAAGCACGAAGACGTGGTATAAAATCTGATCAAGTACCTATTGGTAAATACGATCAGATCCATATGATGCTGGATACAGCACTAAAAAATGCTGAAGAATTAGCTTTCAGTGAATTGGAATCACCAGTACGTCTTTCTATTGAACAACGTATTATGGAGAAACAATTTACTGATCAAAGAGCTGAACAAGGTTTAATGCCTGGAATTGATTCGTCACTTAACATTCGTTACTAATGGCAACTACACAAAATACATATACAGGGAATGGTTCAACCACGAACTATTCATTTACATTTGAATATCTAAAACAATCAGATGTCAAGGTAACACTTGATACTGTTGCTACAACTGCATTTACATTTGCCAACGCTACAACGCTTGCATTTACATCGGCACCAGCTAATGGTGTAGCTATTCGTATCTTTAGGGCTACAGCTATTGACCTACTGAGTGCTACATTTTTCCCTGGTTCTGCTATTAAAGCAGAGGATCTAAACCAAAACTTTACTCAAAGTTTATATGTTACGCAGGAGTCTGATGATGAGGCGGCAGTGGCTACTGCTGCTGCAAACGCAGCCACAACTGCGGCAAACACAGCCACCACAACAGCTAATACAGCACTAACCAACGCTGCAACAGCTAATACAACGGCTAATGCAGCAGCTGCAACTGCTAATACTGCCAATACAAACGCTAATACAGCTATCAGCGATTCAGCAACAGCTTTATCTACAGCAAATTCAGCTAATGCAGCTGTGTCTAATGCTGTCTTATTTACGCTAGTTGCAAACGTAGCAGCGATACCTGGAAGCCCTTCTAATAATGATTTTATTGAAGTTTCAAATAGTACAGGCATTCAATCGTTTACTCCTCTCTCAGGTGTTCCTGGTGGTTTTGTAGGAGATAGTGGATTAACAGCACGTATTCGTTATGACGGATCATCTTCATCTTGGGTATGGATGAGTTATTTTCCAAATGATTCAGAAACAAGATATTTAAAAGATGCATCATTTATCGAAACACCACAAGTTATTACTGTAAATAAAGTAATTGCTGCAAATTCCAATGCAGGAATGATGGGACCGACAGTATCCATCAATTCAGGAATATCAATCACTGTCGGAACTAACACATTACTTACTGTACTTAAATAATCATGGCATACGGAAAACTTAAAGTCGATACAATTACATACGATAATAGCGGTACAGATGTTGATGTGTCAGTATCTGATCTTGCTGGTGCTGGTTCTACTGCTGGTACTGGTACAACAAATACCTTTACTGCACTTCAAACATTGAATGCAGGTCTAACTGTTGATGGTCCTTATAAGCAAACAGCAGAAGCAGTTGGTGCTTTAGATATTGATCTAGCAACGGGTAACTACTTCACCAAAACAATTAACGCTAACTCTACCTTTACCTTCTCTAACCCACCTGCAAGTGGAACAGTAGGTTCTTTTACTTTAGAACTTACTCATACATCAGGCACAGTTACTTGGCCCGCTAGCGTTAAGTTTCCACTAGATACTGCACCAACACTTACTGCTGGTAAAACCCACCTATTTGTCTTTGTCACCGATGATGGTGGTACACGTTATCGCGGTGCTGCTCTTGCTGATTATGTGAACTGATATGGATCCTATTACACAACAAACAGTTACTGCAGCAGCAGGTGCAGGTGGTGGAGATCCTCTTTATGTAGATGATGTATTTAGTACTTATTTGTATGACGGTACAGGCAGCGCACAGACGATTACAAATGGGATTGATATAAGTGGTGAAGGCGGTCTAGTTTGGATTAAAAATAGAGAGTCTGGTACCCAAGATAACGTACTTAATGATACTGAAAGAGGTGCTGGTCAGATTATTGAGTCTAACAACACAAATGCTCAGTTTCTTAGCACTGCTAGATTTAGTGCGTTTAATTCTAATGGATTTACCGTCGGTACTGATAATGCAACTAATCAATCTGGCAACGGTATTGTCTCCTGGACATTCCGCAAAGCGCCGGGGTTCTTTGATGTCGTGACTTATACGGGAAATCAAACAGCAAGAACTATTTCTCATTCACTCGGCAGTGTGCCGGGTATGATTATTATAAAGCGTTATTCTGACACAGGATATTGGCGTGTTTATCATAGGAGTACTGGTGCAGGACAAGCACTTGAACTAAACTCCACTAGTGTAGCAAATAACGAAACTTATTGGAATAGTACATCTCCAACATCAAGTGTATTCAGTTTAAGTTCAGAAACCGATATTAATAAAACTGGTGAAACCTACGTCGCCTACATCTTTGCTCATGACGACGCACAGTTTGGCACGGATGGTGATGAAAGCATTATTAAATGTGATAATTATGTTGGAGGAGGAAGTGCCAGCCCAACAACAGTAAACTTGGGTTTTGAGCCGCAGTGGGTTCTAATCAAAAACGTAGATACTGCTAGTGAGTGGATGCTATTTGATAGTATGCGCGGCATCACCACCGATGGTCTTGATAATTATTTATCACCGAACGCAAATGTTGTTGAAGCAGATGGTGGTCTTGATCAGATCAACCTTACTTCGACTGGATTTGAGGCGGTACGTAACAGCCAAGAGATTAATGCCCTATACGCCAACTACATCTACATAGCAATCCGCCGTCCGCATAAGCCGCCTGAGGTTGGGACAGAAGTGTTTAAGGCAACCAACTTAGTAGCTGGTCCTGTAAGTCTTGGGTTTGTCCCAGATTTAAATATATCAAAATACACAGCTGGAGTTCAGTCTTGGTTTTGGTTGGACAGATTAAGAGGAGGTAGTGCAAACCTATTCTCTGACTCAACTGCTGCTGAGGGAGGTGGAGTAGGAATTAACTTTGATGAAACAACAAACAGTATTTCTGGGCAAGGTTATGGTACTTTATATGCAAATTGGGCGTTCAAACGTGCCCCAGGTTTCTTTGATGTAGTTGCTTATACTGGGGATGGAACGGCGGGCCGCACTGTGCCGCATAACTTGGGCGTTGCGCCTGAGTTGATTATTGTAAAGAATAGAACTTATAGCTCTGGAACAAACTGGATTGTTTGGTGCAACCAGCTTACCCGTGTAACTGAAGAACCGTTTATGTCATTAAACGCAACAAATGGTAAGTTGGAAAACAATGCCTATTGGAACAACGGCGCACACACAGCTAGTGTTTTTGAAACTGGTTCCAACCTTTCAGTTAATGGCAGTGGCGACGGTCACATCGCCTACCTCTTCGCAACCCTACCCGGAATATCAAAGGTAGGTAGTTACACAGGAACCGGAAGTCCTATCAACATTGACTGCGGATTCACTAATGGTGCAAGGTTTGTATTGATAAAACGTACTGATGCCGCTGGTGGTTGGTACCTATGGGATACAACACGGGGCATAGTATCCGGTAACGATCCCTATTTGCGGTTTGACGTTACTGGTGCCCAAACAACTAGTACGGATCATGTTGATCCACTTAACGCTGGCTTTATTGTTAATGCAAATGAAACTGATCTCAATGCATCAGGCGGCACCTACATCTTCCTTGCAATCGCTTAAACAAATAACTAACTAACTATGGAAATTAGAAACAGATCAACAGGTGAGCTGACTACCGTTAGTCAGTTCAAAGCCTCACAACCGAATACAAGCTTTCCTAAGCAAATTACAACTGAAGTGTTAGATAGTTATGGCTATGATGCTGTGCTTAATGGCGCTGCAGCTACGGTAACTGCACCTTATGGTGTTAGTACACGTAGTGGTGTAGAAGAGATCAGTGGACAGTGGTTTACTAAGTTTATTGCTGGTCCCGTCTTTACTGACACTACAGATAGCGAAGGAACGGTAACTTCTGCAGCTGCTAACGAAGCAGCATATAGAGCTAATTTTGACAGCAATGTTGGCGCAGCAGTTCGTACAGAACGTGACACCAAACTTACTGCAACTGATTGGACACAACTGGCTGATAGCCAACTGACTGATGAAGTAAAAGCTACTTGGGCTACTTATCGTCAAGCTCTTCGTGACTTGCCCTCAGCTAGCGGCTTCCCACACACAATGACATGGCCAACGGAACCATCTTAAAATTATGATTACTCTTATCCGTCCACTACTATTTGCTTTTGTACAATCAGAAGCTGTAAAGAAACTAGTTATTGATTTACTAGTAAAAATTGCTGAGTCAACAGATAACACTGTAGATGATCAAGCAATTGAATTTATTGTTAGCCGTATTAATTTAAAGAAATGAGTTTTACTAAAAACGTAGAAATTTTAGGATCCCCTGGAGTTGCACGTCAATGTACAGTAGGGGCAGCGTCGGCTTATACACAACTGAGTCCAAATGTATATCGCATCTCTATGCGAGCAGTTGGAGCTGATGTGCGTTATGAAATTGCACCGACTGCAGCAACAGCTAGTGCGACAACTTCACATTTTATTGCTGATGGTGAACGTCTTGATTTAGCTGTAGGAAGTGCTTCTTACCTTTCATATATCCGTGATGCAAGTACTGATGGAGTGCTAGAACTTACGGAGTTAGTCTGATGAGGCTTTCAGCAACTAGTACTTCGATTTCATCTAAGACAATTGTTGCGGCCTCTGGTGGCGGTGGTGGTGGTGCTTCTGGTGAGACAGCTGAACTAACATTTAGATACCACATGTATGGTGCTGATATGCAGAGTTATTATGTGTATTGGGAAGTGATTAGCGGTGGTACTGTTGGCCATACTCAACTGTGGTCCAAAACTGGTCAACAACATACCTCAACCACAGATCAATGGGATTTAGCAACCATAGACATGACTAGCTTTAGGGGAACAACCGGAAGGCTTAAGGTGGTTGCCTTGCTATCGCCAAATACTGGCTATAAGAATGATGCAGCGTTCTTGCGGTTTATTATCACAAGGAGTGATGCAGGTTCAACTAACTGGATGTACAGTAATGCAGGTGGTGCTGTGAGAACTCATGGAGCAGGTTCTGCGGTGGTCAGTAGTAATCCAGTCGATGCGTTAACCATCAACAGCCCAAATACTTTGAATGGTTCTAACAATTCAAATGGGACTTGGGGAGTAACCAGCGGGGCGACGCCCTCAGTCGATACTGGACCTGACAAACATTACAACGATGGCTCCGGTAATACATACTTATACTTTGAATCATCGGGAGCAAGTGACACTTCTGCTAAAGTTTATTTAGCAGAGAACGTTAGCACTATCACTATTTAAACTATGAATCCAGAAATTTTATACACCCTAAATCATCAACTTGGTGACGAAAACCCACAAGATGATTTCCAGACACTTCAAGATATGACTGTTGAAGAAACTCTTGCTTATGTTGAAGCTGAAGGTACAAATACAACTGAAACCATTTTAAACTTAGCTGAACAACTAAGAGAATAATGGAATGGGAAGAGATACCTGTCTTACCCTACTTAAATCTCCCTGAAGGTCCGCAATTACCTGGTCCTATACTAGAGGTACCAAAGGCAGATTTGCCCTCGTACAAGCCGCTTGTGGTGCCTC
>JACLAB010000430.1_pt1 | contig 25119 bp, 15 predicted proteins | sample 8027921 | NCBI WGS metagenome assembly JACLAB01 (sample SAMN15725117, study PRJNA655200) | protist metagenome | isolation source: fluorescence activated cell sorting (FACS) single amplified genomes of... | place: USA: West Boothbay Harbor, Gulf of Maine | collected 2000-07-19
AGACGATAAGCGTTTCGATATGGCGAACGACCCGAACGATCTTCTTTTAAAATCTGAATTAACGACGAGCGACACGTTGTTGCCTCCAGATTTAGGCTACGAAGCCGAAGATTTGATCAAGTTGTTCTTAAAACCACAGTTTGTAAACACGGTGATGGCTCCCAAAAGAGCTGCCGTGCGTTCAGAGATCAACTTCCACGACAACGACAACAACCTCTTCATTCCGAACAAGGATGGTGGGTTCGATGGTGGCGACTTCGGTGGCGGCTTTGACGATGACGACATTCAAAGAGATGAGGATGGGAATGAACTCGTCGGCGCTGCTGGTGGGTGGAACGACGACGGTGATAATGGTTTGGTTGATGCGCCTCGAAAGGTTGAAAAAATAGAAGTGAACTACGCGAGAACTACGAAAGTTGTCGACATCCGCGCGTTGAAGCAAACAATCTGGAAAGACTTAGAGGAAGAAAACGAAACAATGGAACAGAAGCACTCATTCCACGAGATCTTGAGCCAATTTCCGGAACAGAACCCGGCCGGACGACTGGAAGATATCTCAGTACACATGGCTTTTATTTGCGCGTTGCATTTGGCGAACGAGCACGGGTTGGTAATCAAGAGCGTGCCCGAAATGAACGATTTGGTGATTTCAAACGTACCAACAGAGGCGTAAACAGAGGAATACTTAATTTATGTGTATGTGTGTGCGTGTTTTCGTGTGAGCAGGCATAAATTAAATACAGACTGCTGCCGTTGTAATTCTACTTAAAGATTATATTTGATTATTATACTTTCAAGGTTGTTGTTTGCAACACAACACTAGTTTTGCTTAGATTCTAATTTCGTTTTTACTTTCTTATGCAGCGCCAGCCTCTTTCTTCGCTTTCTCTTCATCCTCCCACTCCTTGGAAATGTGATTCTGAAGTGCTCTGACGATGTCACCCTTGGCACACGCGGCTTCGTTGAACTTGGCCACGGAGCTTTGCGTGTCTTTCTTCCAACTCTTGTCGTTTCGGAGAAACTTGACGCTCGATCGCTCATACAAGACGTTGCCCCAGAGAACTAAGATCTGCGCTTTTACGCCGCTGGTTTCCTCTGACCCTTCGACTAAAACAACGTCTCGCTGTTCCGGGCTGAGCATCTTCATGGATTCGTCAAACTTTTGAAGGGCCAAATCAAACATCTTGTCAGCTTCTTTCTCCATCTTTTGCTTCTCCTTTTTGTCCGATTCCGACTTGGCGATGTTCGAGTAAATCTTCGCTCTTTCAAAGGCTTGCTGACCCCAAGCAATGGATGCTTCGAAAAAGTCACCCTTAATGTTGAGCGCTTTTTGAAACAAAGCGATAGCCTTGTCGAACTCCGCGTCGAGTTCGGGCAAGTCTTTCTTGATATCAGCGTAATCGTCGTCCTCGTTTTCATTTTCTTCGTTTTTGTTTTCTCCATCTCTTTCTGCTCTTCTCTTCTCAGCCGCAACCTCGATGATTTTACGGGCCGCGCAGACGTGCACGTTACCCCAGTTGAACATAGCTGCCGTCGCCGCCTCTTGAAATTTGTCCGTGGCAGCACCTAACAACGTCTTTGCCTCGGGCGAGCCAACCGCCTTCTCCAATGTTTCGCAGCACTTCTCCAAGCCAATCTCTCTCAAGTCTAACGGTCCTTTCGGGGGCGCAGCATCGCCCAAGGTCCTTCTGAACAACGCCGCAAACGATAACAACCATTCATCGATTTCAATTACGTCTTCGGCCGGTTCATCTTCGGTCGCCAACTCTTCTGGTTGTACGTTCTCCTTGGTCTCGGACACCGCTCCCTCGGAGTCAAAGACACGAAGTTCAATTACCGGGAGTTCCGAATTCGCTCCATCCTTTTTGTTTTCTTGGGATTTCTTGTAATCTTCCGCGTTTGCAAACGTCGTCAACGCGAATCTCAAGTCCGCTCTAGAGGTCAAGGTTAACACTTCGTCTTCCAAATCTAACCATTTCAAGATGATATTTTTGTCATCTTCCATGCTGAACGATTTCTTCGCATGGTTCACCAAGTCAGTGTACGTGACAGAAATAGGCACTTTCACTTCCGCGGAATCCTTACCTTCTCTCATGAATCTAATCGTCAAGTCTGGGATCTTTTGTTGAGCCTGCGCTTGCAAGGCTCTTTGTCTTTGCTGCTGCGCCTGCGCCGCTGCAATTTGCTCGCGAGTGTACTGCTGCGGTCGCTTTTCCAAGCTCGATCCGCCCAATCCGTTGACTGCCGTCTTCTTCTTCGCCGCTGCTTTCGCTTTGCCGCGAACTTTGTCCAACATGGCCTTGACGGACTCGTCTGTATCGTCTTGCTTCCATGCAACTTCTAAGTCGTGTTGCGCCTCTTTGAACTGACCCAACTGTTCGTACGCGGTAGCTCTGCGCTTCAACGCAACCTTCCCGTTCGGGACATCTTCCAAAGCTGCTGTGCAGCATAAGATTGCGTGCGAAAACTGCTTCTCGCGGATCCAGCACGCAGCTTGAGAAGTCAAAAGGGCAGATCTTTCCGGACTCCCCGCTAACGCTAAACCCAAAGCTTTCTCATACGTATGAATGGCACGGAGGTGCTCTTGCTTCATGAAAAGCTGATCGCCTTCTTTCTTCAAAGATGCGCACTTTTTGTGGAAACCTGCTAATTCTTGCTTGTTGTTGTTTTGATTGACGGCCATCGTGTTCGCTTTTGTCGTTATTGGCTTGTTCTAGAGCTTGTTTGTTCTAATATGTTTTCGCAGATATTTTTTATTTCTTCGAGTTCGTATCGTTCAATCTAGCCAGAGCTTCCTTAGCTTCTTCTAACGATGCGATGACGGTTTCGAGTTCTGATTTATCAAGCTCGAGGACTTGAGTATTCTCTTCTTCGTTGTTGTCCCGGCTGGTGGTCCGAAAGTGCAGTTGTACTACCGGCGTGTTGATACGCTGAACCTTATCACTCGAGAGCACTTGATGAATCTGTTTCGGGTACGGAAGGGATAAAGGGGGAGAGAGAGATTGAAGCGGTGAGTTTCAATCGAATACACAGAATGTTTCAAACGACGATAACACAATCTAAACTTCTAGCCGTCCTCCGACACGTTGAAGTAGATGAATCTTATCCTCCCACAAAACTTTCAGAACGCATTCGCGTTGCACTATCTGAAATAGGTGACGGCGGCAAGGCTGGAAAGAAAGAAGACTCAAAGAAAAATTTGCGCTCGTAATCGCGCGCGAGAGGGATGGACAAAACGAGCGCATTCAAAAAACTCCTTCAGAATCGCGCTCGAAGAAGACGCGTCTTCCTATTTCAGACGTTTTTTGGCAGACATCGTCTTCGCGTTCCCCTCTTTCCCTCACACCGACTTCATTTCCGCTCTGGAAGAAAAAAGTACGGTAAGAGGTTTTCTAATCCTCGAGGAAAAAAAACGCCGCGCGCGGGCGACTAAGAGACGCGATGCGAAGGATATCATCGCTCCTACGCATCGAATTCGAATTAAGAAAATATATGCTTACCTTCCAATCTATGTCCGAGAGTTTCTTCTCTGACATGCACTGAGATGACGCACGCGTTTGTATTATGACGACGATTACGAAACGCTTCCACATACCCTTTTTTGCTTTTTTTTAACTTTTGGATGACTGTGTGACGTGTTGATTGAGCTCTACTCTCGTGCGCACCTCTCTCAGCACTGTTTTTCTTTTAAACTGCTCACTTGTACTATTACATGATTTACATGAAAAGAACACACACACACGCACACACACCAGCTATGAGTGAGTGAGTGAGTGAATACTGTTCTCCTTTCTATATTTTGTCTATCGGACATTCTATTCTATTCTAAATGTAAAGTGCTACTTCAACCGTCTCAAGAGTTCTTGCCACTCTCGGCTGCTGTTCTTCCTTGGCTCTTCAGAAAACCATCTGCTCTTCAATGCCTCCGTGGCCGAAAGTCGTCGCTCCGGATCAAAGACTAACAAGCCGTTCAAAATATCAAAGCCAGCGTCTGAGATTCCGGGTCCAATTTCAATTTCGTCTTCGTGTTCGCGATGTTTTGGAAAGCGTTGGCGCAGCGAGTTGTGCGGGTGGACCGCAAAGTTCACTTTGGTCGCATGCGGTAAAGATTTGAACTTGGGCCATATCTGTTCATTAGGCGTGCCAAGCATGCGAAAATGCTTATCAATTTGATCAATTTCGGTTCGCCCGGGAAATAAAGGTTTCCCTTGCAACAATTCAGCGAATATGCATCCCAAGCTCCAATTATCGACGGCGTAGGAGTACTTCTTTTCGCCTAAGAGCAACTCGGGCGGTCGATACCAGAGCGTGCACACCAACGGCGTGTAGTTGTTCAAAGGCGACCCGTATTCTCGTGCTAAACCGAAATCGCAAATCTTCAACTCGCCTAAATCGTTAAATAAGACGTTTGTTGTCTTTAAATCTCTATGCAAGACCCAGTTTTCGTGTAAATAGCTTACTCCCGATAGCAGTTGCCAGGCTAAACATTTGCACTCCGGGAGCGTAAATCCCCTGTTCATGTCATCCATCATGCGATTCAAGTCGCGTCCGCAATATTCCATGACCATAAAAACTTGATCGATCGATCGACCAACGACAACTTCACTCACGTACACGATGTTCTTGTGTTGTAACTGCAACAAAGTGTTAATCTCTCTCAAAGCTGTGACTGGGAAGCCTTCTCTCTCCTTGTCCATTTTCACTTTTTTCAACGCGGCGATTTCTCCCGTTTCCTTATCTCTGGCTTTGAAAACGACACCGTACGTACCTTCGTCGATGTGTCCAAGCTTTTCGAAACACTCGACCGACCTGCACGCTTTCTTGTGGTCGTGAGGTTTCGGAAGAAGAGGCACGTATTCCACTTTTTTGCCATCTTCTTCGTCTTCTTCAGATTCAGAAAATTCATTGTTGTTATTCTTATTATTCGCCACGGCGCCGTCCAACAATGCTCTACGTTCTTCAACCATGCCTCTGTTTGCGTTTACAATTTGTTCTCGCATCGATCCTGGTGGTAACATTGGACGAGCTTCTCTTCCGTCGTCATCTTCGACTTCTTCTCCCATCGGAGGCGTGTCCATTGTTTTATGACCATCTTCTAAATCCTCCATTTCTGGCGTGGGATCCATTCTAGGTTGTTGCCTTCTTCCGTTCTCCGCGCGTTTTCTATCAATACTATTCTTATTATCGTCGTCATCGTTGTCTGAATCATCGCTGGGAGGCGTCAATAACTTTGCAACGTCAACTACCTCTCGCTTGTTCCTTTTTCGCGCGTGTTTTACGTCGTCTTCGCGAACACTCCCATCTTCTCCTTCTTCTGTTTGCATTTGCTGCGCCGTAAAATTCGCAAACTCTGCTTGTTCGTTCATCATTTTTTCTAAGTACGATTCTTTTTGCTTGTTATTGTTATTCTTATTATCATTCGCCGCTGTCGCTTCTTCTTCTTCTTCTTCTTCTTCAACTCCTTCCTCCGCCTCGTCGTCGGAGGAATCAGCTCCCCACCGTCCTTTCTTCTTTGTCGTCGTCGTCGCCATTGGCGGTGGCATGGTCGGTCCAGCTTCTTCTTCGTCCAAATCGTACTCTTCTGTTAGTCCCACCGATGATCCCGGTGGTGGTCGCATCGGTCCGCACATGTCTCCCAAATCTTCTTCTTCTTCTTCTTTCATCATCGACTCCAATTTCATCTTCTTCTCTTTTAATCTCGCCGCCGCTTCCCGGGCTTTCTTCAAGACGCTCGCGGCTGGGGGTGCCATTTTGAAAGCGTTTGCGCGTGCCCGTTCTAAACGACTCTTCTCTCTCTCTCTCTCGTTAACGATAATAATTACAATTATATTATTACTGATGATGGTGATGTTGATAGTATCAAACGGAGAGAGAGAGAGAGAGTTCTTTTCTCCTTTTTTATTTTTCAAGAGGCGTACAACTTTTTGGCGTTTTTCCTCATTCTCGGTCTCGAAAGTGGATTGATTGTAAATAAAAGGTGAACGCGAGCGTGAATGACGAGTAAAACGGTCAACCACGCGACCCAGTTTTCTTCCTCTTCCTCTTAACTTGGGATTTTGAATAGCAACAGAATGACGTCAAACGCAAAAGAACAACGAGAGGAAGAAGAAGAAGAAGAGATTCCAAATCTTCTTCCAATTCGAAGATATCAAAACGAAATCGTGCAGGCGGTGAAAACGAACGCTGTGGTTGTTATTTTAGGCGAAACTGGGTCTGGGAAGACGACGCAAATAGCGCAGATTTTGTGGGAGCACATAGATGAGATTTTATCGTCGTCAGAACAGAAAAGCGGTGATGACTGTGGGAGAAGATTAAACGGTATCGCCGTCACGCAGCCGAGACGGGTGGCGGCTATTTCAGTTGCCAGACGCGTGCACAAGGAGATGTGCGATAACGATAAAAATATCGAGAGAAGGTTTGGCCAAGGCTTAGTTGGATACTCAGTCCGGTTCGACGATAACACGTCTAAGAATACCAAAATTAAATACTTAACGGACGGGATGTTATTGAGGGAGGTGTTGTCGGATCCGGAGTTGCAAAGATACGGCATCGTTGTTCTTGACGAAGCGCACGAGAGGTCCGTGAACACCGACGTTTTGTTTGGGATATTGAAGAAGTTAACAACTACAAAAGATAATACGAAGAAGAATGGGTTGAAAGTCGTAGTAACGAGTGCGACGCTAGATTCGGAAAAATTTAGTGCATATTTCAATAACTGCCCGGTGTTCAACGTTCCCGGGAGAACCTTCCCGGTTAAAATTTCGCACGCTTTGGAGAGACCGCCGACAGTTTCGAATAACGGGAAGAATAGTATTGCTTATTTTGATGCCGCCATCGACACCGTCTTACAAATACACGAAACTGCCAAAATTCCCGGGGACATTTTGTGTTTCTTAACGGGTAAAGGTGAAATTGACCGGGCGTGCAAGATTCTAGACGAACGCGTCAAGGAGATGGATTCTGAAAGTATGGGAGGTAAATTGGCGCAAATCATACCTTTATATGCTGCGCTAACTCCAGAAATGCAAGCGAGAGTCTTTTCAAAAAAACCGGAGGGGTTAGAGTCTACGTGCAGAAGAATAGTCATCGCCACAAACATTGCCGAAACGTCGTTGACGGTACCTGGAATCGTATACGTCGTCGATCCTGGAGTGGTCAAATTGAAGCGATACGACGCAGCAACCGGCATCGAAACTTTAGACGTCGAGCAAATCTCTAAAGTTCAGGCGACGCAGAGAGCCGGAAGAGCAGGACGAACGCAAGCAGGGAAGTGCTATCGTTTATACACGAAAGAAAATTTCCAGCTCGATTTCGCCGACGCCACAGAGCCGGAAATCCAAAGAACCTCTCTCGTGAACGTCGTTTTGTATCTGAAATCTTTAGAGATGGAAGACATGGACGTTTTAAGGTTTGACTTTCTCGATCGCCCGAAAGAGTCTGCGCTAAAAGATGCTTTGAAGCAGTTGTACGTGTTAGATGCGATTGATGAAAATGGAAAAATAACAAAGATTGGTAAAGAAATGGCCCCTTTACCACTGGAACCAAACTTAGCGCGGGCGATGCTCGAGGCGAAGAAACTGGGGTGCGTCGAAGAGTGCGCTACAATCGCGGCGATGTTATCGGTAGACAGACTGGAAGTTGCAGATTCCTCGTCTCTAAATGATAAGAACAGAGAATACCGCGGGAATCCGTTACAGAAGATTGTTTCAGATGATGCTTTCACGCTCGGAGATCACATCGTGTTTCTACGGACATTCGAGCGTTGGCAGAGAGAACGGTATCGAAGAGATTTTGCGAGAGAGTATTCGTTATCTGAACGGGGCTTGGAGTTTGCAAAAGATGTGAGAAGACAGTTGCTAGACTGCATGCGGTCTCTATCGGATGATAACGACGGTGCCTGGTCGTCCAAGAGGTCTCGAGAAGAAGAAGAAGAACAAAGACATAACAAAAATAAAAGCGAACGTTCGAGAACGAAGAATGTCCGCAAAGCGCTCGCGAAAGGATTCATCTCAAAAATTGCCAGAAGAGGCACAGCAAGCAATTGCTTCAAAACGTTTGCGTTTGAAGCGAAAACGTTGGCGGAGGTGCACCCGTCTTCTGCGCGAGCGTTAGCGGACGAAGACGGATTATTGCCAGATTGGATTGTCTATCACGAGATGATCATGACGTCTCGTCCGTTTCTGAGACACGTGTGCAAAGTGGAATACGAATGGATCGAAAATGCGTTGCCAAGATTGGAAAATCCCATCGACGTGAAGAAGCTTAGCGGTGGATTTTACGCGAACGATGAAGGCTTGCCCTCTGGTCGCGGTCCTGAAAATGGGAGCGATATAGCCACGAAGACGGGGAGCGTGCAAGAAGACAAAACGCAACAGAAAGCTAAACAAGAAGAGAAGATGAACGAAGCGAGAGCTCGTTTTCTAGCTCGAAAGAAAATGAAAGCGACTAAGTGAAGCGGTAGGAGCAATAGCAGTAGTTGTAGTGATAGTAGTCATGATAGCGCTAGAAACGTTTGAGCAAACATATACTAAAATATACTATACTATAAAAGTGTTCACTTCACCTAACGCCGTGTTCATACAGAACTTATTTACTTACCGGCAGCCAACATAACGCTCTTAATCGTCGAGTAAACTTTAACCCACGCATTCGTTTGTGCTTCCGAAAGTCCGTTCAACGCCGAGGCGATGACATTCACAACAGCTTGCCCGACGACATCGTAATGCTCGGAAACGATATTTCTTTTGTGGTGGAATTGGCCGAGTTCTTCCAAAATAGGCACCAATTTTGAAACATCATCGAGTAAATGCACAGCCGCGTCTACGGCACCAATGACCGCTTTCCCGTGCGCTTTCAACATGGGCGATTCGTACAGATCCTCGACATTTCTAAACGAAAACAATTCCAACGCTCCCGGCGCTAACGAGAAAATCTCTCTGAAGAGCAAAACTCCCACCGCGGTCTTCTTCGCCTCTAAATCTTCCGATGACAGTTTGTTTGGTCCCGTCATGGGAAAGATCTGTTGCCACGTTCCTTGGACGTAGGCGATTTCATCCGGAGACGCGGCGGGTTGTTTCGCCGGTTGCGCCGAGGCGAGCGCAGGCTCCGTCGCTTTTGCAGGCGCCGCTGCTTTAACATCGCCCTCTTTCTTCTTAAACTTCGAAAAGAATCCCATCGCGACTGATGAGTGACGAAAACAAGTATGTGCGTGCTTGCTTAATTTAAATTTATGTCCTTTCGTGTCCTTTGACGCGCTTTTTTGCTCGTTTTCCCTTTCCTTTTTCCCCCCCGACGACAGACTTTTTGCGGGCAACAACAGAAAATTAACAGAAATCTGAGTGAAATCACACGCTTGCAAAAAGATATTTATTACGATTACTTCCCACCGCGCAGCGCTTTCGCGTCTTTCTCTGTCTGTCTGTCTCTCTCTCTCTGTGTGTGTGTGTTTCTCTCTCTCTCTCTCTCTCTCTCTCTCTCTCTCGAATCGAATCGAATCGAAAAAAAAAGTACGGAGAGCAGACCTGCGATCGTTCGTTCGGCTCGCTCGCAACCGGATTTGAAAAGAAAAAAAATTGTATATATATTTGTGTTTTATGATTAGAAAATAGAAAACAAGGAGAGAGAATGTGTCGACGAATAACGTGCCCGACGTGCTCTAAACCGTCCTGGGTCGGGTGCGGCTTACACGTGGAGTCGAACGACGTCTTGGGGTTAGTTCCTCTCCTGGAAAGATGTCAGTGCAAGAAGGAGTATTCGACGAGAGATTCTTTGTTTCAGAGTGGGAAACTACAAAACGTCTTGCGAGTTTCGAAAGGAGGAGGGAAAAAGAAAAGCGGTGACGATGACAATAATAATTCGAGCAGCGGCGACGAGAACGCGGATTCGGAAAGCAACACGGACGGAGATGGAGAATCGACGACTTCTGGAGAAACCGGAACGACTTCGTCGAGTGCACCAACCGCGGCGACAACTGCAACCGGCGAAAACGGCGAAAAGATAATTGTGAAGAAAAAGCCAAAGAGATCGAACTCGAGAACGGATAAATTCAGAAAGGTGAAGTACAAGTTTCTAAAGTTTAAAACGATGGATCTGACGCAGTCAAGATTAGATCATTCGCAGAATGAGATAAAATTTAAGGAACGTTTGAAGCTAATGGGCTACGGGTCGAGCCATAAGATCAAGAAAATTATTCTCAGGCAATTTACGTTAATCGCGTTTGGCTTAGCGGTGGCCTTCGCGTTGAAAGAAATAGAAAACAACGAAAGAGAAGAAGAGGAGGAATTATCTGCCACGGACGTGGTGTATTTCGTGGGGACCGTGATGACGACGATTGGATACGGGAACATCACACCGATTACAGACGGTGGCAAACTCTTAGTCACGTTCACGTGCTTGCCGCTGATTGCCAAATTTGCTTATTCTCTATCCGCCCTCACCGAGCCAATATTGGAAGTGGCGAGATTGTTCAGTTCTTACGCTCTGAAGGTGTTGAAAATGAAGGAACCGTTGGATTTAGAGGTCGACGTGCAGCAGATGATGAAAACTTTGGCGATTCAAACCACCGCGAATTACGGAACGATAGATTTGTCCGTAAATATTCCAGTGAAAGATTTGTCGACATTCTTGAATGTCCTCGGTTCTGGGTGGGAAAAAGTATCTACCAAAGACGTGAATCAATACATTGACGACCTCGCCGGCGATGGTTTCGCGGAAAGTTTCGGTACGAGCATTTCTGTGTCTGAAATTGTCACGCTTTTGAACCTCATCAAAGCCAATCACGCGGTCAGGAAGGAAAAGTTGAACATGCTCGCGTCCTTTTTCATCTCTTCCGCCGTTTTTCTGCTCGGTTTTGCCTACTTTACCTCGGTCAACAGAAACGGCGGTTGGTCGCACATAGACTCGCTCTACTTTTCAACCATCTCCTTGAGTACGGTTGGATTCGGCGATTTTGTTCCCGAAAGCACGCGCCAAATCGCGTTTTGGTACGTTTGGGTCACCTTAGGCTGTGGTATTTTCGCCACCTTGATTGGCTCCTTCACAAACATCCTCGGTGCGAGACAAGATGAACACTCTGCCAAGAAACAGTTAACGAAAACGTTTCGTAAAAAGGACGTCGTGCGCAAAGCGAGAATGTCCCTGGACGATGGGAGCGTAAGGGGCGAGAGAAAGCAGAGATTCGCAAGATTCACCGAGATGATTAGCGGTTTGTAATGACGCAGAAATGTGACGTAGTAATTTTTATTCATGCTGTCAGTGGTAGCGGGGGTATCTTTGTGATAACTAAAATGTGACCTTTTCCAATCTCGAAAAAAGCTCCTCCAGAAAATAATTACTCGTGTCCTCTTTTGGCCGACCGGGAAATATTTAGGTTTTAGAAGAGAGAGCTCGCGATCGACCGAAAACGCTTTGTTTTTTTTTTTCGAGTCAAACACACACATGCTCGCTTTCTCACGCGTCACAAACCTCGACGACGAGAACGCGCGTTACATTTTCATTCAAACAACCTATACATAAGAAACGCATTTAAAACATGAGTAGCGGTGAATACGACCAAACGTGTTATAATCCATCGCTGGATCGGATTTCGGACGGCGCGCAGCACTCGAGAGCGTGGGAGGAATATAAAACGTACGGGACTGCCGGAAGAAACGAGGACGAGATCGAGGAAAAGAATTCCTCAGATCGTCGATTCGCGCAAGAAGAAGAGGAGGAGGAGGAAGAGGAAGACGCAGGGGACGGTAGAACAAAAAAGAATAAAATAGTTCCAAAAGAAGAACTCATCAAGCAGAAATCGTACGGTAAAATCGGTAAGACCGTGTGGGATAAGAAAGCGCACGGCGGGAAGTATTACATCTCCACAGGAGAGAAAAAGAAAGGTTACGACGCCTTAGAGCAAACACCCGACGGCACAATTATTAGGCGAGAACCCGGGTACGAGAAACCGCAGAGCGGGTACACGACGAACTTTGTTGGAAATCACATGACTCAGGGTGCGATTGACCTAGTGCAGCACGAATTGACGAGAGTTGATCCAAAGATGAAGGAAGAGCGGATGCGTCGGTTGGAGGAGGCGAAAGGTATCAAACGTGAACCGCCAAAGTTGTTGAAGGTGGAAAAGAGCAAGAAAGTTTTGATGATCGGAGATAGAGAAAAGAGTGGTAATCTCAATGACGACAGAGAAAATCATCAAGAATCCTTCAAAACTCGCGTCATAAATTTCGATCGGTACACGTGGGAAGATAGAGACGGCGAAATCATCGTGCGCGTGCAACACGACGAAAAATTAATGGATCTGAAATCTGCGCAGTTGGAAGTACAAAACGAACGAAGTTTTACCGTTTCGATTAAATCCAAAGAGAAAGAGGGTAACGTATACGCACTTTCTGTTCCGCGTTTGTTTGATGCAATCGTGAGAGAGAAGAGCTGTATGCTCACGACGGCAAAGTCCCTTCGCGTAACGCTTGTGAAAGCAGAAATAGGTAAACCGTGGACGCGTTTGTCGTCTTCAGAGTCTTCCGAGAAACCTGTGTTGCGCCTGAATAACGCTCCAGATGACGGAACAAAAGAAGAAAATCAAGAGCGAGGACTCGTTATTAACAATATAAATTTGCGCGATTTGCGCGCTGAAGTGATTAAATTCCGCGACGGAAACTTAGCGCCAAAATTTACTCCTTCAAAGACGCCGGAGGAGATTGAGAGCGAGCTCGATTCTCAGATTGATGATGTGTCGACTCCAATGGAGTTTGCGTCTTTAAAGGAAGCGATGCAGTCGTGCGATTTATTTGAGTCCACTGGTGATCACGCAAATGCGATTAAAGCGTTCTCGTCGGCGCTCTTTTTCCTCCGCTTTTTCACGTCTTCTTCTTCCCCGCCGGCTTCAGAGGACGGCAGCGAAGATACCACGATACTTGAAGGAGATGGGAAATCTACTACCACTACTATCACTACTGCGACAACGATGGAGGTAAAAATTATAGATTGTTTACGGCGACGCGCGAAAATAAACATTTTACTCGGTAAAATAAAAAATGGGACGAATGATTACGCCGAAGCCATTCAAGAAGGTAAAAAGTTAATCTCTTCGTTATCGTTGTCATCGAATGCAACATCCTCTGCGAACTACGAAGGAAAAGCAGACACGACGAAAAAATTACTGTCCGAATTACACTTGGAACGAGGCAATGCCTACGAACAGGTTGAAAAATACGCCAATGCCATAGATGATTACAAAAGAGCGCTGAAAATCGGCGGAAACGATACAAAAGTTTCCATGGCATTGACTCGTGCGTCAAAGTTACACTTTCAAAGAGACATTGAACGCAGAGAAATCGAAAAGAAGAGATCGAAAAATAACGACGAAAACTCGTTACCGTCTCTACCCCGCCCAGGAATGAAACAATTCGAAAACAGAGGCAAGGCTGGAGCGTGCTTTTAATGCTTGTTTTTATGTATACATATACTACTTTCGTCGTGATCAATTTACTAAATCTACTACTTCTAAATACCAGTTTTTCTCAACGCTTCTTCAAATGCAAATGAATCGATGCACCTGATTTGATGTTGTAATATGCCAACGAGTTTGCATCTTTCAAGAAACCCATCTTCTTGACTTCCAATTTCATTTTCCCTTGCGCTAAGTTCCCCAGTAAAGGTTTCAACTCTTGCTTGATTTTTAACACCGTTTCTTTCCCGCTTTCAATTTCGAGATCAATCGTTTGGCCGTTCAAATTTTTGTCCTTCGCTTCATCAGGGCATAAGATTTTGATTTTGATTGTACCTGGATTCGCGGCGAGCCACTCGTCTTCGTCCTCCAACTCCATCTCTCCTATGCGCAACTTTTGCTTAACTGGTTCTGCATCTAATTCATCTCCTCCATCTTCCCGTCCTCGTTTCTGTCCGACTTCCGCATTCGTCGTGGGAGCCGCCGGCGGTGGCGGTGGGGGCATCGGCTGCTGCGCCATCATCGGTGGTGGCGGCAGTGGTTGAATCATAGCAGGAATCGCAGGCGGTGGCGGCTGCGGTGTAGGAGCTGCTATTGACGCAGAGGGAGGCTGTTGTTGTTGCTGCTGCTGCTTCTTCATTTGTTCATTCAAAGCGGTCGTGACGTCTTTATCATTCCCGCTGGAGAAAATGTCTGGTCTCGATTTAGCTAAACTTAAAATATTCTTCGCAAACTGGTCGTCGTCGACTTTGTTACTTCCTTGCAACTTTCTTAACATCGCATCTTTCTGTTCTTTCCATTTCGGGTCGATTAAAGAAACGCGCATGTGCTCGGCCATTTCCTCAACCGGAACAAGTTCGCCGGTGATAGGTGAGACGGCAAACTTGGTTGCCTTATCCCCTTTGGAAGCTGCCGCTCTTTCTTCTGGTTTTTTATAGTTTCGAACGATTTTCATACCAGGTTCCGGTAAGTTTTCGTTAATACCCGACGCGTGCTTCTCATCGGACGCATTCGGTGCTAAAGGTCTTGATGCTGCTTTCACTCTGTTCTCCGCCTCTAGCGCTTGCCGCACAATTTGTCGCTCTTCATCGTCCATGGTTGCCACGGCAGCGGCTCCTCCTGGTCCTCCTACGTCTATTTCTTCTTTTACTGCATTCGTCGCAGGTTGGGTATCAACCTTGGACGCATCCTCCAACGCTTGTCTTTTCAAGTATCCAACAATTTCTCTCATCGGAATGGGCTCCGGCAACGTTTCATCTTCGCCGTCGTCGAAATCAATCGTCTCCACCACCACAAAATCGTGCCAGTCGATAGCCTCCATTGCTTCTCGCTCCATGCGTTTCTTCTCCTCAATATCTTTTCTATTCTTCGTTTGTGTGGCATCCCATTCGGACCTTTTTAACGATCGCTCTAACGCCTTCTTATAATCTTCCTCCACGTCTAAAATTCCCTCCACTTCTTGCTTATTCTCCGGCATTAAAACCTCCGAGTACGAATCCGCTAAACTGGTGAAATAAGTGAACAAAGGATGCGCCGGTTTCAGAAACGCAAACTCCGGGTTTCGATATTCCCTAGACGCTAACCCGGAGAGAAACTTTGCGCCGTTTCGCGCCACGAACTGCGCGGAGAGCTTAATCACTTCAATCTCGCTCTTCTTCAAGCCTTGCGGCGGTTGCGTCCCGCTCGAATGTTTAAACTCTCTCGGACGTTCTAAAACTTCCGGTTTCGACGACGACGCCACTCCTCCGGCACCGCTAGTTTTCGCCATAAACTTGCTCTGACTCTGCACTCGCTCTGCCACTTCCATGCCTTTCTTGTTCTGATCTTCAATCGTCTTCCCTTCCAATTCTAATTTATTCGCTTCAATCTTCCCTCGATAGTACGAGTAAAACGGCGAATTCTCTCTCAAAAACGAAAACTTTTGATTGTTCTTCTCCGAAGATAAAATTCTGTTTTCAAACTCTGGCCCATTTTTCGCGACAAACTGCGCGGTTTTATCCACGATCGCTCGGACGTCCGGCGGAGGGATGATCACGCCGACCGAGTGCGTTTGCGTGTCAATCAACGAAATCGGTTTCATGCCATCTTTTTGGGAGATTTTTACCATGTTGTTCTGCAAACGTTCGTCGATGACGGCGACTTCTTTGTTGTTATTGTCATTATTCTTGATTTCACCCATGACGACGACGACGACGACGTCGACGACGACGGCCTGTGTTGGTGACTTTGAAGGTGGCGCGCGCGCGGGGATGCTTTTCTTCTAAAGTAAGTTTTGTCGGCGGAATTCGATTTGAAGAGGGCGAACTTTCTCTCTAAAAAAAATTTTTTGTGACGCGAAGAAGAACTTGAAGAAGAAGAAGAAGAGTCTGTTCTGTGTGCGTGTACCACAGAGAGTGCGGTTTTTGTAATTTATGCAAACTTTCAAATCAGAGTGTGTGCATGCATTAAACTCATCTACGAAACGCTATTTCTGCGCGCGCGTGTTTATTATAAGACCATCTTTAACAAGACGTCGCTCTCGGACCAGTATTGCGTGGCGAGGCGGAACTTGACTCTCACAACCGTTTCTTCTTTATCGTTTTTAACCACCTCGAGTTTCGTCTCGAGCGAAACGAATGAACTCATCGACAGAGGCGCCTGTTTCACGTCAAAGACGACGTGGTATCGATGGTACTTTTGGCACGGCGATTCTTCGAGTTTAGAGACGATGCCGAAGAGTTCTTCTTCTTTATCCTCTTTCCCGGTGACCAAACGGACGTGTCGTTGGACTATGGTCTCGCCGCCAGGAAGTTTCAAACGCTGCGCATCTTCGTCCTCGTACTTTACGACGCGGTCGTCTTTGAACTCGGTTTCGGAGGAGAAATAAGGGTGTTGTAACGCTTCGTGCGCGGTGATTCTTCTGGAAGGATCGAGCGTTAACATTCTTCGCAACAAATCCGCTTGGAAGACGGTGATTTCCTTCGCGCCAGTCAGTTTCAAGAAGGAGACTCTCGGCAACCACATCGGGAACATATCCTCGTGCCAACCGGGAATATTTTTAACATCCGGCCACAACGTTTCGTTTGGCGTTCCAAGAAGTTTAAAAATGCACAAAATTTGGTCCAACTGTTCGGCACCTTCGTAATATGCGAATTTGTTGAAGAGCGAGGAACCGAGGAGAAATTCGGCAAAGACACAACCGCACGCCCACACGTCCACGGCGTTTGTGTACTGTTTCGGAAGCACCGGTTTCTTTTTCTCCTTCTTCAATATTTTTGTCTTTTCATCACCCTCATCGTCGTTGTCGTCGTCGTCGCCGTCATTTTCTTCGTCGCATGTTTCAATATCATCGTATGCCGTTCCATCCATGGAATCCAGATCGATTTCGTGGACAGGTGGTATGATGAGTCCTTCGGGCGCGATGTAATACGGCACGGTGCACGAACGCAAAGGGGAGCGTTTCCCGATGTCACGACATCCTCTCGATGCCGCCCATGAAGCAATTACCAGCTGCCCATTGCCATCGTTCTTCTGAGCGTCGACTAAGAGATGTCCGCAATGCAAATTTCTATGCGCAATCCCGCGCGAATGCGCAAACCGAACGCCTTCAATCAATTGCTGCGTGAGCATGCGGACTTTCGATCTTTTCAATCGAAAGGTGCCGTCGTCGTCGTAGCACCACTCTTTCGGCGGTTGCTTATCCGCGACGACTGGATTATCGCACACTCTCGACCGCTGTGCTCGTAAACTAATCGGAAAATGCTCGTGAATCATGAGCATTTTACCGCTGAGTCTAGGAAGAATTCGCCTCTTGCCAACTGAATTTGCCAATTGCTCGTCCTCTTCTTCCGCAGCTTGCAGTTCCGGCGGAAGTTCTCCGACTAACCACGGAACTTCAAAAGGCATTTCTTCGTCTATCGTAACTAAGCGTTCTAATCGTGCGATAGAATTCGCTCCGTTCACGTATTCTCTTTCTCCGAAGGGGTCTTCTGCCCCCGTTGTCGTCGTCGTCTCTCGAACAGCTATCTCCGTCGATAGCGCCTTCATATTTGCCGCTTCGCGTAATTTTCTACTCCTCAAACCTTCTTCAGGTTTTTCTAGGAATCCTACTAGTTTTACTGCTTTTAAAGTCCCCGAGCACACGTCCAAACATTCCCACATGCGCTGTCGATGACTGTCCCTCACCTCCACTCTTTCTCGCACGTTGAAACTCGCATAGTCTGAGATGGGTTTCTTCTTTTTCTTCCTTTTCCTAGTCTTCCTTATATTTGGATCTATGACGTCTTCTTCTGCGTTTCGTTCTCGACTCAATTGCATATTTTTCAACGCGCCATCTGAGGTTCGTTTCTTGTTCTCGATGCTACAATTTTTTGATACGTTTTCCTTCCCGTCGTCGTCGGCGACGTCTTCCATCGTTGCATCTTTCATTTCTTCTTCTTCTTCTTCTTCCTCGCTCTCGCTCTCGTCGTCGTCATCGTATTCTTCCTCGTCTCGCTCGACGGCGTTGAAGCTAAACCCACCAAAAACCATCTTCTTTCTCATATCGCTATTACTCTTCAACTCTTGCACGTTCAAACCGAGCGTCGGTATCGTCTTCAAAAATCGATATCGCATCAGCGGGTTCTTTTGCATCTCGATGAAAACTTTCCGGTAATACTGCCCCAAATTCTTCGCGTTCTTCTCCACTTTCTCGGAATTCATGAACACGTCTCGTCTCGCTCTCTTTCGTAACTCATCTAAATTCTTCACGTTGGCGAGTTTTTTGCACTGTCGTTTCCAACACGTGCCGTCGGACAAGGCTGCTCGATAAAACTGTTTGGAAGTGAGCATGCAATGAACCACGGATATCGCCGGTAAGAGTGAAAAAATGTGCGCGAGGGCGCCTTCCGGCAGACTTTGTATCGTTGTTGTTTTGTTGTTGTTATTGTTGTTCTCGTAATCGTTACGTTCCATGTCTTCTTCTTCTTCTTCTTCTTCTTCTTCTTCGTGCTTACATTTTTGAAAATGAGGAAACGACTCCCCTACCACGCGCGTTTCTTCTTCTTCTTCTTCTTCCTCCTCATCAACCATCTCTCTCTCTTTGTACTCCGAAAGAAAGAAAGAGTTTCTCTCTCTCGCGTCCCAATATATATATATATATATATATAACCGATGCTACTATCGCGAGAACATAAAAATATCAGAGAGAAGAAAGGAGAGAGAACAGATAACCGCGCGGTGCGTTTTAGCACGTACAAAGAAGAGAAAGACGAGCGCGCGTTGAAGTTGCGAGTTTAAAAAAAAATTGATGAAACCCTAAAACAGAAACTTTTTGTTTTAAACAACAACACTTACACACATCCAACGAAGAAGAAAGTCGCGAGAAAAGATGCCGCCGCCGCCGCCGCCGGCGTCGTCGTCGTCGTCGTCGTACGCGCCCTCGCAACAGGCGGAAAACTCGAAACAGCAAGGGAACGTTCTTTTCCAGAAGCAGAAGTACGCCGCCGCGTGCGAGTATTACACGGAAGCGATTTTACACTCGCAACAGAAATGGCACGTTCCGTATCTTAATCGAGCGATGGCTAACGAAAAGAGATTGAAGTGGCGAGAAGCGAAGGAAGATTTAGAAACGTGTTTGAGATTGAATCACGATAACGTGAAAGCGACGTATCATTTAGGCGTGTGCGTGTGCATGTTGCCAGAGGAAATAGAAGATAATTACAGAAAAGGGAGCGAGATTTTAGAGAAATCACTCTTTCTTGCGAGAGAATACGACGAGTCACAAGTGGATTTGATCTGGAGGTCGTTGGCGAAATCGAAATACATGGAACACTGCGAAAAAGCGAAAGAGAGGAGAAAAACGTACGAGAATTTAGAGGAAAAGCTGAAAAATCCGGGGTTTGTGCCTTTAAGCGAGGAGGACGCGAGAGTGTTGAGAGAGCAAATTCGCGAGGCGAAGGAAAAAGACGAGCGGAGGCAAGCGCCGGATGCTTTTTGTTGTCCTTTGTCTTTGGAGATGTATCGAGAACCAGTGGTCTCTCCGAGCGGGAACTCTTACGAGCGATCTGCGATAGAGCAATACATCAAACAACAGCACGAAAAATATGGGAGAGAGAAGAAAGTGGCGGATCCGTTGCAGCCTGATTGTTCAATCACGTTGGAATCTTTGCATCCGAACATCGCGCTGAGGAACATTGTCCGAGAGTATTTGAGGGAACATCCCTCAAGTTGGGGAGAGATTTTGAGCGAATTTGAGGCTGAAGAGCTTGAAAGAGAAGCGAAGAGATTGAAAACCGAGGATGCAGACATGACGTGAATGCTATGTGCAATACTCATGCCGCTCATATTTAAACGATGACGACGATGATTATTTTCAGAAAGAGAAAATTAGGTATCTTGTGCTCGCGGTGCTTCTAGTTTTAAATAGAAGTTTCAAAAATAGCACTAGCGTAGTAAAAAATAGTCGTGTAATATATTAGTTAGTTTTACTGTACCATGGTACATCTATGATGCTATTCATAGCTCTAGCGAAGATTGCGTATTTGCTCTCGAATCACGAAGAAAAGAGCCGAGGCGTGCACTGATTTTTTGACGTGTCGAAAGACGCCATCGTAAAATCCGCAAACGCCCTGGCTTTCTAAAACGAGCTGCACGACGTCTATCGCGTTCGAGCCTTGAAAACCGTGATCGCCATCGCTTTTGTTCTTACTTTTGTATTTTTCTCCATCGACCATGTTCTTTCTCACGGAATTCTCCTCTTCCTCGCGATGGTATGCCTTGGACGCTTCAACCAACGCTCTCGTTCGTTCTAAAGGAAAAGTAATACCAGTCGCTATAGCTTTCGCTAAGCACCCAATCACGAACGATTCTATCATCGTCAACTTTTTCTTCCCGTATTTCATCTTCATCGCATCGAATGCGGCAAAATTTATCGTGTGCGAAATAATCAAAGGCACGTTTTGCGAGAAACCTTTGTGAAAGGCAAACGCGCCGTCTCGTTTAATCAGCTGTTTCATCGCCGAAACGTACAACTTTACGCGATTACTCCTACTCCTACTCCTCTTACCGTTGCTCCTATCGTTATCATCGTTCTTCTTCATCTTTGCTTCTATCCTTTTCACTCTGAAAGATATGATATCCAATGGGACCATCAAAGCCGTCGATATCGTCCCCGCGATGGCGTATCTTCTCAAAGCCTCTTTGACGAAGATATTCACATCGCCACGATTTTGACTGCTGTTCTTACTTTTTTTTACATCATCCACCACACTCACCAGAGAGAAATAGAGAAAATCTTCCGCGAATAACCGCAAAATCCTCTGCCTTTTCTGTTTCTTTTTCGTTTCGTTGTCGTCGTCTTTTTTGTCATCACCCTCTTCATCCCCTTCTTTATCTTTACCGTCGTCGTCGTCGTCATTCGTTCCAACCGTCGCTTTTATTTTTGAAAACAAATCAACAATCGCTCGCGCAAAAGCTGCCGCACTCGCCCCTTCAAATCCTTCTTTTAAAAAAAGGAAGAGCGATGTTTCCAGCGACGACGACGACGACGACGACGACGACGACGACGATAGTAACGACTCCTCTGCCATCATCATTTTTGTTTGTCTCTCTCTCTTTCTGGTGAATAAATAAATGAAAGAATGAAAATGAAGTGTGCGCGTGACTTTTTTTCCATTTTTTTTTCGATGTTTGTGTTTTCAAAAAACCCACACACAGCACGAGCAGCTGACGAGAGACACTTCTCATCAAACTTTTCATCGAAACGCCATAGTGTTTCTACGCGCATACTAATAAAAAGAGAGAGAGAGAGAGAGAGAGAGAGTTGTCATCCTCATCATCGTGATCAAAAGAAGGAAACAGCGCAAAAAGCATCGTCATGGTGCTCGTGAAAGGCATAACCTCGGGTTTCTTAACTCGACAAACCTATCTCATAATCGCATCGATTTTCGTCCTTTCCAATCTCTTGCTCGTGTTGAGTTTCTCGAAATCGACGAACAAGGATAAACTCATCGATTGGGAATATTTGGGGTTAATATTTAGACGGATAAATCCGTACTTGTGGTCTGCGATCGGGATATCGTGCGCGATCGGTTTATCCGTGATTGGCGCCGCGTGGGGGATTTTTATCACCGGGAGCTCGTTAGCCGGAGCGGCGATAAAAGCGCCGCGAATCACGAGCAAGAATCTCATCTCGATTATTTTCTGCGAAGCGGTGGCTATTTACGGAGTGATTGTGGCGATTATTTTGCAAACCAAAGTGGAGTTTGCGCCGAGAATGCCGGATGGGTCGTATTCGGATCGATCGATGTTTTCAGGGTACGCGATATTAGCGTCTGGTTTAACCGTTGGATTGGCAAATCTGGTGTGCGGTATTTGCGTCGGGACGGTTGGGAGTAGCTGCGCGTTGAGCGACGCGCAAAATCCAACTTTGTTTGTGAAGATTTTAGTGATTGAGATTTTTGGAAGCGCGCTGGGATTGTTTGGGGTGATTGTTGGGATTATCATAACCGCGAACGTGGCGTTTAAGAATCCAGCGGAAGCATAGAAAGAAGAAGAAACATCTACACACAATATAATTAAACTGAGAACTGAGAAGAAAAACACCAAGTCGTTTGCTGATTACAATACAGTAGAGTTGTATAACATATTATTATAACTATTATCATCACATAAAATACATTTTTAAATGCATCGATGATGCGTGGCTACGGTTGTTCACTTTGTATTTATTCGTCGTCGTTTTTTCTTACGTCAATATCAATCTATTACTTTCTCTTCTTCGACTCTCCCTTTTTCTTCGCGTCGTGGGTTTTCTTCAATCCAAACCTTTCGCACACGTTCGCTTTGCTAAACACGACTCTGTTCTCAATCACTCCTTGCTTCGTGCACCTGGGCATCCTCTCCACCTCACCACCGTTATCGAACATAATCAACGTCGGTAACTGCTTAGAGTTCCCGGTCAAATCGATCCCGTGATCGATCCCTCCTCCCGGCCATCTCGCTAAATCAAACTTTGCAAACGTCAAGCCGTCGTCTTTATCGTCCTTGTCTGAAAACTCTAAAGATAACTGCGCGAAAGTCGGATCGAATTGATTACACGGTGGATGCCACGGCGCGTGAAACATCACCAGCCACTTTTTTGTCTCTTCACCTTTCGTGGCGCCAATTTTCACGCGTCGTTCGAACGAGGCCACGTTCAGATGTTCCGCTTTGCTCTCCCCCGAGTATTCTCTCAACTGACACAACAAATAGTGGAAGTAATAGAGACTTCCAAAAATCCAAAACACTTTCCGGTCCATCACGAACGATAAGAGCAAAATCGAACTCTTCATGTGCAAGAAACAATCCGCGATGTACTTATCTAAAGTTTCAAACTTGCGGAGCTTCAAGAATAAGGCCAAACCAGTCATGTACGTCGCCTGTTTCGTCCAATTGACGACTTTTTCAACCGTTTCCGAGTCTTTGGTTTCAACCGCCCACAAATAAAAGAGCGGGTACAAGAGGATTATGATCACGTTAAAGACGTAATGCGCGGAAAGAAATCGTTTCAGAGATGGTGACGACGAAGACATTGTCGTTGTTTCCTTTTAAATTTATTACGTATATTGCTGAAAGTGATTGTTTTATGATTGTTTTTGTTGCGCGGTGGGGAATGGAGAAACCCTTCTCTTACGTGATGCTTTTTTGCACTTTACGACTTTTTCTTTGTGATGAAACACGCGCAAATACTAATTTCTTAAAACCTAACATCACGGCTAAATATATGTTTTTGCCACTCTCATTCTTGCCCTTCGAACAGGTCTTTGGCGCAGAGCTGTAAAAACAGCTCGTAGGGATACTTCTTTCCGTAATACTTCTTCAATATGCGTTTTCCGCGAGCGATTAAATCCGAGTCCTTCATGACTAATCCAGCGTCGAGCGTTTGTTGGTGATGTTGCGCTCCTACGCCTCCTCGGTATTTGACCAAACGCTTCACGAATAACAATCGTAAAATTTCCCACGCGATGCTGATGTCATCCTCGTCGATGCCTTCGCACCGCAAAATCAACGAGTGTAACGCTAAAGTTTGGTACTCACACGCGTACGCAAACTGTTCCGCTTGGACTAACTGCGCGGCGATATCAAAGCACGCTTTCCCGAACACTTGCATTTTTCGAATGTCTAGATTGAATTTCGAGATTGCCTCGAGAACCTCACGAGTTTCGTATTTCCCACTCTCCACGTAGTTGTGTATTAAATCGCCAACGACTTTTTCTTTCTGTTTTGCGGCGAGCATTTTCGATTCCATTTCCGCGCCGAGTTGCGCCGCTTCAGAAAGACACGTCGGACATCGACAGATGAATTGGTGCGTTCGCTTCAGTTCCGTCCGTCTCTCGTCAATATTGCCCGAGTGAAATATTGGTCCGTACGATACCGTGATCTCCTCACCTTTCCGAATTGGTTTACACGCTCTGATCGTAATTCTATTCTGGTCTTCGCTCGTGGTGAAAATCTGCGCGGTTTCACTTCTCGCTTCTCGTCTCGTTGAGGTGGACGGTCCAGCGTCTCTTCTCGCAGAAAATTCATCGTCGCTTTCTTCCTCTCGTTGTCTTTGCTGTTCTCTTTCTAACCTCCTCTCTTCCTCCTCTTCTCCGGTAAAACTTGCAAATGCGTTCGGCAAACACGAGTGATTCAACGCGCTCGCCATGACAAACACCCCAACCGCTAACGTCACCTCCTCTCCAATCTCTATGTATGCATCCACCAAATCTGCCGCTTCCATGCTTCTATACGCCTGGGGCGTTAAAATGACCACATCTTTTCTCGTCAACGTTTTCACTCGAAAAGAATTCAGCGTGCACCTATTCACGATCCCAACGATATCGTCCACCTCGAATCCGCCGTCTAAAATTGAATGTCCCCTCATGCTCGTGTAAAACTTGTTCGCGATTAACTCGTCCCTCAATATCGCTCGATCGTAATCTAATTCTCTCATCACCGTTAAATCCGCGAAAGTCCGTTTCATTTCTCTCATTTCCTCGTCTCTCGTCGTGCCCCGTAAATCTGTTTTTTTTATCGTCTGTATCGTTTTCCCAATCGCTCTCTGTATGAAGGAAAAATAACACTCCGCATCTTCGGCGCCTTCGCCGAACGCGAACGGCGTTTCTCTGAAGATGATGTCCCCGGGTTTATACTCTCTCGACGCGACCAGAGAGTTCCCAAATCTTCCTTTCTGAATCTCCACTCTCTTGTTGTTGTTGCTCTTATCTGTTGCAGCGCGCTGCTGCTCAGGTTTCTTCGTTGACGGAGAGGAGGAGGAGGAGGATTTTTCTGAAGTCAACATTTTGTGCACGATGTTTTGTTGTTGTGCAGCTTCTAAATAAAGTTCGCTTCGAGCGGCTATTTAGTTTATTCTCGCACGTTTATGTGATATGTGCGCGTGCGTGGTATCACTATATACTACGAATGTCTTCTTCTTCTTCTTGATTATGTATTAACTACCGCACGTTAAAATGCACCTACTCTTATTTTTTTAAAAAGCTCTCTTCCTTCCACTCACTCACTCCATTCCCCAATCTTCGTCGATGTCGGAATCTGAAGCGGAACCGGCGGCAGAGGCGACGACAGCGGGAACGGGTGCAGGAGCAGGTGCACTTCTGTTTATGTCGTCGTTGTCGTTGGTGGTGGCGTTCTTTTGTGAAGAAGAAGAAGAAGAAGGCTTCGGTGCTGGTGGTGGTGAA
>JACLAB010011101.1_pt1 | contig 25068 bp, 21 predicted proteins | sample 8027921 | NCBI WGS metagenome assembly JACLAB01 (sample SAMN15725117, study PRJNA655200) | protist metagenome | isolation source: fluorescence activated cell sorting (FACS) single amplified genomes of... | place: USA: West Boothbay Harbor, Gulf of Maine | collected 2000-07-19
AACTGCGGCGATGGTTTGGTTGGTGACTGCGGCAGCCGGAGTGGAGTTCACAATCATACCGATGGCGGTGAGCATGACGGCGCCGCCGCCAAAGCAAATGGTTTGCGAGTACTTGCGGATTTGCGTGCGCGTCAAAACCTTCTTGGATTCGAGCTCACCAGCGAGCGGCGCGATCAAAGCAGTAACAACGACAGTGGACAAGTACGGAAGGATGGAAAGGAAAGACGACTTGGACAACGTCACGTTCATGGCGTCAGCCAAGAAGGACGGCAACCACGCGAGCAAACCGTAGGAGAAGTAGTTCCACGTAAAGTGAGCCACAGTCAACGCCCAGAATTGCTTGTTGCGGATGAACGCACCCCACGGGATGCTCAAGGCTTTCTTACCGCCAACCACGGCTTCTTCCTTCATGTCGGTGCTGGAATCGTTCATAAACTTCATGAACCACCACGCGCCCCAGATGAAACCGAGAGCGCCAAAGAGGTAAAAGACGGCAGGCCAGCCGCCCAAACGGAAGATGATCGGCGGCGCGATCAACAAACCGAGCAAAGAGCCGACGTCAAGACCGCCAAACGCGGTGGTGACCGCCTTGGAGCGTTGAGACGGCGGAACGCCCTTGGCCAACACGCCAGTCGCCGCCGAGGGCGCGACGCCTTCGCCGAGACCGACCAAGAAACGGGAAGCCAAAAGCGCGGGCATTCCCAAAGCCGCGCACATCGGGGCGATCAAGGTACCGAACGACCACAACATCACACCCCAGAACAACACGACTTTACCGCCGTACTTGCTCGCTAACCAACCACCCGGGATTTGCGTAAACGAATAACCCCAGAAAAACGCCGAGGCTGCGCGAGAACGACGCAAAACAAAAACCATCGACATCGTCAGTCACGCGAAAACACATCACTCATCATCATCATCATCGTCATCATCAGCTCGCGCTCAACACACAATTCGCGCGACACACAAAACAAAACACGCACCAACGAGACCCTTTTGCGTCGTCGTCCACCCGAGCTCTTGCGCCATCGGCACGATGGCCACGCTCATGTTAACCTTGTCCAAGTTGCACAAAACAAACGCAACAAACAGCGCAATCACCATGCCCCAACGACGCTTCTGCCCATCTTGACTCATATCGAACACTTCTTCTTCAGGAGGATCGTTCGGGTTGATCTCAACCGCGCCTCCGCCCGCGCGCGCGACGATCGCCTCGCGCGTCGTCGACTGTCTCATCGTCGACTGTCTCGTCGTCGTCGTCGTCGTCGATACCGCCATCACCGGCATCACACCGCGAGCGCGACGGTACGCCCCACACCGAACCGCCGCGCGCACGCTCACCACCTTCGCCCCCACGCCCTGCGACGACGACGACGACAAAGACGCCATCGACGCGCGCTTTTCAAACCGCGCCATCGACCCGGCGGCGGGCGTCGCGATCGCCGCCATCGTCGTCAGCGGCATCGTCGTCGTTCGAGTGCGTGCGTGTCGTGACCGTGCGCGCGAGTCGGGCTCGAGGCGTGTGCGTGCGCGTGCGGCGAGGCGGGCGTCGATCACACGTGCGTGCGCGCGATCGTCTGACGCCGGCGGCGGCGCTAGGTCAGTCGTCGACGCGTCGATCGATCGATCGATCGACGTCGGCGGCGTCGGACCCTCGGTCGGACCCTCGGTCGGTCGGACCCTCGGTCGCGTGCGCGCGTGGGTGACGCACCCTCGTAGTGGAGCCCTCACATGCGCCATCACGCGATGCGATCGTCACGCGCGCACTGGCGCGCGATCGTCGTCGTCGCGATCGTCGCGATCGTCGCGCACATGGAATATTCCATCGCTAGAGTACGCGCGGTGCGCGAAAGGGCAGGGCGCGCGCGGGGTATGGATCGGTCGGTCGGACTGATGCCCATGATGCCCACGGTGCCCGTCGATGTGGTCCGTTGTCGATGGTGGTGACACACACACACGACGTCGCGACACGACGGGCGTTGACGTCATTGTGTGGATACATCCAAATCCTCCCGAGGACGACGTCGAATGATGATGGCGCTTTCGATGACGGGTGCGACGACGACGACGACGATGCGGGTGGCGTTCTCTGGACGCGGTCGCGTGGATGGTGGCGTTCGCGCGACGACGACGACGACGACGACGACGACGACGACGACGACGCGACGACGACGCGGTGGGGCGGTGACGACCGAGGCGTTCTTTAACTTTGGAGGCGCCAAGAGCGGCGGTGGGGGCGCGGCGGTGGATACGACGCCGTATTTGTGCATTGATTGCGGGTACGTGTACCGAGGAGGGGATTTTAAGAAGCTTCCGAACTCGTACCGATGCCCGACGTGTAATGTTGGGAAGAATCGGTTCAAGGCGCAAGGTGGGGCGTCGGTGTTGGCGCAGAAAAAAGCCAACAAGGAGGCGTTTCGAGCCAAGCGGGAAGCCGCGGCGAAGGGCGGGAAGTCGGCGATGTCTCCTCGGGAAAAGTTGAAGCAACAAATGCTTGACGCGCAACAAGAAAAGGATAAGAAGCGTGGGTGGTTCTAATCGATTGGCAGAAGACTTCGCTGATGATTATCGATGTATGGTTCGCGTCGTCGAGAGACGACGGGACGAGCGCGCGCGTAGCGCTGTGTTGACCACGATGTGATGGCATATTAAAATTTCTAATTGATTTGTTTAATCGAGCACCTTAGCGACGACACCCGCGCCGACAGTACGCCCACCTTCGCGAAGGGCGAAACGCAAACCCGGTTCCATGGCCACTGGGTGAATGAGTTCAAACACCGCGGTGACGTTGTCGCCTGGCATGACCATTTCGGTGCCCTCCGGAAGGGTAATGTTACCGGTGATATCCGCCGTGCGCATGAAGAACTGCGGACGGTAGTTGGAGAAGAACGGCGTGTGACGGCCTCCTTCTTCCTTCTTTAAGACGTAAATCTCCGCTTCGAACTTGGCGTGCGGCTTGATCGAACCAGGCTTGCACAACACTTGACCGCGCAAAATTTCGTCGCGCTTCAAGCCGCGAAGCAACAACCCGCAGTTGTCCCCAGCTTGGCCTTCGTTCAACGTCTTCTTGAACATTTCAACACCAGTGACGGTGGACTTTTTCGTGGCTTGAATACCCACGACATCCACGTCGTCACCAGTGCGAATCACGCCTTGTTCGATGCGCCCAGTGGCCACCGTACCTCGTCCTTGAATGCTAAAAACGTCCTCCACCGGCATGGAGAACGGCTTGTCAAGCGCGCGCGCGGGCTCGGGAATGTACGAATCGATCGCCGCCATGAGTTCAATAATCTTTTCCTTACCAATTGCCGGTTCCGTGCCTTTTAACGCGTGCAAAGCCGAACCCTTAATGATTGGAATGTCGTCACCCGGGAATTTGTAAAAGCTCAACAACTCGCGAAGTTCCATCTCAACCAACTCCACGAGCTCTTCATCATCGACCATGTCAATCTTGTTTAAAAACACAACCAACGACGGCACACCAACTTGTCTCGCGAGCAAGATGTGCTCACGCGTTTGCGGCATCGGACCATCCGCGGCGCTGACGACGAGGATACCGCCATCCATTTGCGCCGCGCCCGTGATCATATTCTTCACATAATCCGCGTGCCCCGGGCAATCAACGTGCGCGTAATGTCTCGTCGCCGTTTCATACTCCACATGAGACGTCGAAATCGTAATCCCTCTCGCCTTCTCCTCCGGTGCCTTGTCAATCTGATCAAACGCGATCTCCGTCGCGCCGCCGATTTCCGCCATAACCTTTGTGATCGCCGCCGTCAACGTCGTCTTCCCGTGATCAACGTGCCCGATCGTGCCCACATTCAAGTGCGGCTTCGAACGCGAATTAATATCATACGCCAACGGCCGACGCCATTGCGTCCCCACCGCAGCCGCGCGACGCCAACCCGCCGCGTAGCATTGCGATTGCGCCGCAATCGCCACGGACGCGTGTCTCACCGCACTCACGCTCGCGCTCGCGCTCGTCGCGCTCGACACCGCCCTCGCGAACGTCTTACGCATTGTGTTCGACATCATCGATGCGCGTGCGCTCGTCGAACGTCGCCTCGCGTGCGCGCACTGGCGGCGAACGCGCGAGCGACGATCGCGCGAGTGGTGCGCCATGTGTGTGTACCCCTGGGTACATACGTGTGTGTGTGTGTACCCTGGGGTACATTCTTTCATCGGTCAACAGGTGCGATGATTTGAAAAATGCCACGCCGACGACGACGCGCGGCAGTGCGCGACGACGACGACGACGACGACGGAGACGACAGAGACGTTCGGGGTGCGAAGGGTAATCATGGCGGCGGCGGCGAAGCGCGCATCGAAGCGTAAGGGGTCGACGATCGCGCGTGAAGGCGACGATAACGCGGCGGATGATGCTGGTGATGGCGCTGTCGCCGACGGTGCGGTGGATGTGGAGGACGACGCCGCGCGTGACGAGGATGACGACGAGGCAGGGGGCGATAGCGGTGCGAATGGTTCGTACGTGGGCGTTCGTGACGCCGATGTCGGGGAGTTGTCGACGCAGTACACGCAACGGGCGGAGGCGCAGGAGGCGTTGGAGGGCGGGAAGATGTCTCGCGAGGAGGTGGACCGACTCGTGGCTGAAGTGATGCGGTTTATGCTGTTCATGACGCATAAGGAGAACGGTGCGCCGGTGACGAGAACGAAGATTGGGGAGTGCATCGCCGCGGCTGGAGGTGCGGGGGGGAAATCGCGTGGGGGGTCGTATATCGTGGCGTTGGCGCAAAAGCGATTTTTGGAGATTTTTGGCTTTGAAATGGTGGAATGTTCCAAGGCGCAAAGTCGTAATCGCAAGCAACCGAAGACGGTTGAGGCGGCGAGTGCGGCGCCAGTAAAGTGCTACGCGTTGCGCAGCGTGTTGCCTGCGCAAATGCGTCGAAAGTATGTGGACAAGACGGAGGATTTGCCCGAACGCGCGCTCGCCATGGTGGTCTCAGCGCTCGTGCAAATCGCGAGCGGCTGCATTCGCGAAGACGCGTTATTTGAACAACTTTCCAAGCTCGGCATTAATAAGGATGAACATCATCCGAAATTTGGTGATGTACAAGAACTTTTAGGCCTTTTGGTGAAGAGACGAGTATTCTTGCGCGAACGCGCCGCACACGACGACCCGTCGCAAGGATATTGCTTTGAGCTCGCCGAAGGCGCCATGACATTGATTGGATATGAAAATATCGACAAATTTGTCACGGATGTCATGCGCACGCAACGCGCATGAGAATTTACACATGAAACAGTAGAACTATAGAGACGTGCAAACATCACTCGCAAAAAGCAAAACAACACGCCCTCACATCCGCGTGCGCCACAATCCGCCCCCACCATGAGCGCGCTCCCGCTCCCCGGGATCACCGTGGAGGATGTGAAGTTCATCTCCAATGTCATGGTCTTTTTGTCGTTCACGTTCTGGTTCTTAAACAAGGTCGTGCTCGCAACCTTTGCGCCCGCGCACGTCAAGCGCGACCCATTCTTGATGAGTTTTGAACTCACGTGCCTTTTACCTTTAGCGTTCTGCGCCTACGTCGGCACGAATGCGTGGTTGAACGACGTTACGACCGGATACGACACGCCCTTTGATCGTCTGTACAAGGCGGCGCCCGAGAGTGGACGACAAATGATTTTGGTGAACCTCGCCTTTCAGCTCTGGGATTTTTTAATCAGCTTGAATCGTAAAGAGCTGAATTCACCCGAGATGCTCGCCCATCACGCCCTCGCCGCGACGTTGTGCGCTATTGGTTTGCACATTGGGTTTGTGCAGTACTATGGAATTTACTTTTTGGGCGTCACAGAGGTTTCGTCGTTGCCACTGGTGTACGTCGACGCCGCAAAGTTTTACCCAGAAATGCAACGCGCACGACCGGGGATGGACTTGGCATTCAAAGTCATGTTTGGCTTGTCATTTATCGCAGTCAGAGATGTTTATTTCATCAAATATTCGATCACGCTTTGGAAGGACTCGTGGAGCGTGTTGAGTGACGGCTCGGCGTTGTATCCAAAAATGACGGTCGGTTTTCTGGCTGCAAATTTATTCTTCAATGTGCTTCAACTGTACTGGACTACGCTTCTTATTGATGGATTGCTTGACTTATTCCGCGAACCCAAAAAAAAGGAGGAGACAAAGAAGGAGGATTAAAATCCACGTGAGTATATTTTTTGATGAGCCGCCGGTACTGTAGCAAACGCGTGGACATAATAACCGCACGCACCATCTCAGACGACGTAACAGAGTAAAGGGACTATAAATTGTAACAATAAAATACATATAACTAGCACTGCCTATTGGACTCGGCATCCGTGTGTGCCTGGCGAATCGAGTCTTTCAATCACGGTGTTTGCCTCCAAATGTCGCCCAGGCGAACGCGTCGAGCGCTCAAAGAGCGTGCGACGCGTCCGTTGGGGCGTACCTTCTGGCTCGGGATGCAGTGCGATCGAGCGCGGTGTGGATGGTGACAACTCGCGCACTCTGTGCTCGCGTCGCAAGGATGGAGAATCCTTAAACGTCACCCGCCTCGGCGTCACTTGACCGAGTCTTGAAGGCGTCGTCGGCATCGAGAGCGTGCGCGATGGCGTCCGGGGCGGCGCCGTCGGTGATGTCAGCGCCGTTTCGTATCCTTCACGGCGCATTCGCGCCAGTTCACTCAGCAATCGATCTCGGCTGAGCAAAAGCTCTTGCTCTGTGGCGCTCGCAACGGATTGTGCGTGCGACGCTCGCCGGCGCACTTCGGCGAGCTCTCTCTCGTGACTTACGGTCATCTCCTCCATGGCTCTTCTAGCGTCAGCGAGCTGCGTTTCTAATTGACGTTGGCGTTGGAATTCTTCTGCTTCACGCTGGCGTAAGTAATCACCCTCACTCATGAGTGCTGCTTCCATACGTTCGCGAGTAGAGCGCCCATCGGCGAGCTCTCTATCCAATCGCTCGATTTCCATCTCCGCGGCTGCAGCAGTATCTTCGAGCTCCGTTGCGCGCAACACCGCTTCGTCGAGTTGTTCTCGAAGTTCGTCTGAAAATTCTTTTTCAGTCGCCAGGTTTGCACGCACCAACATCAGTTCTTTATCGCGGTTACCAAGCTGCTCGCGCAAAGCGTTCACCTTTCTATGCAACTCCTCGTTCAACTTACTCTCCGCCCGTAAATGAGCCGCCGTGGCCTGCCTCCCCGCAACCTCGGCCGCGATCAATTCATCTTTTGCTTGCAGCGCCATTTCCATCGCACCAAACGTGTCCAAAATCCGTCCACGCGTATCCATAGACCCCGCGGGCGAGTGCTCGATGTTTCGTCCCGAGCTTGCCTCGCCGGGCGTACCGCTCCTCGCATTCTCCTTGAGCGCCTGCACGCGCACATTCGCGGGTGTAGATTTACTTCCAGATGCCGCAGGCCCGATGCCGCTTCGCCGCGTCGTCGCTCGAGCATCGCGAAACGCCGCGACCCACGCGTTCGCCGCGCTCGGACTTTGCGCGCACAAAAAAATCCCCCGCGCGTACCCTCGAACCTCAATATAAATCCCACATCCCGCCCGACTCTCCTGCGCGTGCACGTTCAATGAACTCACCACGCATCCAGTAATATCCTTGAGCGCCACCGCACTCGTTGGTCGCGTCGCGCCGGGTGTTTTTAAAAACTCAAGCGCGCCTTCGCGTACGCGCACCCAACGATTATTCCACGTCTTCGTGCTCTCCGAGCGCTTGGAGAGCCACGCGCCCGAGGTGATGACATCACCACGGCGAGCGCTAGCACCGTTATCGTCGTCGTCGTCGTCATCAATGATGAGGACGCGCGCGTTCGCGTCGCTCGGCGTCAACGACGACGAGGATGTGTTGCGCACCACGGTAACGACTTCTTCGTCATCATCGTCTTCGCTCTGCTCCGCGCGCGGACGCATCGCGCGCGGCGCGTGCGAAAATGAATACAACAATCAATCCACGCGCGTTCTCTCGCGCGCTCGTGCGCGATCGCGCGAATAAATAACACGCGCCGCCGCCGCGTGGAGCACACTGAGGACGAGACTTCAGAGCATGGCGCCGACAGCGACGTCGTCGTCGTCGCCCGCCGATGCCGGCGCCGATGGACGCGATCCACACGCGTCGTACAGATCGATTGATTTTCTCCTGCGCGGCTCGAGCGTGCACACGAACGCGCACTTGCGCGAATTCGCGCGCCTTTTCGAGCACAACTTGCTCGACAAGTTGCAACGAGACGACAACTACGCGTCGTGGTCAAACACAAAAGGGCGCACGCTGCGCAAAGAGATTACAGAAAGCATGGCGGCAATTGGGCGCGTGCGTCGGGAATTGCGCAAGGGCGTCAAACGCGCCGAGCGCGAGAGGTTGTGTGTGTTTGACTTGTGTTCGGGAAAAGGGCTGCTCTCGGCGTGCGCGGGGTACGCGTTCGGTAACGACGACGGCGTAGATTCAGTGCGCGTGCACATGGTAGATAACGATTCACGAATGAAGTTGGATCATTTGAAGAGCGAAACTGAGCGGGTGACGTTTCATGCGATGGATATATACAGCTCGGATTTGGACGCGTTGGTTGCCCGAGAGTGCGCAGCGCCGAACACGCGAGTCGTCATCGTCGGAGTACATTTGTGTGGTGAACTCTCTCGTCGGGCGATTGAGTTGTTTGTGGGACACAAATGTGATGTGCTCGTGCTTGCACCGTGTTGTTTGGTGCGAGAAAGGAAGAGTGGCAAACGCAGGTTCGGCACGTTTGGGTACGGCTTGAGCGCCGCCGCAAAGAGGCTCGGGGCGTGCTCGAGCGACTTGTGGTGCAAGCTATTATATGATACCCTTCCATCGCACGTTGATGATGATTTTGTGCGCGTGTACAAAACGTACGATAGAGATGAGGATATGCTCACGGAAAAAAGCGCGTTTATCACGGCACGCAGAGGTGACGGCGCGCGGTGCGACGCGTGCGACGACGCGTGAAGTCATTCGATAGAAATAGTTACATGTATTAGCCCTTTTTAACTAGCTTAGCTCGTTCAAAAACCACCTCGTTCATCATGTACAACGAAGAACGCATTTAATACATTTTTTGACCCGGTTGACGGATGTCGACGCCACTGACTAAAGTAGACAAGTCATCGCCCGCTTGTTGTTCCATCTTCCACACGCGCTTATCCGCGTCCGTCAACGGGAACTTCTCAAAGTACGCTTCCGAACCACCTTGCATGATCTTCACTTGCGAATACCCAAGCTTGGAAATGTTGTTGAACGCAACTTCACTGCGCATGGTGCCATCATCGCACACCAACAAGATGCGGCTCAACGTGTTCGGGAACTCGTGCTTGATTTCGCTCAAGAAGTACGGGTTGAGCTCGGGGTTGCCTTCCTCGTCCATCACCGCCAAGCAAATCTTCTTCCACGTGCGCTTGGATCCTTCTTGCCATTCTTCCGGCGAGCGGATGTCCACCACGACGAAACCGCGACCGATGGTGTCCTTCACGTCGTCGATCGACACTTGCGCCGCAGCCGCATCGGCTGCGCGCACCACCGGGGCGGTGCGACGGGCGTGCGTAGCGGTGCGACGGGCGGCGATCGGGGCGAACGCGCGCGCGCACGTCGTGCGGGAGGATAACGTGAACGACATAGGGTTCGGGGGTGTGCGGAGCAGTGGCGACGACGACCGCGACGACGGCGAGGACGTGGGTGATTAATCACCCACAGCGCGGTGACGTCAAAAGTCACACATGTGATCATAAGTCGATGTTGATAGAGGGTTTATACCTTTATGTATACATACATGGCGCCACTATGCGAGAAAATGAGGGGGCCTCTTCTTATCCACTTTTTTTTTGTTTCGACGTCGACGCTGGCGGGACAGAAGACGCACGCTCGATGAGGCGATTATTCATAAATCTTGTCGTTATCACCGAGTAAGCCCTTGAAGCCGATGCCCTTGATGCGGCAATACAGCACTAATACGGCGATGCCGTAGTAGCCGAATGTGATCCACCAAATGTATGTGTACTTGGCGAGGCCGAAGACGTGGGCGTTCAAGTAGGCCATCGAACCGGCGAAACCGAGTAATCCAACACCCGTGAGACCGGCGAGGAAGTTCAACGCACGACAAGCCACCATGACACCGTAGAGTGATTTGGACAAAATATTCACAACCACGGTGGCGCACATGGGTAAAACCACGGTGTGGAGCTGGGCCACGACGGCGGTGTCGGTGGTGAAGACGGCGGCGCCAAAGTAGCAGCAAAACGCAAACGCTGTAGTCGAAATCGACGCGGTGAACAAGCCAAACTGGAATAGAATACTCGCCATTTTCCGAGCATTTGCCTTTTTAGGCTTGAATATGTGCTCGGGCAGGAATGCTTGGCCGGCTTGAATGAGCGGGTCGCCGCAAAGAATCGTAAATGAAAACAAATTCGCGGCAATTCTATGCGCCGCTGATACCGTCACCCCGAGCGCGTTGGCGGCTAAAATCTGCGTCGTGTAAATGGTCAATAGCGCGGCGACTAAAAATGTGATTGGGCCGAAGAACGCCATGACTGGTGCGAGCTGTTCTTTTGTTGGAATCGCCGCGCGCATCCACGCCACCGCGCCGGCGCCGGCGTTGAAATTCTGTTTCGGCGGAAACTCAAGTAATCCTTGACGCTTGAGAAGCACCAAGATGGCAAACAATCCTGTGTACAACGATGCTGTCGTGGCCCACGCTGCGCCTACGGCGCCCGTCTTCATCACGGAAACCATAAACCAATCGCCCACAAAATTGACCACGGCGGCGAGGCACACGCACAACAGCGGCCTCAACGTGTCCTTTCTCGCCACCAAGGTGGCGTAGCCGGCGGACGTGAGGAACGCTGCGGGCATACCCAATCCACGCACTTGCGTGTACTGCGCCGCGATGGTCTTCACGTCACCCGAAACATTCAACAATCCAAGTAAATAATCGGTGCGCGTCAAGAGCAACGTCGCCACGGCTAACGACCCCAAAAACGCCATGAAAAACGCCCCATACACCTTACCATTCATAACATCCGCGTTTTCCCCACTCGCCACGCCCCGGCTGACGATGGATGTCAAACCAGCGGTGATAAACGCAAAGAGCGTGACGGAATAATCAGTCAACGGCGTCGACACGCCGAGCGCCGCCAACGCCGTGGCGCTCGCCTCCCCCGCGCACCGCCCCACGAACGCCGTATCCGTCATCGTCAACAATGGCGATATCACATTCGACGCTAACAACGGAGTACAAAACGCCACGAGCGCCCCGAGCTCTTTCCGAGAATCCAACGTCGCCACATCATCCCCGCCCGCGTTCGAGACGCCGACGTCCCGCCCGCGACGCCCAACCACCCACCGCCTGGCGCCCGCGCGACGCCCGTCGACTCGCCCCCGGTCGACGCCCAACGCGCGCGCCGCTCGCGCACCTCTCGTCACGCGCGCCGCGTCATCCCCCGCGCGCGCCGCGTCGACGCACGACGCGCACGACGCGCCGCGATTCGGATAACCCACACCACGCGCGCGACTAACCACCGCGACTCGCGCGACTCGCGCGACGACGCCGCGGTGCGACGCGACGCGACGCGACGACGACGACGACGGCGACGACGCGACGCGATGCGCCATCGCCGCGGACGCGGTCGACGACGACGCCATCGTCGGCGTTGCGGTGTGACGACGACGTCTGTCGTGCCTCGTCACTGTGCGACGCTTTGTGTGACGACGACGACGCAGGCATGGCGGCGAGCGCGCGGCGTAAACCGGACTCCGACACCGAGGACGACGACGACGACGACGACGGTGGCGTTCGCGGCGGGCCGTCGAGCGGCGCAGTGCGAGACGAGGATGGGAACGACGCCGAGGATGTCGTGCGCGGGACGGCGGCGGTGAAGGCGCGCGCGGCGCCGTTGGAGACCGCTGAGGCGCGCGCGGCGAGGAAAAGGGCGGCGAAATTGGCCAGACGAGAGTTCAAGGTGAGCGTTCAAGGTGGTGGTGATGACGCGGTGGCGGTGGGTGATGCGACGGGGGCGACGCGACGGTGTAAGATTTGTGACGGGGACAAGGCGCTGGAGGCGTTCCCGGCGAGTCAGTTGCGTAAGGCGCGTTCGGCGTGTTTGGCGTGCTGCGCCGCGCAAGCCGAGCGGGATGCACCGAATGCGGAGAGGAAGAGGAAGCTTAATAAACGCGAGAAGCTCGCTGAGGCGCTCGAGGCGCGGAAAAAGAAGAGGGCTGAACGTGAAGCGTTGGAAAAGGACAAGGCGTCGGCGGCGGACGCCGAGGCGCCGGCTAAAAAGGCAAAGAAAGAGAAGGATGATAAAGATGCTTTCGTTCCCACGAAACGTTACGATCCAACTGCTGATGATGATTCGTCGTCGTCCTCGTCGTCGTCCTCGTCGTCGTCATCATCAGAGGACGAAGAAGGCGGCGAAGACGTCGCCTCCAAAAAGCCACAAAGCGGCGGAGAAAAGAATGACGCCAAAGACCCTCCGAGTGAAGAAGATCTAGAGCTTCGCTCTCGACAGGTGTTTGTTGGTGGTATTCCATTCAATAAAACAGCGGAAGAGATTGAAGAGGCATTCATCGATGACATGCTCACGGTTGAGAGTATAGACTGCATGACGTTTGCCGACACTGGGCGGTTCCGAGGCATAGCGATAGTCACTTTCGCTTCGGCGCAAACTGCCAAGGAAGCTTTACGCTGGCACGACACTGAATGGGACGGTATGAATCTCGTGGTGAAGCCATACGAGCCAAAGAAGGCGAAAGAAGTGCCAAAACAAGAAATTGGTAAGATTGAGGGGCAGCACGTCGCGTTCGTCGCGAATTTGGATTATTCCGTGACGGAGGACACTCTTCGTGAAGCGTTTGCGAGTGACAGTGAAATCAAAGAGATTCGTTTAGGTGTAGACAAAAATACGGGCGACTTTAAGGGTTTCGCTCACATTGAGTTCGTCAGCGATGGCGACCTTGAGCGCGCGATGAAGAAGGATGGAACGGAGCTCATAGGCGGCCGGCGAATGAAGGTGACGTACGCGACGGCGCGACGCGCTGCGAAACCCGCGTCAAAAGACAAGGATCGTGGCAAACCTGCAAAGTTAAAAGCTAGTCGCGGTCGCCGTGATGTCAAGCGCAAATGATGTGAATAGCTTGATAATAAACCGTTTTAAGGTGACTCATTTCAATGTGCGTATACTAGATTACCATGATTTAATTTCGCGCGTCCATCATCGCCGACGCAGTCGCCGCGGCAATTTCTCTCTCCGTACCGTTCGGCAAGTAGTAATACTTACCTTGGGCATTCTTTGCCAACTCCTCGGCGGTACCAGACGAAAGGAACTTGTTCTCAGTGTCAATAACGAGAACCGACATGCCAGCGCCGCCGATTTTGGCAGCCATATCCGCGACTTCCTGGTTGAGTTCTTCTTGCGTCGCCTTCTTCGCATCCGGACCCCAGTATTCCGGGTTACCGTTCGATTTCTCGATCGACACGTTCGCGCGACCATCGGTGAGGCAAACAATCATCACACGACCAACATCACCAGTGGACATGGCGTTCAAGCCGACGCGAGCGGCGACGCTCAAACCGTGCGCGAGAGGAGAACCACCACCGCACGCCATTTGATCGAGACGGCTTCTAGCCATCGCGATAGAACGGGACGGAGGCAAAAGCACTTCAGCCTCGTCACCACGGAACGGAACGATGGAAACCATATCACGGCTCTTATAAGAGCTTTCCAAAATGCTCAACGCCGCACCCTTGGCGGCGTTCATTCTGTTCAAAGCCATCGAACCCGAGGCATCGACAAGGAAAATAACCAAGGCACCAGCCTTACGGGCGAGCTTTTTCGCGCGCATGTCACCCTTTTCGACGTAAACCTTCTTCTTTTCCGCATTGGGGTCGCGCTCGCGACGCGCCTTTTGATACGGCGCGGCGGCGCGCAACGTTGCGTCAACAGCCAAACGAATAGTATTACCCTTCGGTAACACGGGCTTGATGTAACGACCACGGTCATTGGAGAAAATGATGTTCTTCGAGCGACCAGAGCGACCTCCTTGGCGGTTGGTTTGCTGCGCGAATTGCGTCACATCCTTGTCCAAGATGACGCCTTCGGCGTCAAAGATGAACTCCTCGGGAATATCCGGGACGTCATCTTCTTCTTCTTCTGTGTCTTCTTCTTCCTCCTCGTTTTCATCCTTATCTTCGTCTTCCGCATTATCTTGCGGCGGCGGTGGCGGCGGCGGCGGCATTTCATCGTCATCCGGCTGATCATCCGGAGGGCTATCCAAAATTTCAGAGCGCGGGACGATGACGAGGCGCACGGCTTCCTTGAGATCATCCGCATTCACCTTGGAACGACCATCGAGCGCAGCGAGCGCCTTGGCTGCCTTGACAGCGAACAACTCGGCGCGGTGACCTTGAATTCTACCACGAACGGCTTCGCGCACCAAATATTCCACTTGTTCCTTGGTGATGGTGCAATCCTCGAGCCACTCGCGAGCCAAAATAATCGACGTCTTGATGCCTTCAGTAGCCTCTTCTACGCTTTGCACTGATTGCTCGGCAGAGTTTTGAAAGCCCATGGCTTGGTTCACCGCCTCGACGCGATCTTCAAAGGTGAGCATCTGGTCGGCGGATAACGTCACGGCGATGCGGTCGAGCAAGTGCTCGCGCAAGTTACCCTCTTCCGGGTTGAACGTAGCAATCAACAACGGCTTGCACGGGTGGCGCAAAGTAATACCTTCACGTTCCACAACGTTTTCACCCTCAGCCAAGACAGAAAGCAACAAGTTGGAGACGCCATCATCCAACAAGTTGATTTCATCCACGTACAAGATACCGCGGTGCGCTTGCGCCAATAAACCGGGTTGGAAAATAGTCTTCCCTTGCTTCATGGACTCTTCGATATCAACCGTACCAATCAAACGATCTTCAGTGACACCCAACGGCACTTGCACGAACGGCGCGTCCCGGATGATGGTCTCGACGTTACCATTCGCGTCGCGAGACGCCTTACCCGCGAGCCCTTCTTCCCACTCGCTCGGCTTTGTCGGGTCGGCGTTACAGAACGAATCCTTCACGCACTCAATCGGCGGCAACAGCGCATGCAAACCACGCGCCATAATAGACTTCGCGGTACCACGTCGACCAGAGATGGCAATCCCCCCTAACGTCGGGTCCACCCCCCCGAGCAACAACGCGCTCTTGATCTTCTCCTGCCCGATGACCGCGGCCAGTGGAAAGGTTTGTCGCATCGTCGACGCTTCGACGGGAATGTTCGCATCGATGTCCATTTGCATCGCCTCACGCATGCGCGCTTCGGCTTCGGTCTCATCCCCAGCCACCGCGGCGCGCGGCGTCGTCGTCGTCGTCGCTCGTCCCGCTCGGCGCGCGCGCCCCGCCCTCGAGGCCGTCCTCGTCGTCGCGGTCGTGGCGTTGGACCAGCGCGCGGCGCGCGTGAACGCCCCGCACAGGGACGCGTGCGCGTGCGCCGCGAGAGGCATGATGATAATCGTCGAACCGTACGCGTGCGTGCGATGGTATGACGCCCTCGTCGTCGCGCGTCCGACGTCCGACGTCCCGCGCACCACGACGCGGCGCTATGCCCCACAAACAAACAAACAAACAATCAGCGGGTGTGGATAACGAGCGGGGACGCGATCGAGATCGAGATCGCGCGCGTGAGGATCGCCCGGTCGGTCGGTCGGTCGGTCGTGTCGGTGGTTTTATTTATCACGGTGTGTGAGGGGTGATCGGCCTATGATGATTGACAGCGCCCATCACCCCAGGGTGATGTGTGTGTGTGTGTGACATGAGGGTATCATGGCGATCACGTGGGTCGTTATATGGTCACCGAGCATCCCCCCCCCTGATGCATGCATAAATCTGTGCGTGCGTCGCTGAGCCCTGACGCGAGGTGCAGTTTTCGACCCACGCGCGTCGTTCGAGTCGCTGGTGCACGCCCCGCGCGCGCGCACGCCCACACACCGCGACGACGACGAGGATAGTGTGACGACATTCTCACGCACAAGGGGGTGTTCGCGGACGCAGACACACACAGACACACACACACGGGCGCAGCGACGCGCGACGACTCGGCTCGGCTCGACTCGACTCGCACGCGCCGTGGTTTCGGTTTCGAGTTCGAGTTCGAGTTCGAGTTCGGTTTTGATTGATTGATTGATTGATTGATTGATTGATTGATTGCGGCGTACGAGCGCGATGTCGGGGAAGTCGTTGTCGTCGAGTGCGAAGAGGATTCAAAAGGAGTTGGCGGAGATTTCGTTAGAGCCGCCGACGAACTGCAGCGCGGGGCCGAAAGGGGATAACTTGTACGAGTGGGTGTCCACCATCGTGGGCCCGAGCGGTGCGTGTTTGAATTTACTGACCGCGCGCGCGCGCGTGGACGAGGTAGAGGCAAAGGCGATCGCGTGGGGGTTTGGGTGTAGGCGCGCACGTGTTCGCGAAAGTTGTGTGCGTGTGTGACGCGGTTACGTGTACTTACGCAGAGTCGTGTCGTCGTTCGCTTGTCGTTTCGTAGATTCTCCGTACAAGGATGGCGTCTTCTTTTTGGATATTCAGTTTCCGACGGATTACCCATTCAAGCCGCCGAAAGTGACGTTTCGCACGCGAATCTACCACTGTAACGTTAACAGTTCGGGACAAATCTGCCTTGATATCTTGAAGGAGCAATGGTCGCCGGCGTTGACGATTTCCAAGGTTTTGTTGTCCATCTGTTCGCTGTTGACCGACGCCAACCCGGTGCGTGTTTCGCGCGCGTCGTCGTATTCGCGCGCTCGCAAACCGAACCGTATTTGCGTCAAGAAAGACGTCGACGACTGACAAATGATTACGTTTTACATCGCGCGTAGCACGATCCGTTGGTGGGCTCCATCGCGCAGCAATTCTTAAACGAACGCGAAGCGCACGACAAGACGGCTTGCGAGTGGACAAAGCGTTACGCGCAAGGATAATTGGACCATTTACCACCATTTTAGACCGCAACGCGCGCGCGGTGATCTAGACGTGCGAGTACTCACACGATTCATTGTGATATATGACTAGTTATAACAAACACACACAAACGCGAGAAAATCTCTCCCCCTTTCTCCCTTTACTAAGTCGCACTCGCTCGTCTCGTCTCACTCTGGAGCGGCGGTGAAGATTGGCAACGCCACCGAATCTGGAGTCTTCATGTAGATACTCTGCACGTTACCCCATCTACGAGGAATTTTACTCACCGCGCCGTCGATCGCCGCCATTGTGTTTTCCACGATATCTTCCACATCCATCGTGCTCTTCCCCACTTTGACGTTGACGCACGTACCGCCGGAGACGTGCAAGTACGTCGCGGACACCGCTCGATGTACTTGCGCCACCCAATCCTTCTTCGTTAAATCCAACGCCACTGGTTGCTTCTTCTTCTTGAAAAAATTCTTCCCGAGCAGCTTGGGTAAGATTGGAAGCACGCGATCATCCGCTAAGAACATGTCGTACGAGTCGCACAATTTTCGCTTTTGCTCGTGCGCCTTGTAATTCGCCTTGAGCTTGGAAATCCCCAACACTTTCGCTACGCCACACTTGGCCATCTCCGCCACGCGCTTCTTCGCTTCTTTATGCCCTTCACCTTGATGATCCTTCACAATCAAACACAGCTCTGCGGTTTCCAAATCTAACAACGCGTGCGGAACGGGCACCGCAATCAACCTCGCCGACGTCGGTTCCTTGGGTGCTTTCCTCAGGGAAATCAACACCGAATACGTCTCGGCATCGTCTTCAAATAACCCTTTCGCATCGCGTTCGTTCGCCGCGCGCGCTACATGCGTCGCCAGCGCGTTCACCGCCTTACGCACTTGTTCCACATCCACGTGCGTCGTCGTCGTCGTCGTCGTCGTCGTCGTCGTCGTCGTCGTCGTCATCCGTGCCGCCGCCGCCGCCGCCTTTGCGGGTTTCATCCCTCCTCCTTTCCCAACGCCCGTCGTCGTCCCGGCGCGCGTCGCGGGCGCTCGAGGCATGCCGTCGCTCTGCGGTCCTCACGTATGCTATCCCTCAATCCCCGTTCGCGTCGCGTCGCGCGTACGCACCGCCGCACTCGTCGTGACGCGCACACCAGGCGACGCGCAATGGCGACACAAACGTGCATTCGAACGCTGCCGGCAAAGCGCGCCGCCGCCGATGGGCGTGACGTTCACCGATGCGCGAGACCGATCGCACGCGGCGCATACGCGCGCGAAGACGGCGCTCGAACACGCGCCCGCGCCCGACGGCGCGCTGCGCGCACAGGGCGCGGTGTTCGTCGCGCCCGGGGATGTGATTCCAGGCGTCGATGCGGACGATGGGTTTCTTCGCGGACACGGTACGCGGACGTCGATGTGTGGCACGAAGTTGATCGCCACCACCGCGGGTGTGGTTGAACGCGTGAATAAGCTCGTGAGCGTGCGGGGGTTGAAGTCGAGGTACGCGCCGGAGACCGGGGACGTGGTGCTGGGACGCGTGCGCGCGATTAGCGGGAAGCGTTGGAAGCTCGACGTAAACGCGAGGCAAGAGGCGGTGTTGCAATTATCAGCGGTACATTTACCAGGGAATGTTCAACGTCGTAGGAATGATGTGGATGAGCTCAACATGCGGGGGTTGTACGCGGAAGACGATGTGGTGAGCGCGGAGGTTCAAAGCGTGTATTCGGATGGCGCCGCCGCCTTGCACACGCGGTCGTTGAAATACGGCGCCCTGAAACGGGGTCAACTCGTGCGCGTGACGCCAACGTTGGTGAAACGACTTCCGCAACATTTTCATAGATTGCACTTAGATACTGGGGAGGAGATAGAAAAAGGGGTGAACGACGTAGAAATTTTACTCGGGTGCAACGGTTTTGTGTGGGTGGGCGCGCCATCCTCGGCGACGGCGCCGCGAGAGACGGAGATTAGACGCGAACCAAACGACGTGATTGACGACTTGAATGCTGCAAATGAAACTGTTTATGAGAGACAGCGTGAAAATATCGCACGCATCGCAAACTCTATTCGAGTTTTAGCCGAATTGTTTCTACCGATTTCACCACCCGCGATACTCGACGTGTTCAACGCGAGCGCAGAGTCGGGCATGGCGGTGAAGGATATGTTGAGTCAAGGGTTTCTGACGCGCGTGCTCGAACGCGAGGTTGAACGACGCATTGCGGATGCTTCTTAGACGTTGATGACTAGCGTTTTGTGTGTAATATTTACATGTACACTGTACAATTTCTACGACTACGATCGAGACACGGATGGCGACGCCATCGGGTCGTTTGCCATAGCCAACCGTTCGGCTATCAGCTCGTCTATGGACTGACCTAATTGAGCCAACTTCGTATTTGCTTGCTTCCTATAACGCCGCACGAGCTCAGGCGTCTTATCCGCTTCGCCGTCGAGCAACCCGTCGAGCTTGATCATGTAGCCGGAGAGCGCGTTTTCGATGAAGAGCAGTCTCGACAGAGCGCCGCCGTGCTTTCTGTCAGCTTCGGATTCGTCGCCGCCTTCGATGCGCATAACTTCGAGCTCGAACCCTGGAATCTCTTGCATGACTTCTACGATGTAGTCTAGCGCATTGCGTTCATCTCGGGATTGAATGTCCTCTTCAGTCGTCGCGTTTTGCCCCGACACGCAGGGAGAAAACGAATTCGCGTCGCTCGCGCTCGTCGTCGTCGTCGCGGGTTCGTACGTGTAAGTCACAACTTCGGACACTTCCTCGCGCATTTCATACGGAAGCGTACTCGTACCCGAAGATACTGATGCGCGATTCACAACCGGAACACCGAGTGGAATGGTATCCGCCGCCGGAGACGTCTTCGACTGCCACGCGAGGAACCGGTTCACGGCGCCCGGCGCCACTTCACGAACGAAATCCTCCAAACTCTGCTTCGGTTTCAGCACATCGCGCAAGCGAGCGAGTATTAACACATCAAACTGCGCGAAATTCGGACTTTCGAGCGCCATTTGAATGGCATTTCTCCCATTCACGTCCACAGACACATTCGCGTTGAATTCGTGCAGCAGCACCTCAACAAACTCCACCTTGTGCGTCGCCAGCGCCTCACTGAGCAACGTCAAGTTTCTCCCACTCAAGGTGTTAAACTTCATACTAATAATATTCGCGTGTTCCTCCCCAGCCCGTCGTTGCGCAGACTCCAACGCGCGTCTAAACCCGTGCACGTCGTTCGCCTTCATCGCGCTCACGGCGAGCAACAAATCCACCGATGCGCGCATGCGCGGTTTCGGCAGCGCGCGCAGGAGGCGGGTTAAATCAAACGACATGGCGTCGTGCGTCGTGTGTCGTGCGTCGTGCGATGCGTCTCCGCACCCGTGTCCGCGGACCCCCGGGCGTCGCGGTGTGCGCGCCACCCCGCCCGCGGAGTTGGTTTGAACTGTTGAACTGTTGAACCTGTTTTTTTGCATAAATCCAAAGCGCACCAAGGCGAGCTCGAAAGCGCGACGTCGCGATCGACGTCGATCGAATCATCGATCGATCGTTCGATGGCGAGACCGATGGACGGCACAGTCGCGCGACATTAACCGTCGCGCGCACGACTGGACGACCGACGACGACGACGACGACGACGACGACGGGCATGGCGGACGACCACGCCTGGGGACGACGACGAGGACAGAGACGGGGATGTGGACGATACGGCACGTTCGGTGCGCCGCCGTCGCGATGCGCGCGCGACGACGCGGAGATGAATGGCGGCGATGCTAAGAATACCACCACGAGGACGGGGCGCGGGCGTCGAGGACGGTGGACGTATTTGCGGTCGAGAGAAGGACGGACGGCGGCGGAAGGCGCGCGTGAGGTGGTTCTGGGGCACGTGAACGCGCCTGGAATGACGTGGGTGAAAGTTGTGCGCAAGCCACCGGTGCCGAGCGATGTTCGCGAGGCGACGTGGACGCCGGCGAGCGCGCGCGACGACGCTCGGGATTTCATTCGGGAGAACAAGCGCGAAGCCATGGGGAGGGCGCGATTAGGTGGTGATGACGACGATGATGGCGACGACAACGACAACGAGAGTGATGAGATTTTTCATGCGGAACATGGGCACGTGCCGGCGTATCTCGTGCGCATGAATCGTGAGCGCGAAGACGCTCGACGCCTCGAGGAGGAGACGCGCGCTAAAATTAAACTCGAAGAGGCGTCGCGCGGGCGCATGTCAGAGGATGAAAAAGAATCTCTCATCATGGGATTACGACGGGAGTACGACGCTATCAATGCATCGTACCAGAAACTTCCATTCGTCGTGGACACACCGTCGCGAAGGGCGCGTAAAGAGGCGCACGAGGTGAAACTCGAGCGCATCGAGCGCGACATTGAAATTTTAAGCGCAAAGAACGTCTTCTTCGTCAATGTCTGAGCACTTCGCCATGAAATGCACCCTATGAAATATGAATGTGATACCTTTTAAACCACAATTATCCCTGCGCACTGCGCGCGTCGTTGGCCCGCTTTACGACTAACGAGTTGAAAATGAATAAAGTAACCGCGGCGCGACGACTGCGCAACCTCCACTGCGAGGCGCGCGCGACGACATGTTCGCGCCCGCTCCATCCTCACCGTCGCTGTTCGATCACGTCGCCGTCGACGACGCGAGATCGTCACGCGCTCATCAACGCGTCGATGACATCGAAAGCGCCATGTCGCGCACGAACGCCGTCTCTGAAGACGAGCGTGGGGTTGTGTACGTTGTGAACGCCCGTGGGGAGATTCGCTCGACCCCGAGCCGCGACGTCGTGTCGTACGCTCGAGACGTCGACGCGTCGACGATCGCGAGCGGATGTTTGCCTGCGACGCGGTATTTGCCGCAATATGCCCCGACGTTCGTGGCAGAGCACGTGTGCGCGAGCCCGAGCGGGCGGTTGGCGTGCGTGCACGGCCGCGGAGGCGAAGGCGCGGGCGAACGACGGCGGGGGGCGTGCTATGTGGCGTGCTTGAGTGCGAGTGATAGCTCCACTGCTGGGAGCGACCGTACGTGCGTTACCGCGAGGGTGTGCGAAGACGCGTTCGAGGCGGTGGCGAGTACGAGAGTCGTGCGATGCGCGTGGCATCCAAACGCCGACGCCACGCTCGCTATGTTGACTTCTGATGGCGTGTTTCGGTTGATTAATTGCGACGACGTGGCGAGCAGCGGCAAAGTGGTTGTGGAAAAGTCTTGGAGGCTTGATATCGATGGAAGCTTTCCCGAATCATCGCCTGTGCGGCCAGACGTTGTAGACTTTGCGTTTGCGCCGGCCAACGGTTGGGGCGCGTTTACGGTTTACTTTCTCACGAAATCTGGTGACGTTCACGGGATGTGCCCAGTCGTCGCGCGCGGAGCAAAGTATCCGAGAGTGACTTTAACGAATTTAGCGGTCGAAAATGAAACCACGGCGATGTGGATGGATGATACGTTTCCAGATTTGAGCGACAAGCGCGTACCAGTGGTCGCGGCGCACGCGGCGGCGAGCGATACCGGTGGTCCAGTAGCGTTACAAGGACCATTGCCCCGTCGTCAAGCGCCTCGTATGGCTGGTAGCGATGCCGAAGAAGACGCCTTGGAGTTGGCGATTTCTGCGTTCTCGGGTGGTGGAGGGAGTGGTAACGTTGTCGCGACGCTACACGCCGGCGCCGTGCACATACACATTATCCCGAGTGAATTAAAACCCGCTTGGTGCGAGGGACCATTTCAAAACATGCGTGGGTATACGTTTACGATGTCCAATGCATCAGCATCGGCAGATGATCTCCCATCGTTGATGACCGTCGACACTATACAGTTGAGTTCATCGCCTGGCACTCAGAGCCTAGCCAAGGTACAATTTGCGAGCGTGCGTTGGGATCCAGCTTTGCGCGAGCGCGTGTTTGCATGTATTAACGGCGTCGTGCACTCAATTGTTCTCACATGGTTGCCCGTGCTCGAAATGGCTGCGGAAGATATGGTGGATGAAAATAAAAATGAGGCAGAGTCGCTTCCTTTGCCGCACGTTGAGACGTTGTGCGACGTCGACGCTCCTCTCCTGGGCTTACACCCTCTCGGAGATCCTTTAGCTGAAGGCGTCGTTGTCGCGCTTAGACGAGATGGGACGTATAGAATGCTCATTCCTCCACCGGTGAGTGCCGTCGCGGAAACGTCTAGCGAGATTACGACGCCATCAAAATCTGCCGTGGCGATGCAGCCACAAATGCTCGAGGCGAGTTCCAGAAGTGAGTTGCGAGCGTTAGCAGAAGGCGTGAGAAGAGACAAGTTGAAGACGATTGAAGAAATCATGAAAGATGCAGGCATTGACGCTGATATGAAGATTGGTGACCAAGGCTCGAATGAAGCGTTAGCAAAGTGCGCGAGCGCTTTAAAAGAAATCTACGTCGACTACGCGCGCGACGTGCACGACGAGGTACGCACCACGGCTCTACGTCTGCAGTCGGAAATCAAACGTCAAAAAGATGAAGTCACGGCGCTATTAAAAAGTGCAAATGACGCGATCGAGCGACACAATATGCTCATTGAGCGCATAGAAAGTGCAGCAACAACGCATAAAGATATTCGCGCCAAGTTACGCGACTTGGCTGAACGCGAAAAGAAGATTCCTCACCCGCTCACGAAAGCCGAAAAAGTGCTCAAAGCACAAATGGAGGCTTACAACGCAGACGTACCGCTCATTCAACAACGTATCGAAGAATTACGCGAACGTGCGGCGGTAGCGACGGAGCGAGAAGACGACGACATCGGATACGTCGGGTCTCGCCGCGTCAACGGGGGAGCTGGACACGCCGAGCCGAGCGCCGAAGATCGTAAGTTGCGTAAAGCGCTCGCCGAGCAGGGTGAAACAATCAAATCGAACGTCGCGAAACTCAAGCTCATCGAAGAAATCATAGAACAAAGGTACCAGTAGGACCAGTAGAAACACTCGTCATAAAAAATACAGTAACTTATTTTTCCAAGCACGAAGTCTCCACGCGCGCGCGCCACAGCGCGCCACGCATCACGCCGACACGATGTCACCGACACCGACGAGTGGAAAAGCTGTCTTCGGAGTGCTCATAGCCGCCGCTACCGCCGCCGTGCTCACGAGCTCCGTCTATCCGGTGTTAATCGCGCCAGAAAGGAGCAACACGCACGCCGCGCCAACGCCCACCTTGCAACGACGTGGCGTGTGGGATACCATTGACAAGAAGTGATCGGCGGATCATCGTCTTGAACGTACGCGTGTTAATGCACAGTTGTTTGATTATTGTAGATTAGTCTTAGTCGCTACGGTGGGTACGGGTGTTTTAGATTACTTGCCGAGACGCTTGCGAAGCTCCATCATGCGCTTTTGGTTGGTGTCGAAAGGCCCTTCATAGCCCTCGAAAGGAACACACACATCACTCACGTCAATGTTCTTCTGTTCGCATTCTTGTAATAAATCATAGAGGCTGATGCGTACCTGCACCATGCCGAGCATGCGCGACGGCAAATACTTCATGTCGCCTTTCTTCGGTGGCTTCCAATCCTTTGGCACCCAATCCATGCCTTCAGCGTCACCAAAAGGATAGGCGTCTCCAGGTAAGTCAAAATCATAATATAAATCACTCAAATCAATCCCCTTGCTCTTGGCTACATCCATAGCCTCTTCCATGCGAGCTTCGATGCGCTTGGTGGCGCCGGCGGTCGCGGCCGCAGCGACGCCAGCTAACGCGAAGAAGGCAGTCATGCCACCGCCAGCGGCGACTTGTGCGACTTCATGCACCGCACGAGGAGTGATGGAATGACGCGTCGTTTTCACCTGCATCGTGCGCGACAGCGTGCGATCGTCAGTACGGGCGACTGGTAAAGATAACGATTGAAGTCGCGCGCGATACGATCCGATGGATACACACGAGACGACGACGAGTGGTGATCAATGCACGCGTGCGCTGAACGTACGGAGCGGGAAACGCGAGATACGCGAGTCGTGTGTGTCGTTTGAGCGCTCGTGCAAGACGCCATGACGAGTGCGCGTGTGCGAAAGTGCGGAAAAGAGTTGCTCAAGGGAAACAGTTGGATTTTTTCTAGCGCGAGCGTCAAGCCTCGTCGCGCGCAGCTCGTGTTTAGTTCTGAAAGCAACCG
>JACLAB010010429.1_pt1 | contig 25061 bp, 6 predicted proteins | sample 8027921 | NCBI WGS metagenome assembly JACLAB01 (sample SAMN15725117, study PRJNA655200) | protist metagenome | isolation source: fluorescence activated cell sorting (FACS) single amplified genomes of... | place: USA: West Boothbay Harbor, Gulf of Maine | collected 2000-07-19
AAGGCGGAGCTCGAAAGAGCTAAATCTCAGGCGAACGCCGCCTTCGCGAGCGCGGATATCGAGCGAAGGAGGAGAGCAGAGGAAGATCAAGGTCGGGAAACGGCGGCTTCGTCGCACGAGCTCGTTGAGGAGTCCCTTGAGACGCGAACTGCGGCGTTATTGCGCGCAAACGCGCTGCTAGACGAGCGCGAGAGCGAGATGGAAAAACGAGAGGCGCAGATTGCGGCTGAACTGGACAGAATCGAGAGCGATACGCTACGTCTGGTGTCTCTGCAAGAGGATTTGAATGAAAAGATGCGCGTCGCCGTAGAGCTCGGAGTCGTCGGATCCGGAGTCGTCGGAGTTGACGAAAACGCTGCCGAGGAGCGACGAAAAGCGTACGAAATTCGTTCCGAAGCTGAACAGATTAGACTCACCGCCAAGGCGCACTTGGAAGCGGCGATGGCATCCGCCGAAGCGGCGCGAGCCGTGCACTCGGCGTGCGAATCGCACGAAAAGACGAGCGCGGAAACCATGTCTCGAGTGTCGAGCATCGTCGCCACAGCGATCCAGGTGGCTCAACGCGAAGGCGAAGCGCTGAACGAGCGCCGTCGACAGCACGACAGCTCGAGAGTCGATGCGTACGAGGAAGAAGAGCAGAGGAAGATGGACGTGTTGGACGCACAACTTGAGTATGTCGAACGCGCGAAATCCAAGCTCGACAAGCGCGAAGCGACGATGCGAAGCGTCGCACATGCCAAAGCATCCCATCGCCGCGCCATCGAGGCGGTGACGAGAGGTTCGTCAGAAATTATCGCCTCTCGCGCGCGTGCGTCGCGACTCCTCGAGGAGACGCGCGTCGCCGCCGCTCGATTGCGAGACTACCTCGAACAGGGCGAAAGCCGATTGACGCGCGCCGCGAGCGCGCTCTCCCCGGCGGATGTCGCGTCGCTCCGTCTCAAGCTCGCCGGAATCGTCGGCGTCGCCCGACGCGTCGAAGAAGCGGCGGAGGAAAACGAACACATCACCCCGGAACTCAACGGTGACGCGTTCGACGACATTCGAGACGTCGACGCCGTCAACCGACGACTCGCCGATCGACTCGCTGCGCTCGAGCACGAAATCCGACGCGCCGCTCGTTGGTTTGAAGATCTCCGCGAGCTCGTCCGCCTCGCTCGCGCGCGCGATGTCGACGACGGAAATCTCTAGTGTTGTCGCTCGGGCTATATATATAAGCGGACGCCGCCACCACCGCCTTGTAATTTCTATAATTTCAACGATCATAGTATCATTCGCGCGGCCGTCGTCGGTTAAAACGAGTCAAACAAGGTGCAGTTGATTCATTCGTTCACTCTTCACACGTCGCCTCGCGATCGATGTCGACGACGGACGACGCCTGCGTCGAGCGTCGCGAACAGTCGGACCTCCCACTGGATGCGCTCGAGCTCGAGCGACGGTTGCGACGAAACGATGACGAAAGGAAACGACGCGCAGAGAGACGCAAAGCAGTCAAAACCGCGACGACGGACCCGCGGGAGAACGCCGAGGAGTTTCTGGCGAAGCACGAGGCGGGGTGTCGAGCGTGTCTACTCGCGATGCGCGACCTCGTCGCCGGGATGTCGTCGTTGGCGGTGAGTGTAGAGGATGACGAGACGACGAAACGACGCGAGGCGTTGATGGCGGTCAACGCAGACACGCGCGCGTTGGACCGCGCGCTCGCCGAAGCGAGTTACTACCTCACGGCGTACGACGCGCGAGCGCGAGGACGGGCGATGGCGGAATTGAGGGAAGAATACGAACGGTGTGCGGCGGTCGTGACGCCGCGGGCGAGGTTTAGGTTTAAATCGAGAGGGAGGGAGGCGCGCGCGGGGGCGTCTGCGTCTGCGAACGCGACGAATAGCGTCCAAACGGAGGGAAGTCCATCGTCAGGGCGGCGGTGTAGCGAGGGCGACGGCGGTAATGAAAACGAAAATGACGACGGACCGGGTGTGCGCGATCGCGTCGGTGAGACGGTGGTGATCAGAAACGTGGATGAATCGGAAGATTTCGTGTTGGAGCGGTGCGCAGATTGTGAAATCGTCCTTCTCGGCTGTGCTCGAGCGTTGCGAGCGTACGATTTGCGACGGTGTCGAATCTACGTCGCGTGCGTCGCTGGAAGCGCGCACGTAGAGAATCTCGTGGATTGCGTCGTGTGCGTCGCCGCTCGACAGCTTCGCGTGCACGCGGCAAGACGAGTTCGGTTTCACGTGAGAACATCGTCGAGGCCAATCGTGGAGGATTCGCGAGATGTCGGTTTCGCGCAGCTCGTCGTCCCGACGGACGACGCGTTCATTCGAGAGATGCTCAAAGCGCGTGGTCTCGCCGAGGATACCGGGGCGTGGAAAAATGTCGACGATTTCAAATGGCTCAAGGCTTCGCAATCGCCGAATTGGAGACTCTTGGAAGAGGACGAGTATCGCGCCGACGCAGATGCGATCTTAGCGTCCATTCGCAACGCGTCATCATCCACTGACGAACCCTAAGCAAGCCGCCGGAGTCGTCGTCCGTTACGTAGTAGTAGTTTCCTTTTGTACTTGTAGTTTTCTGTAGTTTTCGCGCGCGCTGCGATGCCGATAACACAACACAATCTATGCTATAGCGCTAGTAATACACAAGGATTGATGGATCGACGCGTCGTCTCTTCACGTTCGTCGACTCCTCCGCTCCAAACTCTCCCGAAACGCATCGTTGAAGAATATATCCTTGGATAAAATCATTGACGACGCGTTGCTACTCGAACGACCACCTGCGGTCGTCGTCGATGACAACCTTCTTCGTCCAACGAAAGCCTCCTCTTCCCTCTTAACAACCACCAACGTCGTCTCGACATCCTTTGCCCACGCCACCGTCTTCGTCGCCCCCGATCCCTCTCTCGCCGACCCGACGCGCGATAACGACGACGACGTCTTGCGCGTTCGCTTGCCGAGCGATGAGCTCGGCGTGAGCGTCGTCGGCGTCGACGAGGTCGATGCCGATCGTTTCGCGCTGTCTGTCCGAGTCAGCGTCGATCTCTTGTCCGCGTCTGACGGACCACGCGCGACGTCGTCGTCATCGGCGTCGGCGTCGTCGACCGACGAAGGGTGACGCGAGAGACACCGCACAAAGAGCTCGCGAAGCATGGCTGTCCGGGGTGACGAACGCGCGCGTCGGTGTCTAACGATGCGAAGCGGTGCGCCGCCGGTTTCGGTGGTTACGCTTTCGCGAATCCGTCTGCACACGTCGACGGACGGACGGACGGACGGACGGACGGACGCGTCGACGGTGAGATTCGCGGGAACTAAGGATGCGACGAGGGCATTACGACGATGGTGATGACGCCGACGTCAGGAATCGCGGAGACGGGTGCGGTGCCGGTGGGACGTCGAAACGTCTGAAACGCTCGGGGGGAGGAGGTGCCACTGACGAACCGTCGACGTCAGCGTCGTCGTGCGTCGTCTTCGAAGCGTCGACGAATGAAAACGAAAACGAAAACGAAAACGAAACGATTGCGATGATTGCGAAAACGACGGGGGACGGGGAGGAGTTGATGTCGGCGTTGCTCGCGCCGTTGGGATTGGGCGAGTTTCGGGAGAGGTTTCTGGACGCGCGACCGGCGGTGATACGCGGCGGCAGCGGCGGGCAACAGGCGGGCAAGTTTAGCGGGTGGTTCGATGGATTGCAACACGTCGAGGCGTACGTTCGAAGTGGGCGGGCGTTGGAGTACGGTAGAGACGTTGACGTGACGTCGTACGTGGACGGAAAGCGGAGGACGCACAACCGTAACGGCGACGATGACGACGACGATGATTCGGGAGCGACGACGTTAGAAAACGTGGATCCCGACGTGTTGATGCGTAGGTTTCGCAAAGAAAAGTGTTCATTGCGCTTGTTGCACCCGCAGACGTGGCACGACGCGACTTGGGAAATTCTCGCGACGCTCGAAAAGTTTTGGCAGTGTGCGTGCGGATGCAACGTATACGTGACGCCAGCTGATTCGCAAGGGTTCGCGCCGCACTACGACGACATTGACGCGTTCGTGTTGCAACTTGAAGGCGCAAAGCGATGGCGCGTGTACGAACCGTTCGCGGACGATCAGTATCCTCGTTTGTCGTCGCGAAATTACACGCAAGAGGAAGTGTCACGCCAGCGAGTCTTGTTCGACGGAACGCTCGAGGCTGGAGACGTTTTGTACATGCCGCGCGGTACCATTCATCAGGCAGAGTGCGCGTCTGGAACGCACAGTATTCACGCCACTATATCGACCAACCAAGCGAACGCGCCGGCGGATGCTTTGGAGGTTTTGATTCCGAACGCGCTCGCGGCGTTTATTCAAGAGAATGTCGATTCGCGAAGAAACCTGCGCGTCGGTTGGGCGGAAGCGGCTTTTGAGGAGAAGGAGGAGAACGACGAAGACGGCGTGTATGTGCGACCTCGAACACAACAGGTGCGCACCTGTGTCGAGCGTTTCGCTGAGAGTTTACTTCGTAACGCCTCCTCCTGCTCCTCCTCCTCTACGAGTGATCCGCGTTCTGCCTTTGTCGGCGCGCTCGACGACGCCGTCGACTCGTTGGAGGCTCGATTCATGCTCCAGCGTCTGCCCCCTCCCGCGACACACCTTTATCGCGGTGTCGCTGAGAATACCGGTGCGACGGCGGCGGCTGAACTCAGATCTGGCGCTCGTAAACTCGTGGCGCGTCAAATGTCGGGCGGTTTCGTCGTCATCCACGACGGCGTCCATCTCGTCGTCTATCACCCATTTCAAAACGCCCGCGACGGCAGCCATCACAGAGTTTTCAACGTCGTCGCAGAGACGAACGAGGCCGGTAGACTCGTCATCCCGAAAGCTCTCGAAGAAATTGCCGAGGAAATGTTCTTCGACGGCGGCGACGAAGACGCCGAGGACGGCGTCCCGTTTGACGCGCGGCGGCGCATCGATGAATTCTTGGTCGGTGCGACGGCGGATGGATCAAACACATTCAATGACGACGACGACGACGACGACGACATCCGGGCGTCATGTTTCGATCTCCTCGCCGACGCCGTCGAATGCGGGCTGTTCGCAGCCTTGCCCTCGTCCGTCTACCGGTAGCAAGTAGTGTAAAATGAGCTCACACCTGTAACCTAGGTTTTCCAAATTATCGATCCTGGTCCGGCGAAAGGGCGTAGCTCTGACTCATATACGAGCACCCGCGTCGCAAAGACGCGGGTGACGGGTTCTCCCATACTAAGACGCGTCACAGCGTCAGTAGATTGCCATCGGACGAAACATCGTCCGTCACAGACTCGATGGCCGAGTGGTCTAAGGCGCGAGATTAAGGTTCTCGTCCGAAAGGGCGTGGGTTCGAACCCCACTCGAGTCAAATAGGACTTTTTTTATTAAAATACGTGTCAAATGTCCGTCTTTGCAGACGAAACGCGGGCGAAAAAAGACGACGGATGACGCCACGGGGACGACGGTGGGCGGTATCCGCGCGGCGACGGGTATACCTAGCAGAAGAAGTAGTAGAGCCAGCCGAAGAAGACAAGACGCACGCACGCACCGACGAGATATTTACACGTTTTTTGGGTGTTGGACTCATCGGCGGGAGAATCGTCGAATCGTCGTTCGTCAAACGCACGCGCGCGCGCGAGAGAGATTTCGATTTCAATCGTTCCCGCGGGACGCCATCGTTCGACGCAGTCGCGCGACGATTCTCCCGCGGTGTGACGGTCATCGCGCCGCGCCACGTTTACGTACGCGTTTTCTTACGCGGGTGTTTGAAAAATCCTCGTCAGCATGCCTCGTCATCATGCGCGCGCACGACGAAGCGACGGTGGAGGCTGGCGACCGTCGACGAGTACGCTCTGGTGGTTGATGCTTGGGATAACGACGCTGGCATCGTCGTTCGCGAATGCGGTCGACCCGATCGAACTCGCTCGACCCGAACGAACCGATCGAACCGCTGAAACCTTAAATTCGACAATTGCCGCACACCTGGGCTTTGCTCCCAGTACTTCACTACAGGCTCTTGACGACGCGGAACGCGACGACGACGAGGATAAGGAGGACGAAAAGGAGGAGGACGAAGGAGGCAAGGATGACGTCGATGAATCTGACGAAGCCAAGGCGGCGACGGAGGCGGCGCTCGAGAAAGTGCTGGTGCCGGAAGTCGCCGCCAACGCCTTGTCTAACCGCGTGCTTTGGGGGAAAATGCGTCGTGCAGCGCCGAGACGCGCCAAGGCGATGAAGCAACGTGACGCGCTAGCCAAGCTCATTCAGGCGGAAGAAGTCGTCGTTGATGCGATTGCTCCGACGACTTGCTCTGTGGACGAATCTTCGCTGCCAAAGGAAAAGGCGCAATTTGAACCACCGGTTTTGGGCTCCAAGGCGTCGGTTCCGGCTGTGTGGTGGACCACAGACGATGACGTGGACCTCATGCGCGGTAGCCTGCGATACGGCTACACCCCGGGATTGACTCGCGAGTTGGAACGTCAGTTGGAGTGCGTCAGAAATGACAAGACACTGCGATTCGCAGCGCGCACGGGAGTCTTTGATGATGGAGAGTATCGCGAAGTGCTCGAGTGGCCGGCGCTGGGTCCACTGAAGACGCGTCTGTCCCGTCTATTGGCGGCGCTCACTCGACCTCCGAAGAAACCGTCAAAGGCGGAGATTCTCGCGGCTCAAAGGAAGGCTGCGGCGGAGGCTCGGCTCAAACGCGACATGGAGGCTCTTCGTAAATGGCAAGAAAAGCAAGCAGCGCAGCGACGACAGTCATCGAGCCCTCCTGGCGCGAGCGATCGCGTTGGACAACCGAAGCGTAGCCCTCTCAAAGTGGTGGATAACACGCCGACGTTCGACGCGGCGCGCGCGGTATCAAAGCCGTTTACGGCGCCGCCAAAGGCACAATCGTCGCTCTTCGCCTACTTCGGCAAGCAGGACCGACAACAGCACCAGCATTAAGTGAGTACTGAAGTAGTTTTACGTAATCGTTGAAGTGGTACCGGTAAAAGTAAAAAAAAAGAATGAACCATCAAGTCGACGTGGCGTTCTCCCTCATGTTAGTCAGTACCGGTAGTAAAATACCGATGTGAAGATTTCATTACAATCATCTCGCGATGCAGCGATACGGCGAAAGATGGTGAGTGAGTAACAGGTAAACGAAGGGGTCAAATCGACGCTTACGCGACGAGCGACCGAGATGTAAATGCGATGCGCGAGCAGTACAATTCCGTGAGAAAAGACACAGACAATGAGTGTGATACATTGGCGACGAAAGTTATTCTTCGCCAAAGCCTTCCCATTCGCTGTCATCCGTGTCGGTGACTTCCTCGCCGCGAGCGCGGCGCTTGGCGCGAAGCTTGGCCTTCTTCTTAGCCTCCTTGGAATTCTTGTCAACCTTCTTCTTTACTTCAACAACGTTACCCAAAGCGTCGGTGTACTCTTCGAGCGAGGCGGCAGCGGTGACGTCAGCCTTGGCAGCCTTGGCCATCCAATCGGCGTCACCCTTGCAGTTGCATCGTGCGATGCCGTCTTCGGGGTGCTTCTCCATGAGCCACGTCTCCGGGCACAACGCGGAGCAGAATTCGTTGTTGTGGGTAATCATGACGACACCACCTTCGTAGACTTGAATCGCACCGGCGAGAGCGCCGAGAGAGTCGCGGTCAAGGTAGTTGGTCGGTTCGTCGAGAATGACAATGTGGGGGCAGTTCCACATCGCTGCGGCGATGACAACCTTGACCTTTTGGCCGCCAGAGAGAGCCGCCATGCGAGTGTGCGTGCCAAACTCCTTGTCCAAGCCGACGTCCTCGAGGAACTTTTCAACGTTAGCCGTAGTCAGAGGCGTGTGCATGGCACCAGCGCGAGCCGCAACCTTTTCGTCCACAATCTTCATGTGCTTTTCAAAGCCCCACTTGGCAAGCTTGGTCGCTTGGACGTACTTGTTTGAGTTGTAGTCGCGGCCGACGAATTGAACTTCGTACTCGTACTCCTTCTTGACTTGCTTGCGACCTCCGGTGAGCTTTTCGATTTGCATCTTCACCTTGATCGGATTGCCCTTGTCATCCTTACCGAAATCGATCGGGACCGGCTGCTTGCATTTTTCCTTTTCTTCCTCGGTGAGCGTCATGGTGTCCTTGACGAGAGCCTCCTTGTCGTCGCCGTGTTGGTAACGCCAGCGAATGTATTCGTTCGGAGTCTTGTCCAAGTGTTGTTCGATGTGGTGGAACGCGTGCTGAGCGACGTAGGCGACGCGAGCGTTCGGGTGCTTCCACACCGTACCCTCTTGCGGGACGACTTCACCAGTGAGAAGCTTAATCATGGTGGACTTGCCGACGCCGTTGGGACCGACGCACGCCACTCTCGAGGCGAGAGAAACTTGCACCGTGACATCCTTGACGGTCGGCACAGAGTTGACCGGGTAAGTGTAGGTACAGCTGGCCATCTTCATGAGCGGCTTGCCCTTGGACTTGACGCCTTCGATGAAGCCCGGCTGTGGGAAGCGCATGACGAAACCGGTGGAGCTCTTGAGCTCAAAGAACGACTTGGCCTTCGGGTTCTTCTCGACAAACTCAGTCAAGTTGCCGCGGAACTGCTTCAACTTCAAGCTCTCGATCGAGATGATGTTGTTACAGACGCGGTCGACAAAACCAGTGTCGTGAGACACCAAGACGGCGGTGACGTCGGTGAGCGACTTCAAGTACTCTTCGACCCACTTGACGTTCATGACGTCCAAGTGGTTCGTCGGTTCATCCATGAGGAGAATGTCCGCGTTCAAGCACATGGCGCGCGCCAAGGCTAGCTTCATGCGCCAGCCGCCAGACAAAAAGGTGACCAAGTTGCGAGCGCCGTTTTGCATTTCGCCAAAGCCGACGTTGAGAAGCATCTTTTCGACAGTTTCTTCCGTGATCCCCGCCGCCTTGATGCGGGGATCGGCCAAAATGTAGTCGACGCAAGGCAAGTCGGAGAGCTCGCCGATGATGTCAGCCTCGACGAAAACAGTGCGAAGCTCGGATGCCGGTGGGAAGCCTTCGACTTGTTCGTTAGCGATGGCGCGCATGAGCGACGTCTTACCGCTGTCGTTACCACCCAAGAGGGCGTACTTGTGACCGCGCTTGAGCTTGAGCTTGGTGTTGTGCAACAACACCTTGGAACCGTACGCCAAGGTGAACTGGCAGTCTGCCAAGACGTCCGCGGTGTCATCATCCTCTTCTTCTTCCTCGACGTCACCGTAAATCTTTTCCAATGCTTCGTGAAGCGCGCGGACATCCTTGACGGCGTTGAAGCTCTTGTACGCCTCTTCGTAATCGTAATCTTGGCACTTGGCGTTGACCAACGCGCACGCAATCGTGGTGTAGTGATCGGTGAGCTCGGCGTCAAAGTGCGCGCCGACATGCTTGGCAACTTCGTCCTTGACGACGTCAAATACGGCGCGACGGCTCTTAAAGGAGGCATCCTTGAGCTTGGCTTCGATGGATTGAAGCTGTTCGCACGCCTTGCCGCACACGGCGCGAGCCTCCGGATCGGAAACTTGCTCGCTCGCCTTTTCAACCGCTGGTAAGAGCTGCGGAAGGAACGGCGCGGCGTCTTCCGGATCCTCAACGAGCTTGGACATGTTGTTCACGATGACGGCGGACATGCGTTTGGTCGCCGTGGTGCGAGCCCGGAAGCCCAACAACAAAATCGGAGAGATGAGCGCCAACGGAGCGGCGGTGACCGTTTGCACAAACGTCGTCGACGCGAGCTTTTGCACGCACTCGTCCGTTTGCTCGTGATCAATCGTCGCGCTCACCATGGCCGGAATGAAGGGTTCGACGTCCCGGTTGTCAATGGTGTGGCACAACTTGTCGAGCGCCGCCCGAGAGGCGTCCGCCACCTCTTGCTTGGCGTCGTTCACCATGGTCGTGACAACCGGAAGGATATCCGTCAAGGAGCTCGCCATGACTTGCGGAGCGCATTCGGAAAGCTTTCCGAGCACGTTCGCAGCCGCGACTTGCGTCTGCCAACGCTCTTTTGGGTCGAGCGCCTCGAGCGTCGCCGGAACGAGCGCCTTGGCCACGACGCAGTCGTGCGCCGCCATGGCAATCGTCACGAGCGCATCCGTAGCCGCCGCGCACAAGTCGTTCGACTTTTTATCCGCAGCCGCATGAAGCAACGCCGTCAACAGAGGCTGATCCTCCGCGATGGATGCGGTCAACGCGACGACGTCCTTGGACGCGACGCCCGTCTTGATCGCCCCGCACGTAGCCACCGCCCCGTCTCCGCCCTCCGCGAGCTCCGCCGTCGCCGCGGAAACGAACGCCTTGGCGTCCGCCATTTTCTTCGTATCCAACGCCGTCTGAAGCTTGTTGGCAGACGACATGCTGATGCTGATGCTGATGTTCCTGTTTTCAAGTTGTCGCGTTCGCCGCTGACTGTGTAACGCGAGAAGGTTTTTCGCGCTTCTCGATCTGCGCGCATCCGTTCGACGTTTCACGACGCGGTTCGCGCGGGTTCACCCCCGCGAGCCGACATCGCTCACCGCCGCACCGCATTCGTCAGTCTCCGTCCTCTCTCCCCGCCGCGCATCCGTCGATCGCCGTCGGTATCCGCGAGATACGATCGCACAAGATGCGACGCGATTCCACGTGGAAAGTCGCGCGAAAAAACGCGGGAAAAACACCAACACGATGACGGGGAGTAGTAGTTTGCGATCGTTAGCGCCGTGTCGTTCGGTCTCGACGTACCTCTGCTATCGGTCGGTTGGATGTGCCCTCGGGGTCACTCGCTCGGTTCGTCGTCGATCGGTCGTTCGATCGTCGTCGTCGTCGTCGTCGTCCGAATCGCAATGCAGACCCCGTCGGGTGGGTCGTCGTCGTGCGGTGTGTGACGCGACGCACCCTTCGCGTCGGCGTCGAGATTTTTTACTTCTTCACAACCGTCGTGTGTGTTATTTGTATGTGTATACAGTATACATAAAAGTTCCGGCTCGTGTCATCCGAGTTTATTGGTGGCGTGGTTTTTATGTAAAGACGGACATTTGGCACGTACTATCTAGTACTTAAGTACTTGTAGGAAACCCTGTAGGAAAGACTGAACGCATACGAACAACACGGTGTTTCAGCCTTATATTATAGGCTGTCGAAGCCATGCGTCGAGCGCTCAAAGGATTGAGAAGAGAAAATGAAGAGCTTCGCGTGCGACGAGTCTCGTCGGATGGCGTTCATTGAGCGACGGCGCACGCCGAACACGATTGATATATATACATACTACATACAAAAACGCGTTGAAACCCACGTGCGTCCTCCTACTGGTACGACGGCGCGGATGGCGTTTGTTGAGCGGCGTACGTCGGCGCCCCCACACCGACGACGCATTGTTGACTCGCGTAAATAGGCATTGGCGGCGCTTGTCGTCGTTGTTGTTGGTTCACGACGTATACTGGTCTTCCGGCGACAACCATTCTCGGCTCCCCTCCGTTCGGCGCCGGATACGCGCTGGGATACGTCACGGCGTATCCTCTAAACTGCGCGCCAGAGCGACGCTTGCTTCTTTGGACGTAGAAACAGGCCACAGAGGCGACGATGATGGCGAAACCAGCCGCCGCTGCGCCGGCGATGATGATGACTTGTCGCGTCGATGATGACTTTGAATCGTCTTTTGAAGACAAAATCGTCGTCTCCGCCGACGTCGCCTCGGTCAATCCTTCAGACCAAAGCGCGGCGAGGAGATTTTCATCCCCCGTCGAGAAAACTTGTTGCGCCTGCGACGCGCTCGCCGCGTGGATTTCGTATAAAATCTCAACGCGGCCGTTTGACTGTAACAACACCCTGCGTCGAAGCGTCATCACATCGCGAACGCGCGTGATAAAGATGGCTTCCCATCCCTCCGTGAGAAACGGCATGGTGCTCGCGACGGCGCGTCTAAAGGCCAGTCGCTTCTGATCGTCGAATTCGGCAGCCGCATAGCCAGTGATGACGCACGATGCGTCTATGATTTGCTCCGTCGATGACGGTGGTGTTGAGGACGACGGTGGTGTTGAATCGCCGCCGTCGCCGTCGTCATTATCGACTTCAAATACGTGCACTGAATCGACCGGTTTGCACTCGCCGTATCCGTCGCACACTTTGTCGTATGTACCATTAGCCACCGTTCCGCACGGAAAGCCGAGCGGTGCGTCCATACCAGAAGCCCACTTGTACCAGCTACACGAGGTTTGACTGTCAAAACAGTACCATGCGCGTGAGGATCCCGAACACACCGAGGATGATCCAGCCTGTTGTACACCGCTAATGGCACACGTGGCAGTCACGCCTTGACCTCCGTGATAATCGAGACTACCGAACGTGTGATTCTCATAATACCTTTCCAAAGTCCTGGCGACGTTTTGACAGTGATACTCTGTGTTACGGCACGTGTTTGCCCAACACGCACCTTTATCACCGTACCCGTCGGAGCACTCCGTACCATCCGGCGTCAGCACGTCTTCTGGACACGAATTGGACGAACCATCACAGGTTTCAATCGTATCGCACGGCCCGACGGACGCGCGGCACACCGTGCCCGCGGACGCGATGGAACACGTCGTGACGTCGCAACACGCATCCTTTGCAGAACACTGCGCGTTTCCTTGCAATCTACAACTGTTTCCGTTGCAACACGGATCGGCGTGCGTCGTGCAATCGTTGTCCAAGCAATCGCACTCTTCTCCGGGCTCGACGATGCCGTTGCCGCAAACTGACTCGCTTCCGCTTGACAGACACGTGTAATCGTCAATGCCGCGACTGTATTCCTCCATCGTGCAATCGCTCCAGTCGTACGGTACGTCAAATCCAGCAATTGCCGCCATGATGTGATAGCCAGGATGACACTCGTCTTCGTAGTCTTCATAGTCGTTATAATCTGGCTCTGGTCCGTCGTCGTGACTGAAACCGAGTTGATGCCCGATTTCGTGCGCGACAGTCACCGCGTCGGCTTGCGTGTAATCCTTCCAGACCATGGACAGCGCAATCGGATAGTCAGAGCACGCAGAGTTCATATATGCTAATCCAATCGTGCCACCTGCAAAGTCCAAGCCAGAGAATAGATGCACCACGTCGTGCTGCTCGAGTGACGCTCTATTGTCCCGACGCCACTCGTAGACGTCCTCGATGAGCTCAGAGGCGTTGACATATTGAGGCTCCCACCATCCCGGTACGTGAGGGTAAGGGTCAACTTGCGTGAATGTCACAATCTCCTTCAAAACAAGCTTGATTGGCGGATCGAACGCGTCTTCGAACAGTGAGTTTGCGACATTCACGGCGTACAACGTGTCTTCGTCGAGCTCGAGCTGCGAACCGAACATGTCGTACCTCGCCTTGTCGTTCAACACGACCATTTCAATGTACCGCTGGTCGCTCGACGATAACTGACGCGCGCCCGGGGATACATTCGCAAACGAGGATTCTCCCGCGAGTTCTTCGGCGACGGCATCGCTATCCTCGCGCCCAGACATGTTTGCCGGCGCCTTCAGTGGCACGTCTATAACGCCAGCTGGCCGCTTTAACAACCGCGTCACGTTCAACACCACCCGCTCCAACGGATCAGACCCGACCGAAACACCCTCCCTCGACAAGTACTCCGCCGAGGCTTCCTCGCTCGCCCGCTCGAACGCCACATTCGCGTCCCCGCCCGCTCGAATCTGTCCTCGCGTGACGCCGTCGCACAACGCCGCCACCGCGGGCGCCCTCGTCCGTTCCCCCCCGTCCGAAGCTTTACCCGCGTACTGACACCTCGTCGCCCCTCGCGCGTCCTCGGCATCCAACGAAAACATTTCAAAAACCCGTTCGCGCATCACTTTCGACCCTCTCGCACCGGCGCTCAGCGCCCGTCCGCGTCCAGCCGCGTCGCCGCTTCGCCCCGTCTCGCGCGTGGACGCGCACCCGGGCGACGTCAGCCCATCCTTCACCGACACCTCTGCCCGCCACGTCGTCCCGAACGCGTCCAGCGCGAACGACACCGTCTTCGCGTACCCTCCATCGCGCGGTTCGTCGCCCCGCGCGACGTCCCGAAGCGTCGCGAGCGTCCAAGTCGACGTCGTTTCCGCAGTCAGAGCCCTTCCCTCGTCGTTCGACGTCGTCGACGACGACGACGCGCGGGCGACGAGACCGGCGCACGCGAGCGTCGCGAGGACGAACCCGACGATTCGCGTCGACGAAGGGCGCGACGCGCGTCGATCCCGGCGGCGGGACGCGCGCGCGGCGACCATTCGCGTAAGGGCGTCCGTTTCGTGCGGGGCACGTCAAGGCGCAAACACACTACAGTACGGTACCGGTACGTAGTTTTGGGAAGGCTCACCTGTTGAAAGAGGACCAAATGGCGCAACAGAAAATCAAGCCACTGGTTGGGCGTTCGCACGACGACGACGACGAAGGAGGTCGCGGCGCACTCGCGCGCCCGATTCCACGATTGCGAAGCGCGTAAAAATGTAGTCGACTCACGTCGAAACTCGTCGGGAAGTGAAGAGAGGCGTTTTCGGAACAGCGGCCGTCTCCGGTAGTGAAACTCGGCGCAAAGTTGCGTAATCGCATAACGCGCGTGGGCGCCAAAAATCAGCGGTAAAGCGGGTGGATTGGAAGACAGAGAGACATGCGCGCATATCGCTTGTTTGCTCCCCAAAGCTTTTGATCAGCGTTCACTTCATTACAACAGGACTACCTGCTGTAATGCGGTAATCAATATTCTTAAAACAAAATTTCAAATAAAACTTGACACGAAGACGCAACTCAACGAGTCGTGGGCATAGTCTCACAGGGCCGTGCCGTAACCGCCAGAACCGTGCTGGTCCTTGTTATACAGCGGTTTACTCGATTCTATGGCGTCGGTGTGACCATCATTCCTGCCTCCACGGCGAAGGGCAACGATGGCGCCAACGACCACGACGAATGCCGCAACCATACCCATGGACGCTGACGTTCTCACGTCGCGCCATCCTTCGGCAAAGACACCGCTCGTCACCGACGATGGGGCGCTACCGTCGCGCACACCGAGCGCACTTTTAGCCGTCAAAGAAGATGCGCCAGAACAATGCGCGTCGACAGTCATGGTGAACGGATCCGCAGCGTTGCCAGCACTATCCATTACGCCGTCAATCTTGACCTCGTAACGGCCAGATTCGCTCGTCGGAAAACGCACCGCCCATCGTCCCGTTCCTCCAAAATTCGTGCACTTAAACTCAAACGTGCCTCGAAGCGCTTCTTCGCTGATGTCTTCGTCGGTCACCGTTCCGCCCGATGTTCCGCACCCGGTACGTACTTTTTTCACTTCAACCTTTTGCCCGGTGCAATCGATGTTTTCGTCAAACTCTTTCCCGAAAACGCGTTGTTGAGAAGAAACGTCGACGATGTCAAGCGGACGCTTCGTATCCACAGTCAAAGTCAGTCGCTGATCTCCGACATACTCGTGGACGGACGGATCCGCCAACGAGGGCCCGCCGAAACAAAAGTTCTTTAGACGCAACTCGTACACGTTATCCTTGAACCCACTCAATAGCTTTTCAAACTGGTTGTTCACGACCCAGTCAAACTTGCACCCTTCCGTTCGGGAATCGGCGCAAAGCAAGTTAAACTTTTTATCCGTCTCCGTTGAACCTTCATCCTTTGCCGTGATCCATTCACCCCCAGAGACTGGGCGGTATTGCAAACGCACGAGCTTCAAGCGTTCATTCATGAGCGCATCAGTGACGTCCTCATCCGGCCACAACACGTACTGGTCTGGGTTGTTCACCTTTAGGTTTAGCTCACCCGACGTCGACGGAGACTGGCTCGAGTACAAGTACTTTGAAATCGTGCTCTCGTCAAACTGCACCTTTGGACACGGTTGGCTCCAGCTCATCGGGTCCACGTTTTGTGTGAAAGAGATGGGTTCGCGGTACAGATTCGCGCCTTCCCACATTTTCGTTTCACAAAGACTTTGCAGACGCAGTTGTAGGTAATCGATGCGTTGCGTCGCGAAACCGGGCTCGATAGCGAGGTTTAAGTACATTTGAGACACAGACTTTTGCCTCGACAGAGCATCTCCGCCGACAAACTTCAAAGGCATGTAGTCGCCGACAGAGAAGCGATTGCCATTCACCAAAAATGTGCTGTCTCCTAGTTCAGTCGCCTCGCGAGGAGCAGTCGTTGACGCGGAGTACACCGCATCTGCAACAGACTTGGCGCTTCCGCCACCGGCGGCTGCCTGAGACGCGGCCGTTTTCAGGCGAGACACGTCGCTCGAATCTTTCGCGATTGTCGAGTGCGCCACATTCGTCACCTCCTGAACAACGTCTGAGGCACTGACGTGTTCAGACTCAGCCGCCTTGGCGTACGCCTTGGCGACGATTTCATTAATTGACGCTGCTAAACCATCTACCAGACGTAAAGCGAATTTCCCAGCCTCCCGATACGGCGATTCATTCTTGATGACCACCTCAAAGATTGCGCGCTGCCCGGGGTTCAAGTTCTCTGTGTTCATCTTCGTCTTCAACGGCATCTCCATGTAGACGCCTGATTGACGAAACACAGTGCCCAGCTCACCCGGGCACATGCTTCTGCCACCCTTCGTGGAAAACACGGGGGTTCCGAAACGCTTATCAGAGGCGACGCTGACGACAAACTTATCGCCAAACTGCGGATCAGCCAAAGAGTACTTAGTCACGACGTGTCCTCTCTTGGACCAAGTAAACACGCGATCATGCTTAAAGTCGCGACTCCAACCATACTTGACGCCACCGTTATCGTCCCAGTAAACGCCAACCGATGCCGCTGTCAGTTCACCTTCTTGATGATAGCCAGCGTTGAATGACACTTCACCGTCGATTTCAAAAGAAACGTGCGAGTTGTAGTCTTCGATTTCGTCGTCTGATTTGAACGTAAACTCGAGTGCATGTCCCCCCCCGCCAAAAGACAAGAGGATCTCAGCGTTTGCAGGGTTGGTGTTTTCACCAATCGCTATACCTTGCGGGCCCGTCCCGCCAGTGAGCGATGCAAGGATTCGAGACGTGTCTGTGGCTTCCAACGCCGAAGCACCGTCCTCGCTGACGTCTGCGCTCGTTCCATCAAAGGACATAGTACCACTCGACCAACTTTCCATATCAGATGCCGCCCGTTCGCTCATACCGAAAGAGTAAAATACTTCACCCTCTGTGTCTCGCAGCTTGTCGTCAAACCCGGGATTGCCATCAGCGCTGCGCGCTTGAGGATGTATGATTGAACTCGACGTATAAGGGATGTTACCCTCGTTATCAGAACCTTCCACAGGAGATTCGTCAAAATCCTTACGAATATATGGCAGTATTCTTGCCTCTTGAATGAATGCCGACGGCCCAAGGAGCGAAGTTTGGAACATCAGGAGGGGTACTGATGCCGGAAACATTTTACCGCTTGCAGCTAAAATTATTGCCAACGCAAACATAGGTGTGGCTTGAGCGAGATCAATTCCCATGCCAACCGTCCACTCTTTTGCAAGTTCAGTCGCAACTGATGAATAGTCCGACTCGGAATTAAATAAGTCGTTGTAACCACCATCTCCGTCCATTTTATTCTTCAATTCATTGCCGTACACGGACTCGTCGCTTGTGAATGGAACGGCAATGCTCGAAACATCTGCGGGAGAAGACCACGCCAAGGTACGTTCCCACGAGACAATCTTGCGAGTGAGGTAATCCTCCCAGCTCACGGTTTCCGGCTTACCAGATTGATCGTTCGCGCTGACACCTCCGGGTGACTGGACAGTGCTCAACAGAAACTGAAGGTTGGGTAAGATCTGCGCCTCTATCGCGTGCACGGCAAAGGCATACGTCGTGGGTTTGCGTGGCAACCATGTCACTTGCGACTGGACGTCCAAGCACACCACACCACCACCCTGCGCGTCGCTCAAGTCGAGAATATCGGACATTTTGTACACGAGCTCGATACCACCGCCGAGGATAGTGTCGCCAGCTCTTCCAGGAAGCGCTGGGTCCTGACTGCTGCGCACGGCGCGATCCGTTGTCATGACAATGTCCCAGCCATTCGCAATGGTCGATTCCACCTTGTAGTTAGGCCCGTCAACGACAGCTTCGCCCTTGCCGCCAACTTTCGTTTCGAATTCAACCAGATCGGCGCTCGCCTCGGCGGTATATCCAAAGTTCATCCCAAACTCACCTTTGCCTTTAAAGCCAAACTGTGAATCCAAGTACGTTCCGGCTTTCACAGTCATAGCGCGCATACCCGTGATTTCGTACTCGATGCGAAACTCGGTACCAGAAAGTAGCTCTGCGTACGAGTTTCCACCAGGGGGGTCGTGCACGACGGTGTACACCAAGCCATCCAAGGGCACGGTTGCCCAGAACGTGTCATCGCTCAAGCCGTCGCCACCGCGTGGTTTCGAACCAAGTGGAATGAGCTCGCGGATCGCAATTGCAGTCACGGAGCGATACAGATCGTTTCGTTCTACTTCAACGCGAATCGTGCGCCGGTGATTCCCAGCCAAGTTTGGAAACCCAGCTCTGATTTTCATTTGAGGTTCTGCGTTAGGAAACTTCAAGTATCCATCGTCATCGAGAGTGACTTGGAAGTCACAAGTTTTGCCGCCACCGCGATCTGGGTGACACTCCGAGTCCTCTGCGTTGCTTACATCCTGACGAATTTTTATCTCTGTACTGCCTGTGTCATCGTCTTTGTCCGGCAGCTTCTTGAAGCACTTTTTATACGTGCCATCATCCATCACGTGCAGTTCGAACACTTTCATGCGAACGTTCACCTCTTCGGGAAGCATGGCTTGAAATGGGTTTGCTTGCGATGTAGACGAGCCCAGAAAGTGCTTCGACGTGAGTCCACCAGCAGGTTCTGCCGGATCGTAGCACTTATTATGTTCATCATCAATTTTTGGAATGTACGCGTCCGGAATGTCAACACAGATGTAGCCGTGGTACTTGTACCGAATTTGCTGCCAGTCGTTATCGTCACGCATCAGCGCCAGACGCTCGAGGGCGTTGCGACGCCTGAAAAAAGTAACCATGTCGCCATCTTCCGTCGCGCACCCGTCTTTCCACGTTTCGCCCGTGATTAAATCGCCAATGCCGCCCACGGACGGACCAGAATCTAGCAAAATAGAATAGTCCATCGCCGCAAAAGGCCAAACGCGAGCATTTTCCGGGAGTGGATTTGACACGTCATCGAATTTCCCTTCGGGCAAATCCTTAACTTGCTTTGACCAGTACGCAGCCCCATCTCGAAGATCGCCGAGCCGATTTATTTCAGCACTGTCTACATACACGGGCGGATGACATCCGTTGATCGGTGTCACTTTGAATCGCGCGCCAGAATATTGTGACTCGCATTGCCCGTGATACACACCCAAATCGATGTTCCCGCGAGTCACGTCGGTGAAAAAGATGTAATTGCCGTCGCCAATGCGATTGAGCGTTGCCGTCTGGGACACGCCGTCGCAATTGATAGCGTCTGCCGCGTCTGCGATCGTTCGTCCCGTGTAGCAAATGGTGTGTTTCGGAAACGTGGCGTTAAAGACGTACGATTTCCCTCGCGTCAGGGCCATTTCAAACCAACCAGACTCGTCTGTGGTGAATTTCTCCGGTTCGCCTTGTTGGCTGAGTTCGCTGACTTCAATGGTAGCCTCGAAGAGTCCGCACGTTGTCGAGCCAGCGGTCCAATCTTTCGGGAACAACACGGCACCGCGAACGATTACAGCGGTTTCGTCGGCGAAATCGCGTTGCATTTCGCTTCGATGACGGACCTCAAACACGTTGCCCTCGACATCGGATAGGTCGCTAAATGTGTGCTCAAAAACTTGAGACGCATCCTTGGACTTTGGCTCCTGCGTCTTATCGAATATGTGCACGATGTCGTGATACTGCTCAGTAGCACTCAAAACGACTGAAGCGAACGTCTCCAAGGAGTCCATGCCGTAACCACCGGCAGAGTTTGAAGACGCGAGCGGTGGTTTGTTATAGCCAGAATCCCATTTGTCGATGTACGTCGCGTCACTCGAATCGCAGGCTCCAGTTTTGTATCTCGCGCTATCAGCTCGAGCGATGCATTTACCGTTTCCATTTCGCACAATGGTGAATCGAACCATCTTACAGTGTTGTGAGGTAGCCATGACCGCGATGTACCGCGACGTCCCTTCAGACGTCGCAGCATCCGCAACGAATCGTTCAGCCGTTGCATGACCAATCCAAGACCCTTGAAACGTAAACGCCCGAGGTTGGACACTTTCAGCGCTAGAACAATCTCCCAGTACAGCTTCATTGTTAACCGCAGTGACTTTCACCTGATTATCAAATTGCGTGAGATCGTCTTCAGAAGTTGACGTCGCACTTTCTGAAGCGAGCGACACGCTCTTAGATGCAGAGGTCTCAAAGACGCGCAAAGGAATCAGCTTTGTCATGTTGGCGTAACCGCCAGCGTACACAGCGGAAGCGCGCACACCTGATCCGCAAGGCGTGATTGTTGATGATAACGATGATCCGGACGGAACCAGGTCTTCGTAAAACGCATTCCATGCAGTCGTGTTCGCCGGCATGGCTGTCGAATTTGTGCGAGCGAGGACAAAGTTTTCGCACAAATTTGCATCACCTCGAGTCGTCTCGAAAGCATGCAGATACTTGGCGTTGATTGATGCGTACACCAAAACTGGATCCGCCACCAAATCACCCGAGCGCATCTTCGATTTAGCGTTTTCAAACTCAGACGAGCTCAGCGTGTCATCACCGTCGACGTCCAAAGAGCTCCAAATAGCGCGAGAGATAATCGCATGTCCTTTGAGCGGAAACCCAGCCGCGTCTTCGACGAATTTGGCAAACTCGCCAAAGCTCAGACTTGTGGAGTCATCACCGTCCCAAGATTCGAACGATTCAGGAGACTGCCCCAACGACGAACTTCCAGCCACCGACGAAGCGCTGCCGCTTTGGCGCACAACCAGAAGCACCTTTGCTGGCTGTGACGTTGGAGACGAAGTGTCGCCAGAGTCAATCACATTCTTAACCGTCTTTGGAAATATCTCCTCTTTGTAAGCGGCGCCGAGCATCTTCGCATTGACAGGAATCTTCCCGGAAGTGTCTCTCAGTTTGATTTCGTACGCTCCATCGGCGTCACTCACGGCGCTGAACCTACAGTTGGTCCTTGTGCCGACAGCTGAGATCTCGGATACGCTAATGGCGGATTTGACGTCGTCGAGATAAGCGGATACTTGCTTCATCTCATCATCGCTGAGGGAACGATCCCAAGTGATCACTTCGGCGACGGCCCAGTCGGAGCGCTCGCCGTCACAGCAACCACCGTTCGGTGCATAGTTGATGCCGAGATGCTTGTTTCCGGAAGCGCCGTTGCGATCTGCAGTGGCGACATTGACGCCATCCACGTACGCGCGTTGACCTTTGTTCGTGCCGCACATGACGAGCCAATCCGTCAGAGTTCCTCGTGAATTAGTGCTTGTAACCCACCCATCGTAGTGCGCGACGCCACGTTTATTAGCATGATGACCGTGCAGAAAGTTTCCACCACCCGCCAAGAAAATGCGATTCTTGGACAACCCCGTATACCTCGAAAGCGTACACAGAGTCCACTCCGCTGGAAGAATGGCGCCAAAATTAAATTGAGCATTCGTGTCGCCCGCGAGCGTTCGCACCACGCCCGAAGCGCCGTTACCAGACTGGAACTCCGTCTTGACGTTACCGCCGACGACGGTACCTACGAAGCCGTTCACCTCACTCTTCCACTCTTTAGACGCTTCCGAGCTCTTGAACCAAGAGTAAAGTCCATTGCCAGGAATTTGAGATGCTCCACTTTTTGCTTCATCTCGCACGACGTTGATGAATTTTCCGTGAAACGATGCCAACTCAGAACCGACGCAGTTATAAAACATACACGTGTGTTGTGCGTGAGACGTCGTCAATTCGGAGTTAAAAGTACACTCGTGGCCGTGGTTTCCACTGTCGCCGGAATCATAGTCTTGGACGTACGCTCGTAATCGTCGACCCGACGAAACCTGACCGCTCACGCAAACCTCGACGCGCTCGATCGAGCTCCATCGAGCGAGCTCGACGCGCACGTACTCACCAGGGTTCAGCGATGATGCACCGCTTCGGGGATCAGGATCACCATCTGTCACGACGTATGCCTTCTCGGACGCCGTTCGCGTCATGTCGCTTGAATGCTCAGTGCGCATATACAGCGTCAAATCACCGGAAGACTGGTGCAAAGTGGACGACATCACTGTACCGTTCGACCAGGCGAAATCGGCGCACACTCGAACGTGCGCCACGGGCGTTCCCGACGATCCCGCGGTAACGGTTCCCTCCAACGTGCCGATCCAAGGCGCTTTGAAGTAATGTGTCGTCGACACGAGATCTGACGAACTCGCAGACGCCATCTTTGTGCGAACCTTGTAGTACCACTCCAGATTTGGTTTGTTTCCCGCCTCTCGATCGAGGTACGAAATCGAACTAAACTTGTTCACGCACCCTTTCAGATCCCCGTCCATTTGTATGATCGTCTCGTAGCTCGCAGAGCTAAACTCAGGACCGACGGGCTTGCGAAGCATTTCGAACGAGCTCTCCTCCCACGACGTGTCGCGATACGTAAAAGTCACGCCAGCCGTATCCAGCATCGCCGACACGTCGATGGCCGCTCCGTCGTAATACATCGCCGCGGTGCAAAAGTAGTCTGAATACGTTTCCTCGCTCTTCTTCGAAATGACTGCGGATGCGCAAACCACTCTGCGCGACGCGGGAGTTGCGTGTGCGCGCTTGGCGCACAAAGGTCTGTGGCCGCACCTGTACGCGTCCAGGAACGTCGCTCGGCTCACCTGACCTCGGTACACGCGTACGTCGTCAAATTCCACGTCAACGGCGCCGAGCATTTCAAACTTTTTCATAACACTCAAAAGTTTTCGAGGCGTGTCGGGATTCATGGACTGCGCTGTCTTAAAAGTGGACGTGTCGGACATGTCGTCAACCGTTCCCGTCGGATTGGCAAACAAGACCATTTTGTCGCGCTTGTTCAAAGAGAAACCCACATAGTGCCATTTGTTGCACTCTAGGCCGGAGAGAGACAGAGCATCAGAGCTCGATACAGAATCGTCTCGAGCATACTCCAACTTGAGCGTCATTGATGAGTCGAGGTAAAACCGAAGCTCGTGAGACATTCCGCCGTTTTCGCCGGTAAAGTACGCGATGGATGTTCGACGAATGTCCGAAACAGATGTAGACCCACATTTGCGATGAATCCACGTGGACATTGCCATGTCATCGGCAAAGACTTCGTCAGAGGTGTACGCGTATCCAAACTGGTTTGAACCCACAGACGAGGACGCCACGGCTGAAAGACACAAGCCGCCGTTCCCTCCAGTACACGTCTTGATTTCGCGCACAGTGCCCACTGGTTGCAACTTTGGTTTTCCGCCCTGCTGCCCACTGACGCGTGGAGACTCGGATATCAACTCATCGCCGTCAAAGAGAAAATTGGCAACCAACGACTCTTGGACGTCCTCAAATGTTCCTGACACTGGACGGATATCGGTAAATTCGGTCGCCGCGTAGAGATTGTTCACTTTAGAGTACCCATCCATGTTTGGATTTGATAGGGTGACGGACAGTTTGTCGTACAGCATTCCGTCAGCGTACAGACACGTGTAATCACCAGCAGTCAGTTGTGCGTTGTAATGCCAAGCCACGCGCATGGACTGCGCGTCGCCTTGACACTGCGGCGGTGTGCTCTCGCGCCCAGGACTATCCGACGGGTACACCGTAGTATCGTACACTATGGACCCAGTACCGCACTCCATGTCATTCGTGTCGACTCGCATCACGTGCGTCGGCTTCAATTCAAGCTTTCCATCCAGTTCGTCGTTCCAGACATTCATTATGTACGAATCAGCGCTCTGCGCTTCGAGTGCGGACAGTATTTCGTCGAACGACAACACGCCATCTTCTGGGTCGGTATCGTAGCGCCTGAATACGGTTTGTTTTGCCTTGTAGATCTGCGTCTCGTCGCGACAGTCGGCGACGTTGAACTCATCCGACGTGAGTAACAGCTGTCTCGCCACGTTCTCCAGATTTCGGTTTCGTCCGTGCGGCATTGTATCTGAGCATCCTGCGCGAAGCGTAAATGAATGCAAAGTCTTTTCTTCGCCTTTCGGTGGGTGCACTTTACTACCGTCTGGGAGGACAAAGTAGCAAGAATATATCACGTCGTACTCCCCATCCATGATTTGCCCTTGTTCGTTCGTCATCTCGAGCGTTTGCGGAAGAAAGTCGTTCCATTCACGGCAAGGAAGCGATTTTCCATACGAAGAGCACTCTGTACCTCTGCGTTTCACCTTGACGTCGCATCGCAGCCCGCTCTGATGACGCTCCACTTCGTCCTCGGTGGTGGATTGAAAGCAATCGTTGTCATTTTCACATGACACGTGCGCGACTCGTATACCAAAATCGAAAGAGTACGCAGAGATGAGTGAAACCGGGTTCCCTATTGAAACGCTCGCTTCTTTAAACTCACCGGGTGGCGGCGGCGGTGACGGCGGCGGCGGGCACGCGCGAACGTGACAGTCCACCTGCCGCGTTTCCCCCACTCCAGAGCACGGTGATCCGTCGAATTCGGCCTTTTTAGTGATCGTATAGACTTGCGTTTGCTTCCCAGGTCCGCAAAAAGCAGAGCATCCACCCGAGTTTTCCCAGCGCGCTTCGCAGTTCACCGGGCCAGCGATCAGTGCGCAACGCATGGACATGTGACCGTACCACGACGTAGGGTAAATGCGAATGTAGCGCGCTCGCACGGAAGACGAAAAAGGCACCGATACCGAGTCGTGCCAATTGTGCGAGCCAGAAAACTCATAGCCACCTTCGACCCAATGGAGTTGACCGTTGTTCCCAAAGTATTGCACTTTAAATGATCTCACGAACTGGTTGTAATCATGCCTGCCCCGAATGACGACTCCGGCAATGTCACGCTCAGAGCCCGCGTCCATCTGGAACCACTGTCCGTACGAGTTGTGCGCAGACGACCACGCCTGAACAGAGTCCAGACGGGCTCTGTAGTGATTGGTGCCACGGGCGTCGTTGCCAGCCACAGAGGATGCAGAACGCCTGTCA
>JACLAB010005872.1_pt1 | contig 25039 bp, 11 predicted proteins | sample 8027921 | NCBI WGS metagenome assembly JACLAB01 (sample SAMN15725117, study PRJNA655200) | protist metagenome | isolation source: fluorescence activated cell sorting (FACS) single amplified genomes of... | place: USA: West Boothbay Harbor, Gulf of Maine | collected 2000-07-19
ATGGCTTGTGCGTCACCGGGATTGCACGTGGCGCTGATGGCCAGGAAGAATGTGCCCGGGAGGATCGGCGATCCCTTGACGAGGTGGTCGGACAACCATGACATATTAGCTTCGTTCATCGAGGGGATTAGTTGCCACTTGACGAGGTGCCGACCTTGGTGGGGGCGATTGGTGGCCGCGCCCGGGACGGAGGGGATAAGGACGGTGTGGTCCGGGGAGGGCATCACCAAAACCGTGCGAATGGATACATGTGACGAACGGATCGGTCGCTCCGTTGCATCCTCCGCTGCGCAACGAAGGATGGCGTGCGAGTTGACGCCGGACATGCCGAACGAGCTGCAACCGGTCACGTGCCGACCACCCCCCTGTGCATCAGACAAGGCTGGTCCAGTTTGACGAGCCACGTAGCCAGAGATGTCGCCAGCAAGCAACGGATTCAGTGCTCGAAGATTATGAATGGGATCTACGAGCCGCTGAGAAGCTGAGATCATGGCGGACAGGACGTTGGTAAGGCCGGCCGACCCCTCTGTGTGCCCAGCGGCAGACTTGGGCGATCCGAGGTGGAAGCTTCCGGACGTCGGCAGCGATGAGAGCAAGCTTCGGATTTCAATAGGATCTCCAAGAGCTGTACCTGTGCCATGCAAGGCCACGCTATCAAGATATGGGCGCCCGGCGCGTTGAAGGGCGTCCTGCACGACTGCCATCTGCGATGGTCCGTTTGGCGCCGTCAGAGCCGACCGCCTCCCCGCGGTGGAGCACGCGGATCCGGAAACGAAAGCCAGCACATCATCATCGTAACCGAATGATTCTGTGATGAGCATAGCGACGAAGCCCTCGCCCCGCCCGTAGCCGTCGGCGGAGGCGTCCAGCGTCTTGCACCGTCCGTCGGGGCTGTCGGCCGAAATGCTCCTGATCTTTAGCCAGGTGTCCAGGCTCAAGAACGCGTTAATCCCATTGACTGTTGCGGCCGTACATTCCCCGTTCTGTACAGCTGCCTGGGCGAGGTGGAGGGCCACGAGGCTCGACGAGCACGCGGTGTCGACAGGCACGCAAGGTCCGCACATCTGCATCTGATAGGCCACGTACCCGACCGCGAAGGGTGCGGACGTGCCTGTCACTGTATTCGGAGACACCTCCATTAACGGCTTGTGCTCGTTACTCCACATCCATCCAAGAAAGACACCGACGTCCTCTGGTCGCGACTGCTTTTGATGCTGCCACTGGCCGGCACTCAGAAGCTCGACTTGTAGCGCCAGGAGCCAGCGGATGTTTGGGTCAAGTGCGAGAGCCACTCCGCGTCCAAGACGAAAGACGCCTGCATCAAACGCGTGAAGTTCACGACTTTCGAACGCCGAGGCGAAAGCGTCGAGGGACTGGAACGGGCTGCGGCGGAGCACGCCCGCCCCGTCGATCTGGAACTGCCCATGTCGCGCGGTAGCGCCACGGGTAGGCGACAGCGATGGATACTTTGTGGCTTTCGAGACGACGGCTATGGTCTTCCGTTTCGCTTTCGGCGGTGTCACCTGCATTTTGTCCCAGTATGCAGGGCCAGTTCGGGCAACCGGTCCGCCGCCCCCATCGCTATCGTCGCCGCCGATCTCGGCCTCAATGAAGGCGATCATATCCTCAGGCAACGGATAATCGTACACGAACGTCAGTGGTAGTCTCACTCCCACCGCCTTCTCCAGGGATTGGGTGAACTCAACGGAGGAGATGCTGTCAAGGCCCTGTTGCAAGACGGGCATCGACTCGTCAACCGCCTGGCTCGCCGTCTGGTAGAACACCCGACGCAGGGCGTCATCTATGTCAGCGCGCTTCGTCGTCGGCTGGTGAGGAATAAGCGACCCGTCGCCCACGGCACGCGCGGGTTCGAGCGCAGGAGCCGACTTCGGCTGATGACTGAATGCGTGGGCTTCGTCGAGCATCTTGGAAACAATCGAGGCAGGCGAGTCTTGGAAGTCCAAGGCGAGGTATCGCTCGAGGTGCGTGAGGCCCTCCACCGGGGACAGCCGCAAGAAACCCGAGGCTTCAAGTCGCTTCGTGGCAGCCGAATCGAGAGCGGCCGCCATGCCGGCGTCGCGCTGCTCCCATAGACCCCATTGGAGCGCGAAGTAGGGCATCCCTTGGCTCCACGCGGCCTGCACCCGTGCGTCCATCGCCGCGTTGGCCATCGCATAGGTGGCCTGGCCCCGCGTTCCGAAGATGGACGATATGCTTGAGTAAGCAAACATAGAGTCCATAGCTGAATGTCTCAGGCATGATTTGATGTTATGAAGGACTCCCAGTTTCGGTGCCAGTGTTGTGGTGACGTCGGAGCTTGTCACATTGTCAATCAGGGCGTCCCGCAGCGTCCCGGCGGTGTGATGAATGGTGATGCCGAAGGACGCTGCCAGAAACAGGCTCGCATCCTCGCGATAGGCCATGTCAAAATTAGAGACGTTGAGTAGCGCTGTCGGTGGTCCTAAACCTCTCGCATGTTGCGCCGCCAGGAGAGTCTCGAAGCGTCGTCGTGTAGCCGGCCTCCTGCAGCATGCTCGCACAGAGTAGGCGCTTTCAGCAAAATACGATGCCACAAGTGACCCAATTCCCCCCAAGGAGGTGAGCAAAACATCCGACCATGGAGTCCCGGAAGGGTCGAACTTTCGCGTCTGTGCCCCAGTCAGCGCCAGGAACAGGCCATCTTGGTGACGGGCGCCTGTTGTCGCCTCATTCGCATGAACTCGCTGGAGCGCCTGTGCGACCACAATGGGCAAGTCTATGCTACGGAGTTCTCTCGCTCGTCGCTCCTGTAGGAGCTGGATGGAGCGCAGGCAGGCGGCGACGTCCGTGCGCTTCGACGAGCCAGGCGTCGGCGGTGCCAGCTCGTAGTAGTCACTCACGGTCGGGTCCACGAGGGTTCCCGTCCAAATACTCGACATATTGGGAGATGTTGGATCCCGAATCGGTCGGGATGCCAGGCCAGTCGCGCAAAATGGCGGCCTCCAGCTCGTCGCCTGGCTGGCGCTGCCCGGTCCCTCAAGCCGGTGGTCTGTGGCCCACGTGTCGTAGGCAAATCGGGTCGAATCGTCCATAATAATGGCACCGCAGGACACGGGTACCTTCTGCACACAATGAATGTCACCGACAACCGAGAGATGCAGTGCGGCATCCATCATCGAGCTGGGGGCTCCCGGGATTGTTGCTCGGACCAAGGCGGTGTTCCGGTTCCCAAGGTGGGGGAGCTCAGGCCCCACCCCGAGACCTCGTCGACTATTCTCATCAATGCTCGCCGCATTCGCGAAGAAATAACGTACGGGAACCCGAGCAGCCCGGACAACGGCCCCTGAGGCATGGGCGGCCACGCGGCCCGTCGCGTGGCCGTCCCGCAAGTCAAAGGTGCCGCGCCCTACATCGATATCTACCAGCGTTTCATGATGTCCTCCTAGGAACAAAGAGGGCTTCACGAATGAAACGTCTTGAAGGATCTCTCGATCATGGTTGGACAAGAGCCCCCTTGCCACGCATGCTGCGAGATCAATCTGTGCCGTGGCTGCTAGGATCGGGCGGAACCCTTCCATGCCCAGCCGCACCCGGTGATCTAATAGAGCACTTGCCTGAGATTGGGTGTATCTGGTGTGAAACTGCAGCAACGTTGGCTTCGATACGGGTACGAACACGCATCGACCTGCAAGTCCCGGTTGCCTGTAGAGGCGGTGGCTTGACGCCGCCTGGCCAAGCCAGGATTGCCGGTGCCTGGGGGGGCCGCTGATGTCCTCTGCGGCGTTGACCGACTCATATCGCGTAACAATTCCGTGCGCATTGGTCCCACTCATGCCGAATGAACTGGTCCCTGATGACTGGGGGGCAAAGGTGGATGTGGCCAAAACGGGGCCGTCGTTGCGCCGGGGCAGCAAGCCCGTGAGCACCAGATAAGGATTTGTCTCGCGCAATGAGTGTATAGCGTTGGATAGATGTTGGCACGCGTTGAAGAGGGCGTTGAGCAAACCAGTTGTGCCAGCCGCGCCCTCGCAGTGGCCGAGCAACGATTTGTTCGCGGTGATGGTCACGGGTGGGCCCAGGCGAGGACAATCAGGCGCACTAAACACGTTTGATAGGGCCTGTGTTTCGATCGGATCTCCGAGTAGAGTGCCTGTTCCGTGGATGGACTCCGAATGAACGTCGGCGGGGAGGAGACCGTTCATCGAGAGGCACGACCTGATCAGCCGCTCCTGGCTCGGCCCGTTGGGTGCCGTCAGGGAAATGCTGCGGCCGTCCTGGTTTACCGCCGTCCCGTCGAGAATGGCCAAAGTGTCCTGATCAGCATAGAGAGATAACAAACAGGAGACGAACGCCTCGCCACGGCCATAACCGTCCGCCGTCGCGTCGAGACTAAGGCATCGGCCGGTCCTCGAGAGAGCCCCCAGCTGGCAGATCAACGCGGTGGTGTGCGGGATGATGATGGCATTCGATCCGCAGGCCACCGCATGCGTTATCGAGCCGTTATCTATCTCACTTCTACCGCCATGAACGGCAACGAGACTGCTCGAGCAGGCCGTGTCGATCCCCACGCAAGGCCCGGCCAGGTCAAATGCGTAGGCGAGGCGGCCGCTTAGGTACGGCGAGCCATTGCCGAGAACGGCCGACGGATCCAAGCCCTGGTTCGGCATTTCGCACAATCGGAGGTAGTCGTAAAACATGGAACCGACGAACACGCCTCCCTCGCCCTGCGACGGGACCCTCAAGCCGCTGCCGCTGTCGGTGAGGGCGTCCAATGATGTCGACAGGAGACATCGTGCCTGGGGATCGGTATGCTGAGCATCGTGGGGCTTCATACCGAATAATTCAGCATCAAATACCCACAGACAATCCACAAACGTCGCGAAGGACGTGTAAATCGACTGCGCACCCCCTGACACAGAAAACCGCGAGTCGTTATCCCAGCGGTCCAACGGCACGGGTCGCTGCAGGTTTCTCTTGGCTGCGAAAACGTCACTAGCGGCCGCAAATGTCGTCAAAGGGGTACTCGGGATCATTTGAGCCATCCGAGTTACGTGGACAGCCGCTCGATCGGTTTTGTGCCGATTGGTGTGCAACGGCGCTGCAAGGGTGGCGGCTGGAGCACCCATCGCCAGGCCGACGGAAAACCGTTGGACCAGATGATCTACGAGCTTATCCACTGTCGGATAGTCAAACAGCAGCGTTGCGGGCAGCGGGACCCCCAGGGCGATGCCTAGGCGGTTTCTTACTTCCATCGAGGAGAGCGAGTCCAGGCCGAAAAAGTCGGTGTCATCGCCCGCGACCTCCCGGATGATTCGGTTGATGGACTTGACATCAATAGCGGACGATCCATCTGATGCCGTGCCGCCACCCGGGTCTCGGGCATCGGGTCGATGGCCTCCGGCGCCCTTCATTGCGGCTGCAGAGCCATCGGGGCCACGGCCAGCCGCTCTGACCGCGTCCCAGTCGATTATGCCAATTGTGGATAGCGCACACCGATCATGAGGAGTGCGCAAGAAGGCAACGGTTGCAATGATACCCTCCAGTGGTGTCATGAGCGCCAGACCCACGCGCCTGAGCCTGTCCGCTGTTCGATGCCCTTGCATGCTGGATAGCATGCCAAGCCCCTTCCATGGGCCGTATCTGATGATACGACTTGGGATTCCCGCTTTCAACAGCGCTTGTGCCTCGCCTTCCATGGCAAGGTTTGCAGTGACGTAGTTGGCCTGGCCTCTGTTGCCAATGTCGATGGAGGCTGATGACGTGGAGAGGATGTCCTGGACCGGCAGCCCGCTCAGGCCGGCTGAGATGGACTTGAACGCGTCGTATTTCGGGGCAAATACTTTTCGCCACGACTTGGATGAGGATTGAAGGAAACCCTCATCTATGACGATCCCGGCCGTGTGTACGACGCCGCACAAATGCGTCACCGCCCTCTCGCACATTGCGGTCAGCTGGGCGGCTCGGGCCCGAGATGAGCAGTCCAGGCTTGATACTGTATATGTATCATCCATGTTGGAGGGCATTGAATGCGATGGCTGAAGCACGCCGCGTCGTCCGACGAGAATGAGCGGGTCGGCGCCGTGGCTTCGTGTTGCCAACCAACCGGCCAGCGCCTGGCCGATGCCGCTCGTCCCTCCGACGACCACGCGTGTCACGAGAGTTGCGCCGGATATGCATTTTTCCGGTAGATCAAACGACTCCTTCATATTCAGGAGGGGAACCATCACGCCCGGTTTGGATTGGAGGGAGAAACCGAGTTCGTTGGATGCGACCCGAAGCTGGCCGTCCAGCAGTGGGTCATGCCCGTTTGGGCCACAAATGGACTCGGTGCGTGCACCAAGGGCCCGCACACATTCATGGAGCGCCAAACTGTTTCTCAGAGATCCATGCGAGGAGATTGAGCCACGGGGGTCCGAACGCAAGGATCGATGCGCCCGGATCGTGCCGGTTTCAATGTGTCCAACCGCCCGAGTTTCCACCGGCCGGATCTTTGGGAAGTCAACCTGTTTCTCCTCGACGACTTGCTCTACCCGTCTCCTCCTGGTGGAATTACCAATCGTCTTGGAATTCAGAGACCGGATTTGGCAATCTCCGTACCTCGGGGCTTGTATCTTGTAGCTCCTCGCCCGCCAGGTGGGGTCGTCGCTGGATGCCGACTCGTTACGGCACGTCACGCTCGCGTCAGGGGTGGAATTCAGGGTACCGATCGTTCTCTTCCATGCGATATCCATAGCATCGCTGCTGACGGGAATTGACACCTCCAAACCGTTGCACGTCTCTCTGTAGGCGGCCAGGTGCGTCGCCGCGTCCAGCATCTCAATGGAGGGCTCCGTGACCGTCTCATCGTGGCGCCGATCACGCCCTCGCTCCATGGAGGCGGTATCCATGGGATTAAGGAAGTGATTGCTGAGGATCATCGTTGATCGGACCCCGTGGGCGCTTTCGGGTTCGAATGGCTTGGCACCCGCTCTGGTGCCAGCTTTCGGCGCAGCCGAGACGGTGGCAATGACGCCCGATGCCGTCTCCACCTCGACGCCTGCGGTATCGTGTGACACAACGACCCTGCCCGATGCGGGAGAGACACGCACGGCGAGGTCTTCGCATCCCTGCCCCGAGCGCATCACCGGGGCATGGATCGTGGGCTCGCAAAGCACCAACGCCGGCATCCAAGCTGAGGATTGAGCCACCCCGAGTGCCCCAGAATCAGACATAATCCGGAATATCGCCATACCCGGAAGAATGAGCTTGCCAAGCACCTGGTGCTGGAGCATCGCGTGCATGGCCAGACCCCACGGCTTTGCGACCCATGTCACAGCCTCGCCGCTGGCTCCTCGCCGGCCTCGGCTGAGTGCATCGAGGGTCGGATGTATCCAGGAGTGAATGTTGCCCACAAACCAGTGCTTTCGGCCCCGATAGGTGGCTTGGGCCGGTAGCGGGCGTTTGAATCCAGGAACAGCCCCTGAGGAGCCCGACTCGACGACGACGTGAGCGTTCGTCCCCTGGAACGCAAACGCACTGATTGACGCATACATGCGCGTCAAGCATGGTAGGGGAGCGACGGATCTCGAGGGAACAGTCGTCCTCGAGGCGGCGCCACCCCCCAGAACCGCTTCGACGAGCGGGTTGAGCGACCGGAGATGGAGAAGGGGGTGACGCATCGCACCCAAAAGCTGCTTCAGCACTGAATGTACTCCAATACATCCAGCAACAGGCTCAGTATGACCAAAGATTGTTTTCGTCGCGGACAAAACCATTGGGGTCGTCTCTGGGGCCGCCTTCTCCCTCCGCTGGGCCCTCGCGACCGCTGCCATTTCTATAGGGTCTCCCAGCGGCGTGCCAGTCCCGTGGAGCTCCTGAAGAGTCACGTCCAAGGGGTGGATATTTGCTCTACTCACTGCCTCTCGGAGGAGGTCGAGTTGGGAGGGGCCGTTGGGTGCCGTCAAGCTAGCGGAGCGGCCGTCCTGGTTAATGGCCGAGCTTGTCACGATGCCCAACACGGGTTTCTCTCCATTGCCGTCGTTTTGTATCACGTTTGACATCACGAGGATTGCAGTGCCCTCGCCGCGACCGTAGCCGTTTGCTTCTTGGTCGAGCGTCCGGGAACGGCCCTCATCGGAGACCATCGAGGCCATCGACAGGCTCCGCATCACGTCAGGAGCCAGCGACATCAAGGCGCATCCCACCAAAACTTTACTAGGTGCAGGTCGATCGTGTCTGAGGGCGGAGCTAGCGACGTGGATGGCGACAAGACTCGACGAACAAGCCGTGTCGATAGTCAACGACGGCCCACGGTACCCATGGACGAAGCTGATCCGCCCCGATGCCACACTCAAATTCCTGCCCGTCAGTTTCATCGCTGGCGAAGAAGACGCGACATCGCTGTTCATGCTCTCGGACACGATGGAATAGTCCCAGAATGACATGCCGACGATGACACCAACATCCTGCGACTCTTCAACTGTTGAACCCGCCACGGCGAACGAGTCTTCAAGGAGGATTCGCTGCTGGGGGTCCATATTGGTGGCCTCAAGATCCGATATTTTGAACAATTCAGCGTCGAATAGATCGCCGCCCGGGAGGAACTTGCCAAAGCGTGCCCTGGGGGCCTCAGCTGTGAGAGCCTCCACGTCCCATCGCTCGTACGCCGCCACGGTCGTGCAGTCGATCGTTAGATGTGCGGCAGCCGGGCTGCGAATAGCCATCGAATTGATGCCAATGGTGCCAATTTGCGCGCAATTTTCGACAGCGTGGACCCCATCGGTGGTGAAGAGTGACGAGACCGTCTCGCCTGTCTCGGAAGCTTGAGCAGCAGCGTGGATGGCGATCGCCATGGCCTCCGCTGTCGGATAATCGTATAGCATGGTTGAGGGTAGCGCGATCCCGAACTCCTTGGAAAGTGCCTGTTGAATATCTATGGCACACAGGGAGTCGGCCCCGTAATGAAGGAGTGACTCGGTCATGCTGTCGACGGGGAGCCGGAGCACGCCCGCGAGCACTCGTCGGACCGTCACTCGCACTTCCGAGATGGATGCCGAGTTCGTTATCGTTGTTCTGACCATCGTATGAGTCTCCCCCCTCTCGGATGACGGACAACTCAGGATACCCGTCGTCGATGTCTTCGTGAAGGGAATGCATGCGACGAGGGGGCGGATATTCTGCCGCTCGGTAACAATGGAGCTGAAGGCGGCGATACCATGTAGCGGCCGTATCATGGCCACTCCAAGGGATCGCATCGCATGCTCGACCCTCTCGGATGAAGAGACCATCCCTATGGATGCCCACGCGCCCCACTGGATCGAGAGCGCCTCGATGCCCTTGCTCATGGCGACGGCAGTGATCGATTCCATGACTGCGTTTATGGCGCCATACGTGGAGCTCCCTGCCGGATGAAGAAGTGCTGCCACAGAACTGAATGCGTATGCCGCCAGAAGTGGGGCTCCGAGATCAAAACCATCCCCAAACTCGAGCTCCGCAGCGGCGGGCTTGGCGGCGAACATCTCGCGTGCCATGGACACTTTCTGATTACGGACTCCAGCATCGAGGAGGATCCCGCTTGCATGGACCATTCTGTGGTCTCGAACTTGGAGGCGCATGTGCTCTTGAGATTGCCTCAGGTCTTCTCGGCTGCCGGAAATCCCCCTCCGAATCACGATTGGGGCCGTTGACTTGGCAGCATTCGTCATGGCCGCCCAGGCGCCCGCTGTCCGAACGAGACCCGTCCTATTCGAGACGATCAGCGGACTTAGGTGCGCATTAAACAATCCACACAGCGCCGTTCCCAGACCGCCGGTTCCCCCTCGAATGACGACAGGCCCAGGAGCCGCCAGCAGCGACTGCAGATGATCGGCAGCGGCCCTCGTCCGCCGTTCCAGCAGGTTGCTCGTCCAGACATTACTGACCGCGGTCGTTTCACCCAAATATTCAATGTCATCAGGCAGCTCCCGTGATACGGAGTGCGCGATGCAGTGCACAGAGCGAGCGAACGCCGCCGGGGGCGTTGAGCGACAAGCTGCGACGCCGAGACTGGCATCGACCGCCGTCAAGGCAACACGAGACGGTCTCACTGGCGTGCTGCGCGCCGAAGCGGACTTGAATAGGCACGTAGATGTCCCCACAACTTGTTGCAGCACGGATAGTGCTGTAATCACACTCGTTATCATCGAGGTTGTCTGACGACATGGGCGACAACGAATGCCACAGTCGTCGATGGAAACGGCCGTCGGGTGGGCCACCGCCTGATGCCGCTCGACTGGAGCGTCTGCCACCGACATATGAGTATACTCCATAGAACCACAGGAGTCAACCTCCATTTGCTGGTCGTGGTTGCCATCGGGCCCGAACACTATACCAGCGAGCTCCACCGCCGGTGTGCGGTATAGGCCGGACGGATAGGAGACGACGAATGCGGCATTACCGTGGTTGCGGTTATCCTCTATTGAGGACAGATACATGGTATCAACGGACCTAATTGGTGCCGATGAGAGAAAGCCAGGACATCTGGCCAGCGCAATGGTGAAACCAATCCCGCTCGCACTGGGTGTGCGTTCCACCGTGGCGATCGCGGGGCTCGGGGACTCAAAACGCTCTACACATTCACTGCGCAGCACGCGAGAGGTTTCCACATCTGGTTCAGTTGCAACATCGCAACCTGGCGTCTGCTGAACGAGCGCAATCGTTGCCCTGGCCATGGACGACGACGGCAGTGGCGAACCATCCGCAGACACCTGGATTGCCCCACCTTCGAGGCGAACGCACCAATCTTTTGTCACCTTATCAATCCCGCTAGATATATTGAGCATCTCCAATCCGATCAGGCATGGCTGCGTGCCCTCAGGCAGGAGCAGAGCGAGGCAGCAGCTTGCCGCCTCGATCAACGAGTGGAAGAACCCGTCAGGATTACCCATGGGGCTGCCAACGCCTTGACCACCTCTAATGACAAAGGAAACACACGAGTTTGTCAAGAAAGAGAGAAAGAGCCGGGGTGACGTGCGGGGAAGGATCCATGCGCGTTGTCGCACCCACGGTCCTTTGTTGGTCATCTGGATCGGGCTGTCGTCGTCAAGAGCTCGTGATATGAGGATATGACAGTTGGTTCCCTGCGATGCAAAGCTCGAGACGCCCAGCAGCCGTCGAACAGACTGGGAGCCACATCTGGATGCCCCCTGCTCGCCTCCCGGCATCCGACTGGCGCTGACGGAGTCCCGCTCCCAAATGCGGGCAACATTTTCGTTCATCTGGCGTAAGTGAAGCGTCGGAAGCATGGATCGGGATGCTCCCATTTCAAGTGCGGCAGCCAGGGAAACAGTCCCTGCAGCCGCCTCACTGTGGCCGAGGGCTGTCTTGACCGCGCTGAGGCCTAGGGTCTTTGGCGCGGTGGGGGTGGCAAAATAAACCCTGAAAGCTGCACCTACCTCAATGGGATCCCCTAACGGCGTTCCGGTGCCGTGGAGATAGAGTCTCGCGACGTCAGCTGGTGAAGCGTTGCCGCCTCGCATGGCATCGGCAATCAGCGCCGACTGCGCTGGCCCGTTGGGCGCCGTCAGTCGGCTGCTTCTCCCGTCTTGGTTGATGGATACACCACTAATGGCGCCCAGAACGCCCAACATGCCGGTCTCGGGCCTTGCGGTGTTGAGCAAAAACGACGTGACGGCCTCGCCCCTCGAGAACCCGTCACCGGCGGCGTCCATGGCCTTGCATCGACCGTCTGGTGCAAGCATGTTCGCCGCCTGAAACAGCTCAAAACCCCTGCTGTCCAGCATTATGTTGCTGCCGCACGTCAAACTCGTGGACAGTATACCGAGCTCCATCATGCCCACCGCCACGCCTAGGGAGACGAGACTCGAGCTGCATGCGGTGTCTGTGGCAAGAGCTGGGCCTTGCATGCCCAAATGGTAGGCAATTCGACCGGGAATCACCCCGATGCCTCCGGCGGTGACTGCATAGGGTGATATGCGTTGCCCTGCGAGCCCCTGAAGCGCGACTAGGCCCAGATACTCGCTCGAAGACGCCCCCACGAATACACCGCAACGCTCAAAGTCGCATCGCAGCTGACACACCCGCTGGATGGGAGGGGCATCCATGCGAGATGCATCCAGGACCAACTCTGCAGACAACTCCAGCAGGAGGCGCTGCTGCGGGTCCATCAACTCGCACTCTCCGGCCGACAAGCCCCATGGTGACCCGTCAAATGCATCTATTTCCTCCACAAATGACCCAAAGCGCACGCCGCCCACCTTTTCTACGTCCCAGCGCCGCAGAGGGATGGCGGAGACACAGTCATCGCGAAAAGGTGACCTCCCGCCCGGGAGCACGTGGTTCGCGCCCACGACAAACACATCAGGTTTCCCCCAGGGCAGATGATCGTGCACCGGTCCGATGGAAGAAGGCGCTGCGGCCACTGGCGCGGCCGCAGCGTCCTCTGCTGCCGTCCCCACGCCCAACAATAGTCCTGCGATGTGCCGCGCGAGGGAGCCGACGGTCGGGAAATCAATAAGGGCGGTCAATTCCATGTCAATATCTAGCACCGAGGATATTTCTTCGGCAAGCATCATCACGTCCAGGGAATCCAGGTCAAAGTACGAGAAAAGAAGGCCGTCGTCGTCGAATACCGTTGGGTCCACGCCCGCGGCTCCCCGCGAGCGAATATAGGCCATCGTCGTGGCCACGATGGCGCTTCGAATACGTTGGAATTCATCTTTCTGACCTGCAGCTTGTTCGAGCGATGTGATATCTTGTCGGGTCATCTGATTGACTTGACTGATGAACGATCCTCGGGGGTGAGTGGGGCGGTGGATCAACGACGAGTGGCGACCATCTACACGGGACGAAGATTGAAACGAATGTAAAAGAATGGGGATGGGCCCGTGAGAAACTCCCAGTGAGTTGTTTTCGTTCACGCGTACCGGCCGAATAGAGAATATCAGTCAATGACTCGAGACCACCTGCGACCTCGTTGCCATCTGCAATAGGATTTGGCGAGGGAGTACATCACTATTCCGACCATCATTCTCTACTCTACTCTACTCACGATCGCGACCTTACCGGTTCTCGGAATCGCCTGAGATTTGAACACATCGCTTTTTCTCTGCCTTCTCCGCGTCGCGAGTCTGGGAGACTGAGAGAGACGAAAGAGAAAAGGAGACCCATATGATGCGTATGTCAGTGGTCGAGCCTCGGCGCTGCGCGCGCCTAGCCGGAGAGAGACTTCAAGCGTCAAGGAGGGAGCACTTGAGGGATTCTCTTCTGGTGGCGCCTGCCTCGCTGCTGCTGCTGACGCAGCGTCGTTCCGACGCCAGGGATGCCGGGGACTGGTCCACCCCGGGACTGGCGGGAGAGGACTCCGCGGATATGCCTGCGTTCGAAAAGCGAGACTCGGGCGTCATCGTACAGTCTCTGGCACTGGGCCAAGGCGAGCGTGAGGCCAAGGCGGGTGACACTGTCCTGCTTGATTACGTGCTGCGCCGGGCAAACGGATATTTCATCTACTCAACGCTGGAGGGCGTCTCGTTTCAGCCACAGGACGTGCCAACGGGGCCAGTGAGGCTCAAGCTTGACGGCACGATGCTTCCGGGCCTTGTCGAGGCTATTGTGGGAATGAGGAAAGGCGGACGTCGACGCGTGCTGGTCCCGCCAGATGTGGGATATCTAGCAGGTAGCGGCCTGCAGCCGACCATGCCGACGTTCGCAACCAAGAGGCAGCTGGAGAACCACAAGCGGGAGCCGTTGGTTTTCGAGGTGGAGCTTGTCAATGTGAGTTGAAAATGTTACCAGGCACAGAGGATCACGAGGGTCGCCCCGACGACAACCTGTAAGATGGCATTCTTCCAGCCGTTTGCACCCACCAGCGCACTCTTCTCGTCCACATCGAGCTGAGAAATCTCTGTGAACAACTCTCTCACGATGGCGCGCTCCGCTTCAAGCTCATACGTTTCGCAGAGCCTGGTCGACAACATCTTCGAGTCGGGAGGGTACGCCATGCTCAGAAGATTGTCTTCAATCTGGCCCGACATGTCCGGACCGTGGGTAGACTCTGGGACTCCACCACAGCAGGCATTCTCTGCAGGCAGCGCCTCCTGAAGAATACGTACTAGATGGGAGCTTCGGCGTTCCATGGCCCACTCGCACGTCTTGACCGCGAGGCGCTGAATCATGGGGAGGTCCGAGGGAAGGAGCGACTCTGGGGAGAAGACGTGCCTCACCACCATGCCCGCGTCGCGGGCGAACGCCGTCGCCTGCGCCCTTGTCGCGTAACGGAGGAGCCTCCTTGCGTCTGCGACATCATCACAGGTCGGGAGTGCCAGCAGGGAGGCGGGAGCTGTCAGGGCGTTGTCTATCGCGAGCTCCACCTCAAATGACCCTGGGACAAGCCCGATGACACGGACGCGTATGCGAGACTCCTGGATCAAGCCCGCGCATCTTTCGACCGTGTCGTCGCTTGTGATCGATACCCCGGCAGAAATGCTCTGGGATGATGCCGCCCCACATGACGACGTATCGTCATCTTCCTGATTCATCATCATCTGACCCCCCTCGAAGCCCCCATTGACGCCCTCGACATCGTCTTCGACACCCTCCTCGACATCGTCCTCGATATTGTACGTCGATTTTGAGTCCTCCACCTCCCAATCTTCTACAAAATCATCCAAGTTCTCGGGAACGATCATGCTGGACAGGTAATGTCCGTTCTGACGACAGAACGCCGCAACTGACATGCCATGCAGGTCGGTATCATCCATCACGACATCAAATTCGACCTCCATGCCACTCTGTACCACAACAGGGCACACCGATATCTCCGGTAGAGCTCTCACAGTGAAGGAGGAGGAGCCACCGCTTCCCACGTGCGTGCACGATCCATCCCATTGCACCTCCATCCCCTTGGAGAGGGCCCTCGTTTCGTTCCTCCAGGTAGTTGAAAGAGCCTTGGCCAAATGCTCCGTCTCCAGAGATCGCAACTTGTCTGCGACCTCGCCCTCCTGGACCCGGATGCGCAGTGAGATGTGCGTGCAACCAGGGCGGACAGTCCCCTCGAAAAACGCGTCCATGGGGTCGATGGACAAAATGCGCTGGATATCCGGTAACATATCCTTAGGGAGATCCTTGGGCGAGCTACCGTGGAATTTTACGCCCAGCGTATGCTCCGAGTACTCGGACTGTGATTCGAGCTCCGATCTCACTGCCACGTCCGGCGTGGTCCATCCAGTTTGACACAATGGAACCGCCTTTGACGCGTCATAGGGCACATGAAGAGGGAGGCCAAACATGTCGTCAAGCTCCGACCGGCACCCGTTGAGATCGGGCAATGTTGACGGCATGGCTTCGTACTCAAATGTATTTGCTTCCTGTACTGGTTGTGCTTTGGGCCTATTTGGCAGAGCTTTGCGAGTCTGTTTCGGCGATGTCTTGTCCCTCCAAGGCTTATCACGGCCGGAGAGAGCGCTCTTCTCTCGTCTCCTCTTGTTGTGCGCCTCAAGGCTCTGCCTGCACGAGCGCTTCAGGCCATCAAAACGGACCAAGTCCTGAAATCGACCGCACTTTTGACAGAACCTGAGCGGGATCCCGTGCATGGTGACGGCCGGCGACATGGCGTGGTCCTCGCAGATTCTGTACTTCCGATGGTACTTGGCTGCGGGGAAGAGCGACGAGCGACGAGCGACGAGGGACGGATAGTGAGGGTAGTGGTGAGTGGGTGGCGAATCCGTCGGCAGTCGCGAGAAGACACATACTCTGCAAGGGCCTAACGCAGCCTGGAATCATACACGGCTTTTCGCCACTGCGCGTATTCGAGCTCCTCGACGATGAGGCAGGACCAGCGACCGTGATCGGAAGCGCTCCAGTACTTTTGAGAGTTCTACTCTCGACCGCGTTTTCCGGCCCGGGCAGCCAGCGACTCGTCTCGATGGGTACTTCAGACTCCGAAGACCGCATAAATGTCTTCAGGAACGGATCCAAGATCCCAAAGGTCGGCAACTCCCCCATCCAGGTTAATTTTTCCCCGATGGGGCAAACAGCAGACAACGTATTCCGCGGCTAAAAACGCCCGATTTTGCGACGAAAGCCGCACGTTTGAATACCCTGTGACGGGACTTCGCCGCGAACAATGCGACTACCGTTAAATTGATTTATTGAGAATCCATCAGGAGTCCACCGCTGCTTTGAAGAGCTCAGCAGTGGACATCGCGCCGTCCACTGATCCGATCAGATGATTCCACCGCTCGCACAAGGTTGCCATGGCCGTCTTCGCGACAATCTCGCCGAGGGGGTCCGCGTGTTCTACGCGGTTGGCAGACGACACGGTCACGCCAGTCTTTCGGAACTCGTCCCGGATGTCCTGTCGCAGGTCCTTCACCTTTTCGGCGCTCAATTCCTTTGGTTTTTCCAGCCGAGGGTTGAGCTTGGTGTCTACGTACAGGTCCATGGCTCGTGAGAATGCCTGATCAACGGACTCCTGCCTGTGCCCGGCAGCCTTCAGAACCACGACGATGTGATGCAGGTTGTGCAGGAGGAAGACCGTCCCCTCCCCGGGACGCTGAAACCTGCGGCTCGCTGAGAGCAGATGGTTCAGGACGGCGTACCTCAGCTGCTCAATGTTGAGCGAGATGGAGCCGTCCGTGATGAACTCCATGATGACCAGCACCGACGCCATCATTGCCGCATACCTCCTCGTCAGGGGCAGCAGCTCGTCCTTGCGCTGCGGGATGGTTTGGCGGGGGTCTTCTGCCACCCCTCCCAGGTCCATGACCGACTTGAGATGCCGGTCCAGGACGATCTTGACGCGGGGCCAAAGGATGAGGTTGACGGCGTCAAAATGCCCGTCGAGAGCCGGGTTTCGCCGCTTGGTCATCATCAGAAAGTTCTGCCGGTTGATGCTGATGCAGAGCAGCAAGGCGATGATATCGTCCTGCTCCTGGAGGGAGGCCGTGAGCGACCCCTGGACAAAATCGAGGATGGGCGTGAAGACGTCCAGGAAGACGCCCCGGCCTTCGCTCTGCCAAAAGTTCTTGCAAAATAAGTACTCGTGTGCGGCCGTGTCGACGAGGAGGCGTGAGATCGACGAAAAGATGGATTCAAACATCTCCTTGCCACGCCGGGACTCGGACGGCACCAGTGGTGGTTCGTGTACCCGGCGAGAGGATTCTGCGAGCCGGTCTCCAAGCTCAAAGAATGCCTCCTGCGCGTCCTCGTCACCATCGCGCGTATCAAACAGCGACTCAAAGTACGAGTAATAGCTAGATGGCTGGGTGCTTGCACCCAGGAGCACGCCGACTTCGCTCCTCGCCATCCCCTCCAGGCAGCTCCTGTCGAACAAATGAGCCCATAATTACGCAGTGAGACATCGATGGGCTATCACGTACCAGGAACATGGCGAGCGCAGGCGAGTGGAGAGAGTCAAGTACGAACCAGTAACCCTTGAACATGTCGGCAAATTTGGACGACACGCTCGAGCAATATTCCGCGCGCAACTCGGCGTAGGTGTTCTTTCCGTACTCCCTGAGAAAATCGACAAAGTGGCGGTGCTTGACCAGCAAGTTTTGCTGCGCCTGCATGTTCGACCGCGACTGCCGCAACTCGTGGAACTTCCCCAGTAGGAATTCCCGACCACGCTTGACCGCCATCAGCCGGAGCCGCTCCATCTCAATCGCGACATCTTGGTATGCTGCAGAATCCCGCACACTCGCGCTGCCGTACACGAAATCAAGCTTCCGTCGAAATTCCTCGAGCGCCGCCGCGAACGCCTCGCCGTTCACCGGCGCGACGCTCACGTCCCGAATTAGCCTCTGTGTGAGCACCAGAGACTCGACAAATTGATGAATCTGGTCTCTCATCTCCCTCTTGCTCTTTATCTCCTCGAAAAGGGCACTGCTCCGCTGCTGATAGGCAAGGATCTCGTCACTTGCAGCGTCTAATGTCGAGTCAAAGTTGCCCAGCACTTTCTCCAGAGAGCTAAGGATGTCATCGCACTTACTCACGTCGTCGGAGAGCGCGACCAGGTTCTCGCTTTCGCCCAGAAAAAGCTCGATCGCCCTGGACTCGGCCTCGGCTTCCTCAGACAAGAGTTTCTTCCGCTCCTCGCCCGCCGGTTCGCCAGCTAGAAACTCGGCGACAAGCTTGGGGTCTACCGACGTAAGCGTCTCCATGATTGTATCGCGCCTGCTCCCTGTTCCCTGTTCCCTGCTCCCTGCTCCCTGTTCCCTGCTCCCTCCGCGCTCGTCGCTGCCTCGACGTCGTCCAGACGCAGAAAGTCACCGAGCGGGGGCGTGGCAGACGAGCACCGCGTGAAGTAACCCGATATATGGTCGAGAATTAAGCCTCCAAACTGCCCCGCTGCACCGTACCCGCTGCACCAAAGGTCAAAATGGGGCGTTGAATTAAACCGCTCCGACGTTTGACGAGGTGGAAGGTTTGGTTCGCGGCCAAGCCCATCCATTCCCATCTGATTCATCTGATTCATCTGATTGAACCAATCCACTACCGTGTAGTAGACACCGTATCCATATACCGGCGACGCGACGTCCGTAGAGAGCCCAGAGGCCCTGCATCCAACTCGGTCGAATTCGAGCCTTTCTTCGATCTTCATCCGAGCCACTGCTGCCTTTCACCGGCACGCACGGATCGACGCACCGAGTCATACACATCATGGGTCAAGTTGGGGTATGTAAGGACCTACGGCCGGGAAGTTGGCCCTGCCGCCCGTCTCCACCGCACCGCGAGCGTTCCTCCCGTCGACGGCGCTCACGCTCACGCACACGCTCACGCCCTCGCTCACGATCGCGCACCGCCGCGCAGGTTCCGTCGAACTTTACACAAAGTGTCCTCCAGCAGGGGGCCGTGGAGGAGAAGGGGGAGAACGCCCGTCTCTCGGCCTTCGTAGGCGCAATGGCCATCGCGGACCTTGTCAAGACGACCCTGGGGCCCAAGGGCATGGACAAGATTCTACAGAGCGTGAGCCAGGGGGAACAGGTGACTGTTACGAACGACGGGGCAACCATATTGAAGTCCATCTACGTGGACAACCCTGCTGCCAAGGTTCTGGTGGACATAAGCAAGGTGCAGGACGACGAGGTGGGGGATGGGACCACGTCCGTGGTTGTAATGGCTGGTGAGCTGCTACGGGAGGCCGAGCAGCTGATGCAGCAGAAAATTCATCCGATGGTCATCATCGCCGGGTTCAGGGAGGCGGCTGATATCGCGCGTGCATGCCTCGAGGCAATCTCCTTTGACAACGGGGCGGACAAGGATGCGCTGAGGAATGACCTCCTCAACATTGCGAAGACAACTCTCAGCAGTAAAATTCTGACGGGAGACAAGGACCACTTCGCAGAGCTTGCTGTCGACGCCGTTCTGCGGCTCAAGGGGTCGACGGATCTGCAGGCGATCCAGATCCTCAAAAAGCCGGGGGGCACCATCCGGGATTCCTTCTTGGATGAAGGGTTCATTCTGGACAAGCGCATCGGTGTTGGGCAGCCAAAGCGTGTCGAAAATGCCAAGATTCTCGTGGCCAACACGTCCATGGATTCGGATAAGGTCAAGATTTATGGTGCCCGCGTCAAGGCCGACTCGCTGGCCAAGGTTGCCGAGATTGAGCTCGCTGAAAAGGACAAAATGAAGCAGAAGTGCGAGGCCATCATCGGTCATGGTGCTGACATCTTTATCAACAGACAGTTGATATACAACTACCCGGAGGAGCTGTTTGCTGATGCGGGTGTTATGGCCATCGAGCACGCCGACTTTGACGGCATTGAGCGGCTCGCCCTGGTCACCGGTGGGGAAATAGTCTCAACTTTCGAGGATCCTGGAAACGTCAAGCTCGGGCATTGCGACCTCGTCGAGGAGATGATGATCGGCGACGACACGCTGATCCACTTCAGCGGTTGCTCCATGGGGGAAGCATGCACCGTGGTCCTCAGGGGCGCGTCGAAGCACGTTCTGGACGAAGCTGAGCGCTCTTTACACGACGCTTTATGCGTCCTGAGTCAGACCGCAGCGGATACCCGCGTTATCTACGGCGGGGGCTGGGCAGAGGTGGCGGCTTCAGCCGAGATCGATCGCGCTGCCGCGCTGGTGGGCTCGAAAAAGTCCCTCTGCATGTCGGCGTACGCTCGGGCTCTTCGACGCATCCCAGAGATCATTGCAGACAATGCGGGGCTCGATTTTGCGGAAATAGTGTCCCAGATGCGCGCGGCAAACGCAGCAGACCCGTCCTCCACCATGGGCGTGGACGTCGTGTCGGGAAGTGCGGGGGATATGAGGCAACGCGGTATTTATGAGAGCTTCAAGGTCAAGTCGACCGCACTGGCCTCGGCGAGCGACGCTGTCGAAATGATTCTGAGGGTTGACGACATCATCCGCTGCGCCCCAAGGGCTCGGGATGAATGACTTTCATCGATTTTGAAATTTCAAAATCTTTTAAAAGATCATGATCTTTGATCAATTGAACTCATCAATTGATCTTTGCAAAGGCGCTGAAACGAATGTAAAAATCATCTCTTCTTGCGCACGTTGCGCTTCTTGACAAACGTATCCTCGCCGGGCAGCGCAACTCCCTTCTTCTTGAGGCGCTTTCGCTCGCGCTTTGCAGACTCCTCGGCCCGAAGCTCCATCGCCGTTGCCTCGACTTCGCCCTTCCTTGGAGCCTTCATGAACCCCTTGACGGGGTCGATCTTTGCGTCTGCTTTCCTGCGCTTCCTGGCGGGGAGGAAACCGTTGCCCGGTCTGCCGACGAACGACTTTCCCTGCAGCAGTGGGTCGCGGAGATAGCCTGGCACGTGCTTGAGATGCGGGGCAGCTGCACTGGCGACCGAGGACGCCACAGATCTATCATGCTTGATGAGTCTCAGGTCGGCAGGACGTTCCTCGAAAAACTCTTCGAGGCGCTTGCTATTCATCAGCTCTGTTTTAATGTCCTTGGTCCTGGCTTCCCGGATGACGCTCTTGGTGATGGAGCGGGCCACATCCTCGGCTCGATACCTCAAGCCCTCGACGGCCACCTTGGTGACCTTGTCGAACGTTTTCAAATCCAATTTCTGCGTCCTCTGGAGGTTTTCCTTAATATTATCCCTCATCTCATCATCATAGGGTGCGGAGAACAGCGACACCGCGGTACCAGCCTCCCCTCCCCGACCGGTCCTGCCGACCCTGTGCACGTATCCCGGCACACTTGGCGGCATCTCCAGATTGATGACAGTTTTGACACCGCGGAAATCGATCCCACGCGTCACCCCGGCCTCTTCGTTCTTACTCTTGGCTGCTGCCCGTGCGCCGGGCCCCCTTCCCTTCGCAAGCTTGCCCTTGGCGGCATCCCGTGACACGTACACGTCATCCGTGGCAATCAAGTAGTCAAAGAGCCCCTTGTTGAACTGTTGAAGCACATGATTCCTAGTATTCAGCGGCATCTCCGCATGCAGCTCTGAGCACTGGATGCCGAATGCGTCCAGGAACAGCCTCGCCCGCATCCCCGCGTCAGGGCTGTTGACGAATATGAGCACCTTCTTGTCCACCAGACCAAACTTGAGCAACGTTAGAAGGAGAAGGAGCCGCTCCGTCATCTCCGCGAGGGATCCGGGTTTGCCGCACGCCGCGGGTAGCGCCAGCTCTCTGTGGTCAACGTCGGCGCCGCCGACCTGGCCGCCGTCCTCTCCCTCACCGCCACTATCGCCATTGCCATCTTCCCCCCGAGAAACGCCGACCTTCGTGAGATCTAGCGACACGGGGTTGGTGAGAACGAGCTTCGTCAACTTGAGCACATCGTCAGACGTCGTCGCAGATACGAGCATGCACTGGCAGGACCGAGGCACGCATGGCGCAATCACATCCATGTCTTCCTCGTAACCGTAGCTGAGTAGCAAGTCAGCCTCATCCAGCACCATAAACGATAGATGCTCCCCCAGCACGGGCATCCCAGAGCGTATGAGCTCCGCAACGCGCCCAGGAGTGGCCACTACAATTTGCCCTGCGGTCGTCGCCGACTGCTGGAGCGCCCGACCCTCTCCATTCAGACTCGTCACTCGAATTGCTCCGCTACATGCTAGCGCCAGCAACTTGGCCTCCTGTAGAACCTGCTCACACAGCTCCCTCGTTGGCACCAGGATGAGCGTCTGGAATGGCTGTCTTTTTCCTTTCCCTCCGTTCCCTGCTTTCCCTTCACCACCCCCTTCGCTCCGTTCGGCTGTTTCAAGCAGCCGCTGCAGTACAGGCACGAGGTACGCGACCGTCTTCCCTGCGCCGGTTCTCGCAGTCGCGACGAGATCCCGTCCCAGCAAGGCCTCGGGAATGCAAGCCGCCTGCACTGCCGTCGGTCGCTCGAGCTTCCTCTTGTGGAGGGCTTGGAGTATCTTTGCGTCGATTCCTAAACCCTCAAATGAGGGAGGCGGTGCATCGGCGCTCATCGGACCTTTTTTGCCGATCGTCTCTGGGTCGTCGTCTCCACCGGCCATTCTGCATGCGCCCATGCTGCCAGTCTCCCCACGTCCAAGTTGTCTGCCAATACCGCCTGGTCTCTTGTCGCGTCAGGATCAGTCCTTCTTCCGAAGAAGTTCTCGTCTCGTTTTAAGAAATGACCGGATTCCCGCTTTTCAGGCCCTTTGCGCCGAGAAGAAGTTTTTCTGAGAAATTTTCTGAGAAATTGAAATCAGCGATGGTTCCCTTGCCCCACCCGTCGCAACACATAGCGTGTCACGATGCACGTTTTGCGGTGGTTGTCGGTCGCTCGCATCGCGGGAGGTGGTTCGCTGGCCGTGGGAGCAGCAGACGGTCGAGCAGTACGCACGTCAGCCGCTCGGGTGACAAGGATGCTTGGGACTTTGTCGCTTCAGGACAGGCGCCATCGATGGAAAAGCCTGACAAGGCCCCGGACGCACCCCTATCCTCGCAGGAGGTTGCCGAGCTCATGAAAATGGGCTCTTGGCGCCTCGGTCGCCTGGCGATCCCACAGATAGAGCTCTTGGTCTCGCAGGTACGCACCGAACCCTCTCGGTCGTTCCGAGTTGCCATCCATCCCGGGCTTCAAATCTCGAATGCCCCAACAACACGTCGTTCGAATGCACGCCCTTCGCACACTATCGCACACTATCGCACACTATCGCACACTATCGCTCACTATCGCACACTATCGCTCACTATCGCTCACTATCGCTCACCATCACGCACCATCACGCACCATCGCCAATCCGTCAGATCGAGGCAGCTGTCCGCGACATCCTGCCGGACGTCCAGCCGGTCAACCTGGATGAGGCGTCGACGCCTTTCCTGTACATGGACACAATGGATATTAGAAACACACATAGCATGGCTCACAACCTTCCGGACCCTGAAAAGTCGGACCCGGCATGGCCCAGGATGCAGATCGAAAACAGAGTGTACGAGTCGTTCTGTTTCAGAAAGCTGCACATCGAAGTCGCCGTGCAGCAGGACGGCCTGCAGGTGTTGCACTGCGTGATGTATCCTCGGAATTCGTTTGACGTTCCCATCCTGTCCCTCGACATGGTGGCCTATAACGGACGGCCCACCTTTGCAATTGTGGACCCATGTCCCGTCAGCCAGGACCTCTCCCTCCCCAGAGTCTACGCCACGTCTGTCATGTCCCTGCAGCAGAAGTACGGCGTCGTGACAAACTCTGACATACCCGAGTGGGGCAGGAATATCTTCTCCGACTTTTGCATCCAGCTGCGGCCCGAGAGCCCGGAGCACGTCGGCAGGTTCCTCAAGTACGCGCTTGCGCTGGTCCATTTTCACCTCCAGTTTGCCAGGCTCGCCTTGCCAGTGAAATCTACCGACGACGCCCGGGGGCCCGGCAAGGAGAAGACGCGGGAGATCCACGAGAGCCACGCGCGATTCAGTGCGAACCAGTTGCGCAACGACAAGACCAGGCAGATCCTGGAGAAGCGGTTTGGGGCCGACACAGCCCGCGAGTACATGGAACGTATGATGTTCGACGTCGAGCCGTTTCCGCCAGGACGCTCTTGACGTAGCAGCGCTCTGTTGTGTTTACAACCTAACAATCTATAGCCGAACGATCATCATTGACGTCCTAGAACCCGTGTATCTTGATGTTGTCCTTCTTGGCCAACTTGTTCTCCACGACAAAGGTCGACACGTTCTTACGCTGATCACCCTGCAGCTGCAGCACCTTGCCGGCTTCTTCGTCTTCCACGACGCAGCCGTTGCAGCAGTACTCCTTCTTCAACGCCTTCAGAATCTTCTTCAGGTCGAACTCTTTCGGCAAACCCTGCACGGTCGTCAAAGACTTCTTTCCATTCTGCGAGCGAGCGAGCGAGCGAGCGAGCGATGCAGCGTCGCAAGTTAGAGAGCTAGGGCGTGTACGTGTACGCACGGGCAGACGTTTCGATTTCAAGACATACACGTTGCTGCACACGGATATGAACAGCCCCGGTTGCCTTTGACTCGGTCTTCTTACTGGCTTTCCCGTCGTCTTCAAACGGGTCAAAGCCTCCAAGGTTCGGTCCAGTGGGCAAAGAGAATCCTCCGAGATCAGCAGCGGACATGCGAAGCGTAGTTTCTTTTGGTTTGGCGAGATGCGGGCTCTGAAGCGGCGTGTCTGATGTATGGCGTGTCTGATTTGCGCGAGAGCGTGCTCCTACAGGACTGTGTGCGTTCAAGTTGTGAGCATAAGTAATAGAACGAAGTCTGGAATACACGGGCGGATGCGTCGGCGGAGCGTCGGCGCGAGGAAACGTCAATCCGTCAAAGTTCGAATGCTCGGGAATCGAACGCGCCCCGTGCGACGACGGCGACGACGGCGACGGCGACGACGGCGACGACGAACGGGCGGCAGGCGCCTGCTACCGTGCGTCTGATACGGGATGTAGACCGGGAACGTACTCTAAATGTTTCGAAATAAGTCCAGACGCGGAGCCTCGAACTCGACCATGCCTATACCCCACGGGGTCTTGTTCGGAAAAAGAAATCTCTACGGCGCGCGCACTTCTCCTGAAGAAGAAGAAGAAGGAGAAGAACCTCTCGGTGCAGGCGAGTTCGGCTCAGGACATAGGAAGTCGGAAGGGAGACGCTCCAAACGTCGCAGAGAAGTCTTGCAACAACTCGC
>JACLAB010006953.1_pt1 | contig 25038 bp, 21 predicted proteins | sample 8027921 | NCBI WGS metagenome assembly JACLAB01 (sample SAMN15725117, study PRJNA655200) | protist metagenome | isolation source: fluorescence activated cell sorting (FACS) single amplified genomes of... | place: USA: West Boothbay Harbor, Gulf of Maine | collected 2000-07-19
CCGTTTTCGCACCCACAAAACACGCGCGATTTGTTCGAACCTGGCGACGTGAGCAATCGCCGCGTTTTACAGAGAGGACATAAGACAACTGGATCGTTCGGATCCGAATTACGATCATCAATTTCCCACGCTTGCATTTGCTCTAACGCGAGGTCAAGTTCCCTCTCGTCCGCTTCGTCTATGGCGTATTTTTGTTCTACTAAGAGTACCTCTTCCTCCTCTTTCGCTTCGGCTTCAAACTTCATCAACATCGCGTTAATCAACTCGTCGTATTCCTCTTTCGAGATTTCTCTCGTCGACGACGAGGTGGCGAGCACGTCGTCCCACGAACGACTGTCGACCGATGACGTCGGCGACGGTGCTTCTCTTCTCATCGTCGTTGATAACATTTTTGTCTTCTTTTCGCTTTTTATTTCTTCTTCTTCTTCTTCTTCTTCTTCTTCTTCTTCTTCTTCTTCTTCTTCTTCTTCGATTGGTGAGGACGATACAACCGCGTCAAATCTTTCTCCTCGTCCTCGTTTTACGCACGAGCGAGTCATTTCTGTGGATAATATTTTCTCCATCAATGCCGAGCGGTTGTTTCGAGCGGCGGAGAGGATCTCGTTTCTATTTTCCTTGACGCGTCGTAAAACTTCTTCTCGGAGTTTGTTTTTCCACGCTGCTCCAGCGTCTCTCGATTTGACTCCACCGTTTCGATTTTTGTTGTTGTTGTTATTATTGATGATGTGATGATGATGATGATGAGAGGAAGAGGAAGAGGTTATCGTCGATGGTATCGACGGTGGTTTAGCATCGCGCCCACCACTCGTGGTCTCCATTTTTCTTCTTCGCGCTGATGTAAAACTGACGTGACAAAAATAATGGCGAAATTGGAAACAACAACACAAAAAACAAAAGAAGAAGAAGAAGAGATGAATACGCCGCACGGGGGATTTTAGATACAAAACAAAGGCATCATGCCTCGCCGCTATCTTCCATCTTCGATTTTATCCTCTTTTTCTGTTTCTTCTCCTCAACTTCTTCTTCGGCTGCATCGTTTGAGAGGAGGAAAAGGAGGAAGAACGAGAAGCGCACAAAAAACGATGTTGGAAATGATGATGTTTTCCACATCGTCATCATCATCGTCCGGGAAGAAGAACAACGAAAACGACAACGACGGAAGGAAAGCAACAAATATCGACGACGAGGGGGATGATGAATTCTCAAACTATGAAGATTTAATGGCTATGGAAGATTCGTATGGATCCGGAGTATCCGCATCGGAGCACGCAGCCGCAGAAGCCAACGCGAAACTGTTACAACAGAGACAAAAAATACTCGAAGAGAGGGCAAAACGAGGGATACAACCAGGCGACAGGGTGAGAGTTTACGCTCGTAAAGGTGCACCGTATCCAGACTTGAGTAAACGAAAAAAATACTACAACGAGGGATACTCATTGATGTCGACAAAGACTGTGGGTGGTGCGAGCGGCGACGGCGGCGACGACGAAAGAAAACGAGAGGCAAACGCAGAAAGTTCAAAGAAGAAGAAAAGGTTCGACATCCGACCAGTCGTTGGATACGTCATAGAAGTTCGGAACGATAGAGTAGGAGTAAAAAGAAACGATCGCACGGAAGATACGGATATATCTTATCCAACCTTTCCACGTTCGTGGGTGGAGCAATTGGATATAGGGGAAATGTGGGAGATGAACACAGGATCTCGATTTCAAAACACGTACGGGTCGTTTTCATCAGCTGAAGATGCGGCTTTTTACCAAAGCGGAGGAGCAAGTGAAGGAAACGAGGGAAAAGGGGTAGAGGTATCGGACGACTTCTTAGCAAACAGCATGTAGAAGAAAGTAGCACTCATAGCGCGCACGTAGCACTGACCATAAAGGTAGGATTACAACCATGAACTAGTTCATCACATCACGTCCACGCGGTCCCGCGCGCATCATAGAATCCATTTTTTCGCTTGCTTCTCGGGAATATCTGGGAAGATTTCTCGCATCGCTTTCAGCGAGCTCTTCATAATTTTTTCGTTAATTGTGCTCGTGTCCCAATCGCTGGGTGATTGAGCGGGTTTATTCAACATATCTATCAAATCCATTTCGAAACAACACGCCGCCACGTCGGCTTCGCCGCCGTAGAATTTATCGCCGAAAGAATGTACGCCCAAAACGTAACCATCGTCGTCGAGTAAAGGACCTCCCGAACATCCACTCGAGACGGTTGACGTGTGCGCGATGTGCGTACAATCTTCCGAATATCCTATGATTTCACCGTTTGACTGCTCCGAGTCCCCAACGAGGCTAAAAAATGGATTGGCGTACGCCATGGGATACCCAAACGCTCGAACTCTTTGGGTCTCCTTCATCTTTTTGTTACGCTTTTGGGGCAACTCTAACCCACGAGAAGACAATAAGGAGGAGACAGAGGAGACAGATGAAGGCGAAGATACGACTCGTAGAAGTGCTAAATCGAGTCGCTCGTGAACGCTAAAGATTTCCGCTTGAACCGAAACCGCTTTTTCCTTCTTAAAATCTGAAGGAAAAACACATTCGAGTCCATCTCGTCTTGTACCTGCCATGGAAGCGACGTGAGCCGCCGTCAACACGAAGAAATCCTCTCGATTAAACGCATCTATCTCATTAGCGGCGGCATACTTTTCAGTGCTCAAGAGAACGCCAGAGCCGTGGCGTGAGGAAAGAAACCGAGATACTATTGCGGGCGTTTTCGATGATGTTCTATATCTTATTTTACACACGGAAGATTTTTCGATGCGTGATGAAGATTGGGACCGGTCATTATCACCTTTCATCATCGTCATCATCTTAATCATAATCAACCTGATTGATGATTCTAATACTATTTTCTCCTCCTTTTGCTTCTCTCTTCTTTCGCCTTCATCTTCTCATCATCATCGTAATCATCTTTTTGTAACGAACTCATCTTTTCTCTCTTTTCTCTCTCAAAAATGCTAAACCCTGATTGCCGGTCGATTTTCTTTTCGGCAAAAAAAAACAACAAAGGTTTTCCCTCTCCTTTTTTGGGCAGAAGAATTCTATCCCATCGCACCACCTCACTATTTTCAGCGCGCGCACGACACACCCTTTCAATAAGGTACACGCACACGCACTCAAAAGAGACATATAGTAATAATAGTAACAGCACGCAGTAGTTTATGTACTTGAGGAAAATCACTCAGTTCACGACATCATCTTCTGCTAAATTATTATTCACTTCTTCTTCTACGACCAGTGCGCTGCTCTTGAACAACAACATTTATAAGACGAAAATGATGTCCACGATGACGACGACGCAGACGAATTTCTCCTCTCGACGAGGAGCGATTTTTTCGTTGAAACAACAACAACAACACAAAAAAAGATCGTTCAGTTTAACGACGCGCGCAATGGGTGCTAAAGTTGGAGATCAAATCAGTGGTGTATTGCAACTCGGTCCTTGGATCGATGGCATGCCAACACCAGTCAACATGGCTGAACGATGCAAAGGCAAAAAGGTCATCTTGGTCGGCCTTCCAGGTGCGTCTTGTTTTCTTTCTTCTCCAAAAATTAACACAACACGAGATCGATCGGCTGCGGATTCGTTCGTTGGAATTATTCTCTTCTTCTTTTAAGAAAAGTCTTCTTTTCTATTATTATAAATACATAAACGCTTCTCTCACTAACCGAAACTATCTTTCTCATAATATTATTCAAACAGGTGCTTTCACACCTACATGATCCACGTGTCAAGTTCCGGGTTATATTGCCGGACAAGATAAATTGAAGGGCGCTGGGATCGATGAGGTGATCATTTTCTGTACCAACGACACGCAAGTCATGGATGCGTGGGGAGAGGCACAAGGTATTGCGGGCACGAACATTACGTTCATGGGTGACCCGAACTCCGTTATGGTTGAAAACTTGGGCGTCGAATTGACCCACCCAGGACCGTGCTCCAAGCTTGGTCCGGGGAGATCCAAGCGTTTCGCCATGTACATCGACGACGGAGTCATCAAGACGTTCAACGTCGCGGAAAGTCCGACTGATCCAGCCGGGGACGATTTCCCGGAAGTCGCCTGCATCGACAACATGGTTGACACCATGTGCTAAGATGCCTGCGAAAAAAGGCTTCAGTCCGAGGAAGAGAAGGAACACTGTGTTTATTAAAAACTCTTCATCTTTTATATAAAAGAGAGAAAGAGCTCGCAACGTTTTGTTTGTGTTTTCCGCAAAAAGTACCATGTCATGGTGGTACTTCGCTCGCTAAATTAAAGTGACGTTTCTCGCGTTAAACGAGTGTGTTTATTCACATCTCCTACGCGAAAAACCGATGTCGGCGAGAAGGTTTACATACAACAAGCGAAAAGAGCGCAATATAAATTAGACGCGTGTTTTCGTCAAGAAAATTTTTTACGGAACAAAATTCTATTTACACATTTTACTCTTCTACTTTTTAATTAGCTTACTCTTCTTCGACTTTGACTTTGTTCTTGCGCTGCCAATTCACGAACGCTTTCACGTTTTTATCGTCCGGTTCGTGCGTTAAATCGCCTTGACAGAACACGATGTACGAGTCCATTCCGAAGACGCCGATACCAAAAATTTTCAACTCCGGGGTGAGTCCGACTTCAAATTTACCACACTCGGAGAGAAATCTGGTGGTCAATTCAACGAGCGCGCGCATTCTATTTGGAAATAATCCCAGAGGACGAATAATCTCAAAGACACTATCCGGCGTCGCATTTTTGTGAAACGAAGTGGGAGTCGGAAATTTCTCGAAGAAGCCTGATATGCACCTGTGTTTAACATCCGCGCTCGAAACTCGACTCATCAAAACGACCGCTATTAACAACTGCCATCCGTCGTGGCAGTAATATTCTTGTAACAACATGTATGGCGACGGCGGTGGAGGGGTCCCCAATCTCGAGGTAACAAACGCTTTCCAGTCTGCGACGGCTTCTATTTCCGGGACGCAGTCGCCCCACCTCGCCAACGCCTCGTGTCTCCAGTGCTCGTTCGCCGTCGTCTTAGCTGATGATGCGTTACCGTTGGATTTTTTCTTGCATGTTGTTCTCTTCAATAATATCGTCCGGGCGTTTTCCAACCATTCTCGGGACGTTTCCAACGCTTCCACGGTGGAGTTGACGTGGTTCTCTTTGTTACTTTCATCGTCGTCACTCGTACTTATTTTTTTCCTTTTCGCTTCTTTTTTCCACATTTCGAGTTCGCTGTATTCATCGATGAATGATCCGTCTAATTCCGCTGGTTTCTTTTGAATACGCGAAGATGCTCGCGTCGGTTCTGTCCTCAGTTTTGGTACCGTCTTTCTCTTCTTCTTCTTTTCTTCGTTGTTGTTTTTGTTCTTGTTGTTGTGATTGTGAACAACCATGGCTAAATCAGTTATTCCCAAACGCGCCATGTATTGCTTATTCCTCGCGACGTGCGCGATTCTCTGGCGCTCGTATTCAGTCAAGTTATCATCCTCGTTGTTATTATTGATACTCTCCATGATGATGATGATGGTTATTCTGAAATGTGTGTATAAATAGTTATTCTCAGAGAGAGAGAGAGAGAGAGAGAGAGAGAGAGAGAGGTGACGTTGATATTTTGTGTTGACAGGTGATAAATTCAAAAATCTTTCTCTCTTTTTTCATCACGCTCTTCTTTTTCATGTTTTTTGTTTGCTTTTGATGAAGAGCTTTTAAAAAAAAAGCGCATAATTCATTCCCACGTGAATTCATCACTCTTAAAGGTGTTTGTGTATCTTAAGGAAGTTGAAAGCACAAAACGAATGATGATGATGATGGGCGCGACGACGACGACAACAACAACATCAAAAACACCGTTGTTCTTGGTTAAAAAGAAAAGAACCGATCTAAAAATCGTCCAACTTTCTCGAAGCAGAAGCAGAAGAAAGCTTCCTCCTCCTCCCAAAAGTGTTCTGAAAACCAATTCGCCGCCCCCGGCTGAAGAGGAAGAAAAACGTTCTTCAATAACGAAAGCAAAGAACAGTAAAGATGCGTTCAAACTCGAAACAAACGAAATCGCGTTATACGACACGACGTTGAGAGATGGCGCGCAACAAGTCGGGATGTCGCTCACTTTAGACGATAAACTCGCGGTTTCAAAACGATTGAAAGAAATCGGCGTTCGATTCATCGAAGGAGGGTACCCTGGATCCAACCCGAAAGATGCGAAATATTTCGAAGTCGAAGCGAACAACGCGCGCGAAATGTCCTCGCAATCCAACTCTGGATCGAGTAAAAACTCTTCCTACACTGATGCTGCCGAAGTTTCCAACAAAAATAAAAACAAAAACGTGAATAATAATACCTACACGTTCATATCTGCGTTTGGTATGACGAGACGCAAAGGCGTATCGGTCGAACAAGACGCCGGACTCCAAGCTATGTTGGATTGCCCGGCACCAGTCGCGTGTATCGTAGCAAAGGCGTGGGACGAACAGTGTGAAAAAGTTCTGGAGGTGACTTTAGAGGAAAATCTCCAACTCATCGAAGAGAGCGTCGCGTATCTCATCGAGAACGGGAAGGATGTCATCGTAGACGCCGAACATTTTTACGACGGATACAACGCCAATCCCGAATACGCTTTAAAATGCTTAAAGACGGCGGCAAACGCTGGAGCTAAAGCCATCGCTTTGTGCGATACGAACGGAGGCATGATGCCGTGGGATGTCGAAGCAATCACTCGAATAGTCGTCGAGTCTCTCGGTGACACGATGATTGGCGTGCACATGCACAACGACGGCGGTTTGGCGGTTGCGAACTCCATCGCGGGCGTTCGAGCTGGGGCGACGATGGTACAAGGCTGTTTCAACGGTTACGGCGAACGAACGGGCAACGCAGACTTGGTCGTTATTGCCGCGAATTTAGCATTAAAAATGGGTAAAAAAGTCGTTCCAGACGGCGAGCTCGCGAAACTTACCGAGTGCGCGCGAACGATTGCGAAAATTTGCAGGCAAGACATTTTGGCTCGGCAACCGTACGTCGGACCGGATGCTTTCGCACACAAAGGTGGTTTACACGTCGCTGCGTTGAAGAAGATGCCCATGAGTTACAACCACATACTTCCCGAACTCGTCGGAAACTCTGCTCGATCGGTGGTTTCAGAATTAAGCGGCAGAGGGAACGTTCTCGACGCGGCGTATAAAACCGGTCGCGAAGTCAGCGGCGACATGGCGAAGAAGGTTCTCGCGCAAATAAAAAGTTTAGAAAGTAAAGGTTTTATTCTCGAAGATGCCGGCGCGAGCGTGGATATTTTGTTTCAACGCGCTGCCTCGGATTACGAGGCACCGTTTAACGTTGTTGAATTCACCGTTCACTCTGGCTCGACATCGTTCGGAGTCGTCGCGAAAGAGGAAGATGATGACGATGGCAGTAGTGATAGTGGTAGTGGTAGTAGTGATAGTAATAGCAGCAGCAACGGCAACGGTACCAATAGAAACAGAGCCCCGTCGGAGGGTTACAAGGAAGGATCGTTTTCTTCCAACCAAGCTATTGTGAAGATAGATACGTTCTTGACAAAGAATATGGAAACGCGTTTGAGCGTAGCGGAAGGAAACGGTCCGGTTGATGCGTTGGCGAAAGCGCTTCGTTCAGCCTTGCGAGATGATTTCCCTCAGCTCGATGGTATTTCACTGAGCGATTATAAAGTTGATTTACTCAGTCAAGGCGGTACGACTGCGGCGGTAACCAGAGTAACGATAGACTTTGTTGATTCGGCGACGGATTTGCGTTGGAGAACTGTCGGGGCGCACAGCTCAATCATCGAAGCTTCGTTTCGCGCTTTGGTGGACGGCTTGGAATACGGCATCGAACGATGCGCGGACGGATGCGTCGTGGACTTTGAAACGAATTAATTTATTAATATGAATACTACTAACACTAATGATGATGATGATGATGATGATGACTCGTTTCTATTTAAAATGGTTTGTTGTTGTTGTTGTCTATTATCAAAAATATAGTACACGCTTCCTTCAAAATGTTTCCAGTAAATTTACTTTAACATCCGTAGTATGACATTTGCCTGCTCCCGAAATGCGCGTACGGGTCGACACGTTTTTTCGGACCTTCGAGTAACTTTCTCGCCTTTGTCTCGTCTCTGTCTACTCTCAACCAATCTTCGATCGTCGATAACAAATGGTCGATGCCTTTTATTTCCTCAATGTCTTCCTTTCTGCCGCCTTGGCCGTATTTCAACTCGCCGTTTGAAATGAACGCCAAGTGCGTCATCCAGTCGTGCATGCCATCAAAGATGTGCGTGGCGTAAATAATCGTCGCCCCTCGCTCCTCGCACTCCTCTTCGAAGAACTTTAACAAATCGAGACGTCCTAAAATGTCTAAATCTACCGTGATTTCGTCGCACAAGAGCACCTCGTACGGTTTCAACAAGCCTAAGCATATTTGCACCCGTCGTCTTTGGCCGTCCGATAACGCCATCATCGACCAATCTAAATCAATATCTAACAGTTTAATCAGTCTTTCTCTTCTTTCAGGGTCTACGTTTTCGACGCCAAATATCATTTGTCTCGCGGGAAAGTCACCCGCCAACGGCACGTCTCCCCCCGCGCTGCCTACGTTTCGTCGCCACTGCGAGCCTAAATAGGATAACTCGCCGGAACAGGACAAGTTGAAATCGTGAAACGGAGGTCGTCCCAACACTCGAACTTTGTCTTCCGCGACCATAGTTTTCCCGGCGAGAATTTGTAAAAGCGTCGATTTCCCAGCGCCGTTCGCGCCGGAGAGTAAACATCGACTGCCTTTGGGAAGTTCCAACGTGAAATCTTTAATGATTTCGGACGGTTCCATCGGGTACGCGTACGATAAGTTCTTCACTTGTAACGATATTGTTGTTTGTTGTTTCTGCGTCATGATGTTGATACTCGTTTTATCTTTTATCACTTCTTCTTTATCACTTCTGGCTTCTTCTTCTTCTTTAAAGTAGATAATACTCGTAGTGAGGAAAAGAAAAAGTGCGTCGTCACTCATAAAACGGCTTCTGTGAGCCACGAATTTCTTTTTCTTTTTTTCTTTTGCTTCTCCACACAAAAATATCTTCTCATCATCATCAGAAGCTCTCTGCTTCTTATTATAATAAATAGGAAAAATAATTTAAGAAATGATGACATCGACAGCTGCCGCGACAACGACGACGACGACGAGTTTAGATCGTCTTCACACGCTCTCGTCGTCGTCCACCAAAAGCACTCGAGGACGATCTTCTTCGTCTGCTTCGTCTGCTTCTTCTTCGTCTTCTTTGACGACGACGACGAGGAGGATTTTGAGAAACCGACAAAACAAATCATCGCCGATATCTTCATCATCATCGCTCAAAGGTTTGACGGAAGAAATCGCGCAACTCGGTTTAGACTTGGATCGAAATACCGTTGGACCGGCGGTTTTTGCACTCTCAGCCGTGAGCGTGTTCTGGCTGTTTTACGACGGTTCGGTGCAAACGAAACAACTTAAAGAAGAGCTCGATGCCAGAGGTGTAGATTCGTCCTTATTTAACAAGTTGTACGAATTGAAATACATCAAACGCGCGTTGGACTCTGGGGACCGATCGGCGTACGACGAAGCCGAGGAGAAGATTCAGTGGCAACGATCGAAAATCGTCGTAGGAGCCGGCTCTATCACCGAGGTGCAAAAGATTCAAAAGTTCTGGCAAAGTAAAGGCATCAAGGTGAAAACGCTCGCGGACTTAGATAAAGTTGAAGAGTACATGGTGAAGAAATACGGCGGCAAGAAGAGCAAGTTTTGATTAATTATTATTTCTACATTTATTTCGACGAATGGATCATACGCGTATATATTCGATGAACGACCTAATCGATGGTTTTTTGTGCGAGTTTGAGCAGCGTGACTATTATTGTTTGTTGTTAGTACAAGTTCTTGGCGTCGTGGCGTTTATCGCGCTTCAAAGTGTTCGCTTTATATTTTGTGCCCATTTTGTCGCGATGGGCTTCAGCTTTGAGTTGCGCCTTCTTCTTGCGTTTCGTTATCCCTCTCAGTACTGTTTTTGATGCTTTAGTCTTCTTTTTATTCATCATCAGTGCGATGTTCTTGTAACCACCATCGTTGCCGCCTTCCTGGTGAGAAGAGATGAGCGCATCCAAGGAAGTTGTTGTGTTTGTTGTTGTTGTTGGAATGCTCCAACCACCACCACCACCATCGTCAGCAGCAGCAGCAGCGGCGGCGGCTTTATCATCAGCATCCATCAGCATCTTGGTAGTGTTGTTGGTATTCTTGTTTCGTCGCTTCTTGCCCATTTTATATTACTCTGTTGTTATATTACTCTTTTATATTCTATGCGTCGCCGCCAACATCAAAATGAGAGATGAGCTCTCTCTTTACACAACAAATGCGATTTCAGAAAATTGGGAATTTTAGTCCAAAATCTCACCAGACGACGCAACTCAATCACTCCGTCGCGTGCATGCAAAAAAAAAAGATGCCACAACGAACCGTGATACCACTTCACTATCAAGTCGATGATCTAGATGACCTGACTGGGGTTTGAGCCCAGGATTGTTCGGGTTTGATGAGAACCGCGTTTCAATTCCTTGATCTCTTCATTTGAAGAGCCCAGATTTTAGAGTTTTGCAGCGCTTTTACTGCAAATAGGGTTTGGAAAGAGAATTAAATATTCTACGTTTAGGGTTCCAATTGAGAAAATCGAAGAAGACTTTAAACGTTTGAGGTACTATTATTGATTGGTACAGGTACCTACTAGTATTAGTATTATTACAACAGCTGATGCACACTTTTGACCTCTTGGATGACTTTCTTCGCCTTCTCGAACGGTTCTTCGAACAAGCCCGGGTCTTTTTGCTCTAAACTTTTTTCTCCGACTAACGCGGCGAACGACTCCGCCACGCCTTCCGGCAAACCGGTTAAATCGTACCCGCCTTCTAATAAAAACACAATCTTCCCGTCGCACAAATCTTCACTGAGCTTCTTCAACCTCGAACTTAAATAATGGTACGTTCGCGAACGGAAGTTTAAGTTTGCGAGAGGATCTCTCCAATGCGCGTCGTATCCCGCCGAAACGACGATGAAATCCGGCTGAAACCTTCTCGCCGCCGGTTCGACGACGAGATCGAACGCCTCCAAAACGGATTTCTCGCCCGCCCCAGTAGGAAGCGGTACGTTTATATTCGTCCCTTCGCCTTCGTCTTGCCCGATATCGGATATCTTCCCCGTCCCCGGGAAACTTCCGTCTTCGTGCGTGGATACGAACAAAACCGTCGGATCCTTGGCGAAAATATCGTTCGTGCCGTTTCCGTGGTGAACGTCAAAGTCGTATACCAGAACTTTTTTAATATCGTTCGGGTACTGGGTTTGCGCATATCTCACCGCCGCAGCCGCGGTGTTGAACAAACAAAATCCCATAGGACCTTTTACTACGGCATGGTGCCCTGGGGGGCGGACCAAAGCGAAGCCGGTTTTCGTCTTGCCTTTTAACACCGCGTCGACGAGCGCGTTGGAGGCGCCGATAGAAGCGAGCGCGGCTTCGAACGAACTCGGCGTCATGTACGTCGAGGCATCGATTTGGCACGGTGCTTTTGTCTTTGCCAAAAATTCTAAACTTTTCATGTAGTTTTGCGAGTGAATATCGAGAGGAACTAAATCTTCAACCGTCGCTAAAGGCGGATTTTCCATCAAGACAATCGACTGGTCCTTTTTCCTTTCGAGAAAGAATTCGGAATCGTTTTCTAACTTCTCCAAGATGGCTGGTATCCTCGCCGCGCACTCCGGGTGCCCGAGCGAGTCGTGTTCGGTATTTTCCACGTGCGCGTAAAGAATATCTGATTTTGATACTTCTTTTGACGACGACGACGACTTTGTTCTTGTTGTTCTTGTTGTTGTTCTCGTTTTTGAGAAAGATGATTTTACAAGAACGCACGTGTCCCGCATCATCATCATCATCATTCGTGTACCAAACACGTGTTGTCTTCTTCTTCTTTTAAAACTTCTTTTTGATGAATTCTTCTTCTCGACTTGAAAGGAGGAGGAGGAGCTCTGCTTGTGATGATGATGATGATGATGATGATGATGACTTTTTTGATGTAAATATCTTCTTGGTCTTCCTTCTCAATGAATGCAAACAAATAAAGACGTCATTGTTATTCTTTTTTATTGGAAAACCTCATCACACAACTACTAAAAAAAAATGAACGCATCTGCCACGCTCTCTGCTTCCCGCGTCATCGGGGGAACATCTTTTACTAGGTATGTGAGGATGATAAAGAGCGTCTCTCTTCCTCTTTTGATGATTTAATACATCATATAAAAACGCGTTTTTGCGTCGTCGTCGTCGTCGTTTTTTTCTTGATTAATCTCTCTCTTTTTCTCGTTGCATTTTTTATGAGATGATGATGATGATGATGATGATGAATGACTTTTATTATATTGTTCATCACTTTAAAACGACAGAAAATCCTCCTCCTCTTCTTTGCAGAAAACAACGCCGAGAAGAAGAAGAGGTAACGTTTCGGTGAATGCGCGATTGGTCGGTAACCCGGCGCCGCACTTTGAAGGCGAAGCCGTCATAGACCAAGAGTTTGAGACCATCTCTTTGGACCAATACAAAGGCAAGAAATATGTCGTCTTGTTCTTTTACCCGTTGGATTTCACTTTCGTCTGCCCGACTGAAATCACCGCCTTTAGCGACCGATACGAGGAGTTCTCTAAATTGGACTGCGAAATCATCGGGTGCTCGGTCGATTCCAAGTTCTCTCACTTGGCGTGGATCCAAACCGAAAGAAACGAAGGCGGCTTGGGCGACATTGAGTACCCGTTGCTCTCGGATTTGAAGCGCCAAGCGGTTCACGCGTACGACGTGTACGATGAGAATAACGGCGAGGCGTTGAGAGGTTTGTTCATCATCGACAAGGAAGGTATTATCCAGCACGCGACCATTAACAACGCGCCGTTTGGTCGCTCCGTCGACGAAACGTTGAGAACGTTGCAAGCGATCCAGTACGTGCAAACGCATACGGATGAAGTTTGCCCGGCGGGTTGGAAACCGGGGGATGAAGCCATGAAGGAAGACGTCAAGGGTTCGAAGGAGTATTTCTCCAAGCTTTAAACACTAATACAACGATATAATAGCTTTATAAAAACGACGCAAGCACTAAAACAAATACGAAAATAAGAGCAACGCACTTGATGATGATGATGATAATGAAACTAAATAATATTGTGGTTGTTTGTTAAAACTCTCTCCCTCTTTTTCTCTCTCTCTCTTTAAATGATAATAAATGTGGTCTCGTTTTGTATGCTGTTTTATACTCCCAAGCGAGTCTTGAAGTCGCCAATCATGTGCAATAAACCATCCTCTAATTTAATTTTTGGCTCCCAACCCAATACCTTCATCGCCTTGGAAATGTCTGGTTTTCTTCTCGACGGATCGTCTTGCGTGTTTTCCTTGAAGACGATTTCGGCTTTCGGGTTGACGACTTCCTTCACTTTTTCGGCGAGTTCCAACATGGTAAACTCACCCGGATTACCCAAGTTGATTGGACCGGTATCGTCACCATCCATGAGAGCCATTAAACCAGCGACTAAATCGGAAACGTATTGGAACGATCTCGTTTGCTGACCATCGCCGTACACCGTCATCGGAGTTCCAGTCAACGCTTGCGAAACAAAGTTGGAAACGACGCGACCGTCGTCCAAAGCCATTCTCGGACCGTACGTGTTGAAGATTCTCGCCACGCGAATTGGCACTCTGTGTTCGCGGTAGTAATCAAACGCCAACGTTTCCGCGCATCTCTTACCTTCATCGTAGCACGAACGTTCACCAATCGGGTTCACGTTACCCCAGTACGTCTCCGTTTGCGGATGTTGCAACGGGTCACCGTACACCTCGGACGTGGACGTCAACAAAAACTTAGCCTTGGTGCGCTTCGCTAAACCCAACATGTTCATGGTACCAATGACGGACGTTTTAATCGTTTTCACCGGGTTGAACTTGTAGTGAATCGGAGAAGCTGGGCACGCCAAGTGATACACCTCGTCGACTTCGAGCAAGATCGGTTCGACGACGTCGTGGCGAATAAACTCAAAGTTTTCCTTCCCAAAGTGGTGCTTGATGTTGTCTTTGGATCCAGTAAAGAGGGAATCTGTTTAATGTGTTTATTATTTGGGAGAGTCATTAAGAGTGTTCGTCGTCGTGAGAGCCGCGTTAGTTTATTGATTCAGTAGGAGTTTTTTGGGTGTTGTCTCGAAATGGAAAAAACCGCCGCGCGAAAGCTACGATACGTATGCTCAAACAACACTTGACATGAAAAGACTTTTGCTGAACGCGTACCTAAACATATGACGTAATCGCCTCTCTGTTTTTACGTAGGGAAGAAAGGGAAGAAAGGGGTCAGCGCGCGTCTCGGAAATTTAATACTAATGCTTAAAGGCGCCCCTTTTCGCGTGGGTCGTCGATCGGACTCAAGTGTGATGATGACGAGAAGAAAGAGAATAAAAACACGCACCGCGACCAAGGCATCGCACAAGTGCGACCCGACAAATCCAGCGCCACCGGTAACGAGAACGCGTCTCGCTCCAGTTCTTGGTTTCGTTTTGATGATGGTATTTCCGTTCTCGTCCATTTTTTTGTATCGTTCGTTGTTCACTTAATGCGCGTGTTCTTTGTGGTGTCGGAATTTTTTGGCTCATTTTGGTGTTGAGAAAAAGACGAGAAAAAACAATTTCGTTGTTTCCATTTGCTGTGGGTAGAATCACATGTAAGTTTAATAACCTCTCGGTTTGCACGCGTTTTTGCGCTTCTTTATTTTAAGCGGCGGAACTCTCAATCAACTGTTCGCTGAAAATTTTTCTATATTCGCTCTTCATCTTGACGCCGTTGATGACCGCCACTCTGGCTTTATCTTTAAACACTTGCACGCACGGAGTGCCCATAATACCAGCGGATTCGGCAATCTCGGGATCTTTTGCGATGTCAATTTCGACGTAATGGATGGATTTCTCGTACTCGTCGAGCACTGTACTGAGCATCGGTTTCAGTCGTTTACACGGGCCGCACGTCGGGCTCGTGTACATCACGACTAAAGGACGAGGCGATTCGTGGTACAATTTTCGCAACGCGTATTGGCCTTGATGTTTTTGTCTATCTATATCAAAGTTATCCGCATCAATCGCAGGTTCGTGCGTCTTCTTTTTCGGCGCTTCCGCTTCTTTCTTCTTCGCGGCTTCGATTTCTTCTTTCGCGTCCTTGGTATCCATCATCTTGACTTCTTTCAACAGCTTGTTCATTTGCAGATATCTTTCCGTAGAGATGGCCGCTTGGCATCCGCTCCCAGCCGCTGTTATGGCTTGTCGCCATTCTTTATCGTGCACGTCACCGGCTGAGAAAACGCCTTCTACGGAGGTGGATGTCTTGTCGTGATCGCTGACGATGATGAAACCGTCCTCGTCGGTGCCTAGTTGCGAGTCGAGAAACTTTGTATTCGGCGTGTGTCCAATACCGTAGAACATGCCGGCAACTTTCAGAGGCTCCGGAATAGATTCATTTGTTTTCGTGTTTACGAGTTTGAGACTTTCTAAGAAGCCTTGCGCATTACCTGCCGCATCTTCGACGGACGTGTTGTAGTGCACTATCACGTCTGAAGAATCCAACACCCGGTCTCTCATCGCCTTGGAAGCTCTCATCTCTTCGCCTCTGACGAGCAAGTGAACCTTAGAGGCGTATTTCGTCAAATAAATCGCCTCTTCGCACGCGGAATCGCCACCGCCCACGACTGCGAGTTCTTTTTGCGCGAAAGCGGGCGAAGCGCCGTCGCAAATCGCACACGCGGAGATGCCTTTACTCCAAAATTTCTCCTCGCTCGGGATGCGTAAACGCTTCGCCGTCGCCCCGGTGGCTAAAATGATCGCGTTCGCTCTCATCGTGCGATCTTCGGATTTGATTTCAAACGGTCGCTTCGAAAAATCAACGCTGACGACGTCTTCTTCGTATAATTCCGCGCCCCATCGCAAGGCTTGTTGACGCATTCGCTCCATCAACTCAGGTCCGGTCACGCCTTCAGGGAAGCCTGGATAGTTTTCAACCTCGGTCGTGCTCATTAACTGACCTCCAGCGACGCCGCCGCTCTGAAATCCTTCAAAACATACCGGCGCCAAGTTTGCTCTGCCTGTATATATTGCCGCCGTGTACCCAGCCGGCCCCGATCCAATGATTACAACATTTTTTACGTCGTCGTTGTCATCAACATCATTATCTGGAGAAGTCGACGACGATGCACGAATTTTATCGTTCCGTAACTTTCTGTGTCGATGTTGTTGTTGTCGCGGTTGCGAGTGGTGGAAAAGCTGATGATGATGATTGTGAATTTTACTGTTGTTGCTTCTTCTCCTACTTCTTCCTCCTCTCGCGATGGTGGAGAAGGAGGAGGAAGAGAGATGGGTGCAAATCGTTCGACAAAAACTTTTGCTACTACTTGTGCTCGTACTACCAAAACTGGTTGTGCTCCTCATCATGTCTCTTTTTTTTGTGGTTTTTTGCCCGTCGTCGTGGAAGGATTTTTGCTGATTCTTCGAAAGTCTCACCCAAAAAATAATTAATTCATTTGGGGCCTTTTTTGGCCACAAGCAAGCGGAGGAAGAAGAGGAGATTTATAATAAGCAGAAGTGGATAATCATTGGATCGGCACACAAAACGATGATGATGATGACGATGAGTTTTAACACGACGACCACCGCATCCAACGCGTCTTGTTCACTCGCGTCTTCTCAGAAGACGAGCGTGAGAGGTGGACGAGCGAACAATAAATTGAGAGCGCAAAAACATGCGATTGCAAGACAGAACGGAAGACGCGCGTCTTCTCTCGTCGTCTGCGATGGCACCGGGAAGTTCGTCGTCGGAGGGAACTGGAAATGCAATGGAACGATAGACTCTATCGATAAATTATGCGCGAGCTTGAACAGTGGGAAGATCACGGCCGACGTAGAAGTCATCTGCGCGCCGCCGATGGTATACATAGACAGAGTGCAATCGAAATTGAAGGCACCGTATCAAATTGCAGCGCAAAACTGCTGGGTTAGCAAAGGTGGTGCTTTCACTGGAGAAGTCTCCGCGGAGATGTTGAAAGACGCGAACATTCCGTGGGTCATTTTGGGACACTCGGAGAGAAGATCTTTGTGCGGCGAAACGAATGAATTTGTTGGCTTGAAAACTAAATACGCGTTAGATACTGGAGTGAAGGTGGTGGCGTGCATAGGCGAATCGTTAGCGCAAAGAGAGGCGGGAGACACCTTGAACGTGTGCTTCGCGCAACTCAAAGCTATCGTCGATTGCGTGACTGAAAAGGACTGGGAGAACATCATTATTGCTTACGAACCAGTTTGGGCTATTGGAACGGGTAAAGTCGCAACTCCGGACCAAGCGCAAGAAGTGCACGCTGGCGTCCGGAAGTGGATGAATGAAAACGTCTCCGCGGATGTGGCCTCCAAGGTGAGAATCCAATACGGCGGAAGCGTGAACGCTGGCAACTGCGATGAATTGGCGACGAAGCCTGATATCGATGGATTTCTTGTCGGTGGCGCCTCTTTGGACGGTGAAGCGTTCGTTAAGATTTGCAACTCTGCCGCGCATTCTAAATAAATAAATGAATTTGGATGGCTGCGAAAAAAAGAAATACAAGGAAAAGAACACACGCACACACACACGCACACACACAAACGCCGCGAGAACATCAATGATAATAATAAACACAAACCAAAAAGAGAACAACATGAAGAACAAGAGATGAAGAGATTGTAATTTTTAACCGAAGATAATACTTATTATTTGAAAAAATCACAAAAACAAATCACGCAGCTAAAAGGCAAACTATATTCGTGGGCGCAGCACTCGCGAGCACGCAAGAAATTCTCACAATCTCAAACATTTTTTCAGATCGTCCATATTCTCCTTCGATCCAAGGTGAATGGCGCCTCGCTCGTGAATCGACTCAACTGCGCTGTCTAATGTATTCGATCCAGTGTCGGAAATAGATAATCCTCCCGCTACTTCAATCATGAGTGCCATCGGAAAACATTCGTATAACATTCTCAGTTTACCGAGCGGATAGTGAAACGTACCTCCGGCGAGTAAAGTTCGATGCACGTCGGCTACCATAGATCCGACGTAGCGAGCCGTCATAGACGACGATTCTTTACAATCGCGAATGTATCTTTTCATCCCTTCCGAAAATTTGTGTTCGTATCCTTCGTTTATGCTATATATCTTCCCCCGCTGAGGAATCGATATATCAGCGCGCGTTTTCACGTACGTATTGGAGGAAGGGTCGAGCGTCCATCCAACAACTCTCGTATTCTTTCTCGTTGCAATCACTAAGTCTGTGCTACTACCGTACACGCAATACCCCGCGCACATGACGTTGCGTCCAGTTTGCGGCTTTAAAACTTCTTCGATTGGATTTCTAGTGTCCCCCTCGCCGGTTGTCTTATATTCAAACACGCTAAAAATGGACCCGACGGAAACGCCGTAAGCTACATTCGAAGACCCATCTAACGGATCGAATGCGACGATATATTTCTTTTCTTCTCCTAATTCTTGTCCTCCGTCGTGTATTTGATCCGATGAAGACGAAGGCGCGAGTCCTTCTTGTTCTCCTCTTTTACCTCTTTCTCCTCCTCCTTCTCTCAAGTCGATGTATTCTTCCACTTCCTCGGAAATCAAACCAACGCACGAATTCGATTCTTTACACGCTTTTACAAACACATCGTGAGAATATATGTCTAATTTCATCTGTTCTTCGCCTTGAACGTTCGTGCTCTCCGCGCGTCCGCTCAAATTTCCGCTCCCATCTTTCGAGTCATCGATCGCTTGCACTCGAATAGCGTCTGAAATTTCCGTGCACGCGGAGGCGATTTTTGCCATCAATCGAATCAACGCAGGGTCGGAAAACTCCTCCTCCAAACGCTCTATCATCATTTTTTTATTCACCCGTATCAATGAGAACGCGAAATGGTTTAAGAAGATCAAAAGGTGGTGCGTCACCCGAAGACGTTTCTTTTTTATGATGCGGTGCGCGTGCGTGTATTAAAGAGTACTCCTTTGAGAAGAGTTTTAATTTTATGCAGAGGAAGAGAGAACTGAAATTTTATGCCACAAACACGCACCAATTTCCGCTGATTTTGGATGCGTGGCTGCCCGCGAAGAGGAGGGGAGACCACGTGGACAAATTTGCAGACGAAAATTTTTCTTTTTTGGTCGCGAACAAACAAAACGATCCATTTTTCGAAGAAGTTTCTCTTGAAAAGAACTGAAGAAAAGAACGGCTTTTGCAACACAGTCTTCGCGGTTTTGATACAAAAAAAAGCGCTCGAAGAAGAAGACAAAGAAGAAGTGAGATCGATCGATCGAGGATAGCAGTGATGAGTTCTTCTATTTGTGCTGCGAAACAAGCACCGATCGTGGTCGGGTCTTTTGGAACAAAACGGAGATCGCCGAACAACAACACCGCCGCGCGATCATCATCTCAAAGACCGAAGCTTGTCAAGCTCGTTTCCAGAAGAGCAGAATCGTCGTCGTCGTCGTCATCCCGAAGAAAAACGCAATCTTCGTCGTCGTTTACGTCGTCGTTAACGCGACAATGTTTTACGACGAGAACAAAAAGCAGCGTCTCCTCCTCCTCCAAGAGAAGAGGGTTCATCGCGTCCACTCGCAAAGCACCGAAACACTTCAAGAACAAAAACGGGGAGGTGTTTTGCGGCAGCGCTTCGGGAGGAATCGGCGGAGAATTATCGGACTCGACGACGAACAATAAGAACAATAACAAGACGTCCAACAACGGCGAAGAGAACAACAAGAGATGGAAATCAATCACGTCGGCGTTAGCCACGACTCTGGGCGAAGACAGAGTAGAAGGGGAAGTGATTCCGCTCCTGGAGAGACCTTTGCCACCGCACGAAGAGATCCACCGAGGAACGCTCAAGAATGGGTTGAAATATGTCATTTTGCCAAACACGACGCCGGAGAGACGATTCGAGGCGCACCTTGAAATGCACGTCGGATCCGTGGACGAACGAGAAGACGAGCAAGGTTTGGCGCACTTGGTTGAGCACGTTACTTTTCTGGGTTCTCGAAAACGCGATCAGTACTTAGGAAGCGGTACCAGAGGTAACGCGTACACAGATTTTCATCACACGGTGTTTCACATTCACGCGCCGACGGTAAACAAGGACGGCGTGTACATGTTGAACAACGTGTTGGATATTCTCTACGACGTCGCGTTTAATCCTTCGTTGTTACAAACCAGAATTCAAAAGGAAAAGAAAGCAGTTTTAGCCGAAGCACAGATGATGAACACCATCGAATATCGCGTCGATTGTCAGTTGTTGCAGCATTTGCACTGGGACAACGCCTTGGGCATTCGATTTCCAATCGGTAAGCTCGATCAAGTGCCTCTGTGGGATGATGAAAAGATTCGCGATTTTCACGCTCGATGGTATTTTCCTTCGAACGCTACTTTGTACGTCGTGGGAGAGTTTGATGCGACTACAGAACAAGTTGAGAAAATGATTGAAGACGCGTTCAACGAGGCGGCGCCGAGTCCGTGGGCAATGCAAGCGGAATCTCCTTTAGCTCGCCACGAAGTGAGACCACCGGTAAAGCACGCTTACGGCGTACCTCTCGAAGAGCGCAAAGAAATTGAGGCACAACTTCATCGCATGATGGAAGAGAAAATCGAAGATCCGTACCAACCGTTCATCGCGAATGAAGGTGAACCGCAGATGTTTCAACACGAACACTTGACGCACGCGTCGTTTAACATTTTCTCGAAACTTCCAATCGTTCCGATGGAGAAGTTAGGCGACTTGCACCGAACAGTGTTGCAAAGAATTGCTTTGCTCGTGTTGCAATCTCGAATCCAGTCAAGGTACTCCGAGACAAACGCTGATTATAAACGCGTTGAACTCGATCATTCGGACTCTGCGCGAGAAGGATGCACGGTGACAACAGTGACGGTGACATGCGAACCGAGAGAATGGGAGTTTGCACTCCAAGTGGCAGTTGAAGAAGCGCGACGATTGCAAAAATGCGGTTTAACTCAAGGCGAGCTTTCGAGGTTTAAAGCAGCCATGATGAGAGATTCGGAGCAACTCGCGCAACAAGCCGGGTGCGTTCCGTCGTTGGAAAATCTCGATTTTGTCATGGAACACGACGCTCTCGGGCACGTTGTCATGGACCAAGTCGTAGGACACGAGAGTTTACTTTTGTTGGACGAATATATTACGTTGGAGAGCGTCAACGAAGCAGCTACGGAACTTTTGGGATTCATCGCGGAGTACGGATGCGACAGCGAAACTCGAGATCCTCGATCGGGCTTGACGACTGCGATTGTCGCGTGCGTTCCAACTACGACGACTGACGTGGAGACGGATCAAGAAGTTCGATTTGACATCACTCCCGAGGACGTGATGCGAGTATTGTCCGCGGACTACGGCGAAATCGAACCATTGGAGGATGTGGACGTGCCGGACAGCTTAATTCCGGACGCCGAGTTGGAAGCTATGATTCAAGAAAGAAAACCAGTAATAGAGTCTGCGACGCTCGACGAAGTTACCGGAGTGTACCAAAGACGCTTGAGTAACAACGTTCGCGTGAATTACAAACAGCTCGACGCGGAACCGGGAAGTGGATTTTTACGATTAGTCGTTCCCGGAGGTCGATCTCACGAACCGTTGGATGCCGGTCCCGATGGTATTGGTTCCGCCGCGCTTGGTTTGCGAACGTTGCAAGAAGCCGGTACGGTTGGCGCTTGGGACCGAAAACAAATCGAGCTATTAACGATGCAAAATCTGTTGGTGTTTGACGTCGAGCCTGAAATGGAGTATCTCTATTTGGACGGCGCGTTTGCTGTCGATGGCGGGTTGCGGACGATTTTGGAAATTATTCATCTTTTAATTGAAAAACCAAACTGGGAAGAAACCGCGTTGGAGCGAGTGAAAGATATCTACAGAATGTTTGAACTCAACACGACGAAAAATTTGGAACTAACGACGCACGATGCAATCAACAAAGCCATGTACGGTGACCGCCGATTCATGGATCCCTCGCGAGCAGAGTTATCTGCGTTGACTTTAGATGGTGTCGCGAAAGCAGTCGAAATGCAATTTAGCAACGGTCCGATTGAAGTGAACATCGTCGGTGACTTGATTCCCGAAGAGGTGGACGAGTTGATTACGCAAGTATTAGGCACGATTTCTAAAACGAAAGAGAACAAGAACGTACCTGTCATGACGGATCCGATACCATTGAGCTTAAAGAATGTTCCCAAAGACGATCCGGTACGCGAGCAACGACAATGGCTCCGGGATTCCGACGACAGAGCGTGCGCAGTCATGGCTGGTCCCGGGCCTTCCATGTGGGCGCCCATGCGCATTCCGGAGAGAGATTCCGTGCGAGTAGAGGAAGAGGGTGGTTTTGCTTTTATCGACGATATTGATCCGGTCAACGTGTTAGCTCAAGCGAATGGGAACCCATACGCTTTGCAAAGCGCGCGGAGAAAGAATCCTTTGGCGACGTACATAGCGGGTATGCTACTTTCTGAAGTAGTCGGTGGGCGGCTCTTTACCACGGTGAGAGACGCTTTAGGCTTGACGTACGACTGCAACTTTACGTTATCGTTCGGATTACAAAATTCAGACGCCACTACATATAGATTATTAGTCACATCTACGCCAGCAAAGATTGATGAAGCATTAGCCGCGGGTGTTCGCGTTTTGCGCGGATTTCAGCATCAAAGAGTTTCGCAACGCGAATTGGACCGCGCGAGAAACACGCTCTTGGCTCGACACGAAACCGATTTGAAATCGAACCATTACTGGGCAGATTTGATGCAATGCTCCTCTTTAGAAAACTTGGCAGAACACAAAACACTTGATTGCATCATGGACTTACCTCTGATGTACGAGGCGTGCACGGTTGACGATTTGCACGAGGTGTACGATTGTTTAGGTCTTGGCGAAGGAGAAATTTTCACCGCCATCACGGTTGCCGGTGAAAACGAATCCGTCGCTGAAAAGAGAAGAGAAATCCAACAAGACAGCGTTGCGTCCTCGTCATCGAACAGCGGCTTCAAAAGTATTGGTGAAGATGTTATGGCTGCGGCTGCTGCCAAACTCGGCGTTGCTCTCGGCGGCGGCGTGAACATCGCCGAAGCGTTGAGCAAGCTGAAAATGGATCAAGATCGACGAGAAGAAAATTAATACACAAAAAGAATTATACTTGAGCGGCGCGGCATTTTGAGCGAATATATATATTAAAAGCAGATCTTGGTAATAATAATAATGTACGTAGTAAAGAGTATTATAAAATTACAATTGCGTGTGTGTGTGTATTTGTGTGTGTGTGTACGTAAATTCGCTCTTCTCTCTAATTCTCTTTTGCTGCGTCGTCGCTCGATCCTCCTCCAGCCGACGGTTTCGTACTCTTCACCTTTGAAAGTAATCTGTTCACCGCTTCCGGACCATCTTTTTGCACGAACGATTGCAATTCCTTCAATTGCGGACCGAGTTCTTTGCGCACGGCTTGGAAATCACCCTTCATGATCAAATCACCCGTCTTATCGATGGACGGACTCAACTTTCTAAATATCGGAGCGATGCCGCTCTTGTACAAAGTCACCGCGCCTTTGAAACGCGGGGAGATCAAGTAGTAAATCAAACACAATTTTACAAATCTGTATTTCGGGATTCTGTTTTAACATTGTAATAGTAATAAGAAGAAGAGAGTGTTATTCGCGTTTTTGTCAGTACGTATTATTTTAACCATTATACGTATTCTTCGTTAATGTGTTGTAGAGAAAGAGAGTTCCCCTTCTTTCTCTCTCTTTCTTTCTCACACAATTTTTAAAAATTGGATCTCTCCCTTAAACTCTTTTTCTCTTTCTTTCTAACGATCGATCGATGCGCGCGAACCGCCGACAAAAGAGCGCTCTGAACGAAAACATGATGATGATTTTGATGCTTCCGTGTCTTCTTCTTCTCTGTCTTCCATCAAAGACAGAGAGAGATGAAGAGAATTAAAAAAAAAATGCGAGACGAGACGACGATTCGAGAGAACGACGTTTGAGACTTACAAGAAGACGAAGCCTAAAGACTCTCCCATTAAGACGGAGATGTAGACAATCCAATAGGTCAACCACAAGACGTCGTCGTCCGGTCTTTTACGATCGATAGCTTTCATCGAAGCGTACATCGGGTACACCACCGCGGCGTAGAATGAGACTAACGTGAATAGAAAGTTGATCATTTCTTCTTCTTCTTCTTCTGTGTTGTTGTGTTATTATGAAGAACGGTGCCTTGGTGCGCGTTCTGAAAGATTATTTCTGAATGAAAAGGAGAGAAAAGACTCCTCTCGGTTCTCTCCTTTTTCGTTCGTTTTTTTTTCGACGAGAGCACAGTCAAAAAAATTTCATCAGCCGTGGAAAGAGAGAAAAGGAAAAAGAAGAGCGATGTCTCTCCATTCGATTTCTCTCTGGTGGATCGTTTCGACACAAACAACAACTTTAACAACAACAACAACAACAACAAAAAGAAGAAGAAGAAGAAGAAGACAAAGGAAATAGATAATAAGTACACAGAATACTCTTAAAATAATGTCCGGTTTAGCGTGTCTGAAAAAGTCACAAACCGAAGACGAAGACGCGCAAGAGTTAAAATTAGGACCCGATTTTAGCGACGCGCAGTGCTTGTCGATTTCAGAAGTGAGACTGGTGATGGAAGCGATGATATACGATTACAACAACAGAAACGAGGACGCGTCGTCGACGAACACGCAGGTGTTTGAAAAGACTCTGAAGTACGTGCAAAGATTTGGCGGGAACGTCAGTCAAGAAGCCGTGCAATTGATTCGAGACATGTTGACGAAACAGAACGGATTGCACACGTTCGAAGCGGCGGTGGTGTCGAACTTGCGCCCGGTGGATTACGACGAGGCAAAGACGCTCGTGCCGTCTTTGGAAGCGGAAGGGAGAGCGAGCGAGGAGCAGATTCAAAGA
>JACLAB010005482.1_pt1 | contig 25030 bp, 13 predicted proteins | sample 8027921 | NCBI WGS metagenome assembly JACLAB01 (sample SAMN15725117, study PRJNA655200) | protist metagenome | isolation source: fluorescence activated cell sorting (FACS) single amplified genomes of... | place: USA: West Boothbay Harbor, Gulf of Maine | collected 2000-07-19
CCCAAGTCACGGGCGAGGTATGATGCCGAACGCGCATGGCACGCGTTGGCGGGAGATGGCGTCACTACGGTGTCGTATAGGTTGGGCGGGATTTACGGCCCGGGGCGAAGCGCCATCGAGACGGCGAAGAAACGACGAAGCGCGGCGGCGGCGAATGGTGGCGAAGAGAGCGCGAGTCAGCGCGCGAGAGAGCGAAGGTCGTTTACCAGTCGCGTACATGTGGGTGATATTGTGCGTGTGATTATGGCGAGTATGAAATTGGGCGAAAAGGCGAGCGAGGTGTACAACGTCGTGGACGACGAACCGGCGCCGAGACGAGACGCTGTGCGCTACGCGGAGAACATTCTGGGTCTGTTGACCGATGACAGCACGACGACGACGACGATGACGACAAAGACGAATAATACAGTGCGTGGGCAGCAAGCTCGCGATAGCGTCAACGTCGAGGGTAATCGTGGAGAGAAGCGCGTGGAGAATACTCGTATTAAAACCGAGCTCGGCGTCGAGTTGCAATTTCCAACCTATCGCGAAGGTTTGGACGCTCTCGCGCGCGGCGATCAATATCCTTTTGAGACGAGCTCATCGTGAGTAATTTTGTAATGTGTATGTGTAAGAAAAGAATTAAGATGAAATTGAAACTGTGACGGTCTACCTAGTAAAAGGAAAATGATAAAGGTGGTCTACCTAAAGTCAATACGCCTAACTACATGACATGTTAATGGAGAGTGCTCAGTACGTTTTCTAATTTTTCTTGAGTGTAAATGCGTCCGCTCATGCGGTGATTATCGCATGCCTTTCGGGACGAGTCCGCGTGGGAGCGGTACGAGACGTTGTGCAGGACCACTCGTGGTGTCCGCATCGATAGCGCACACGGCTTTAATATCCTCGGGGCGACCCTTGACGCCGACGGTGAGTCCAGATTTCTGCACCCACTGCACCCAAGGGCCCCACGTTCGGCGGTCTCGAGCAAGCGTCGATGTGTGACCGACGACGATGACACCACGACGCGCGCGGGTGAGAGTCACGTTACATCGTCGCGCGTCGGCGACGAAACCAATCGTATTCAAGTTGTTCGCACGAACCGTCGAAACAATCATGAGCTCCTTTTCGCGTCCTTGATAGCCATCGACCGAAGATACTTCAATACCAGCCTCGCCGGTTTCTTTATCGATACCCGTGCGAACGCCTCTGGAGCGTAAGAGCGAACGAATAAGCTTCACTTGAGCGGCATATGGGGTGACAATGCCAATGTGGCACGGTCGCAACTCTCCCGCTTGAAGCAAGCCGACGAGCACCGTCATCACGCTCTCCGCCTCTTGCTTGTTTGAGTAGGATAAATTGTCGTTGGTCTCCATGGCATCCGCAGGTGTGGGGCAAAACGCAATCGGCACCGATGGTATGGGCCAATTAAAACCTTTCGGCGCCGGTCGCAACGCTGCGGGCGTACCGCTCTTCACCATGCCCTTGTAAAATGACAACGACGGAAAGTAACTTATCGCCGGATGCATGCGGAATTGCGTGTCCAACAAGTACGGCTTGACGCCTGCGCGAATCAATCGGTCAAACAACGACAATGTCATACCCGCGAGTTCAGCTTCGCGAGAAACCACCGTCGGTGGCAACTGTTTGTGGTCTCCAACCAAAACGAGCTGTTGACAGCCGTTCGCCAAGGGCACGAGCGACATCGGCTCGGTGACTTGACTCGCTTCATCGAGCATGACTGCGCTGAAATTGATACGATCCAAAAAGTCGCTTCCAGACCCCGAGCACGTGGCGCACACGGCCTGCGCATATCGAACGGCACGAAGTTGCGCCTCGTATGCTTCATGTTTTGTCGCCCCGGGAGGAATGGCGTTTTCAATTTGATAACGCGCCAAGTCCGGTCGCACCGCCTCGGGTCGTCCCAAACGAATGACTTGCACGCCCGCCTTTGCCAAACCTTCCACCATGTTATCCACCGCGGTGTTGGAGTCCGACGTGCACAACACCGGACCATGGCCGATTTCCAACATACCGCGCACGATAGCCACGGACGTGTGCGTCTTCCCCGTCCCTGGTGGACCTTGGATGAGCGTCAGGCGCCGCTCGAGCGCCGCCTTCATCGCGTCGCGCTGCGAGTTGTTCAAGTTATGCATTCGAGTAACATTATCGACGACACGATCGTACGGACCAGGCAATGACAAATCACCAGTGGGATTAATTATGCCCTGGCACAGCGCCGGTACCGCGTCGCGATCGACCATCTCGCATCCAGGTTCCCAAGGAGGAACATCGTACGTGACGTACCGCGGTTCCGGCGGAGACTCATTCGTCGCAACCTCGTCGCCTTCGGCGCGTACGTTGAGCGTACCAATCGCAGCGGTTAATTCATCCATGAGTTCTTTCGCCGGACGTTGAAATCCAGCGGTGAGAATTTGACGAAACACTGGGTGGGTGTTGCACACCGCCTTTTTGTTTGGATCTTTCGGCTCGAGCAATTCGTACAGTGACTCGAGTTGACGCGTGTACGTGATTCGGTTGGCCAAACGATCGACTCTCCAATCGTCACCACGCAAGTCCATCACGTCACCGTGGTCGAGCTTGATGTGGAGTTCGTTCAAAGTGTACGGCACGATCTCGATGACGCCCTCGTACTCTTCCATCGGCGTCTCTGGCGCGGCGAGCGGCGTCGGCGCCTTGGGTCGCGGCACAAACGCCGCCGCCGTCGCTTTGAGCTCAGACTTTTCGGCAATGTCAGTGACGGATTCTTTCTCGGGCTCAGGCTCGGGTTCCGCAGGCGGTTGATAACGACGAACGAGAATAGAGTCTCCAACTTGTACGCCGCGCTTGCCATCGTTGGCGTCGAGCGCCTTTAAGCAAGGCATACGCGTCAGCGTATTCGGCTTGTCGAGCTCTGGGCGTGTTGACAGACACAAGCGACCACCTTTGAGCTTTGAGGGCTTGGCCACGAGCTCGAGCGCGCACGTCCCAGCTTGCTCGAGCGATCGCGGCGAGCGCTTTTTGATTCGGTCCATGATTTGATTGGATTCCTCGCAAAACTCCATGACGAGCAGGCGCACATTCTTTGTGTAATACGCCGCCGTCGCGACGTCGCCAAATTCCAACACGCCTCCCGACGTCGACACATCGCCGACAACCGTACCTCGACAGCACGCATCGACGAGCGCTAACGCCTCTTTCGATTTTGTTCTACACGGAATGCTTTGCAAAATCTCTGTAAACTTCTTTGCGCTCATCTTCAACCCAAATTCCGCCATGGCTCGAGCGACTTCGCTCGCGTGGTCCGCGTGCGTCTCCTTCACCAACGCCGTCATGAGTTTCGTATACGTTGCGTTATCGATACCCATCGGACACGTCGTCGCCGGATCACCATGCGCGCGCACAAACACCCCATACGCCGTCTGGTGTCTATACCACGCCATCGCGTTCGCGAAACACTCAAACGCGCGCGATGTCTCCCCAGTGTTCACGCACCGCTTAATTTGCTTGTCTGGGTTCGGTAAAGGTCTCGGTGCCTTAACCTTCTTCTTCTGCCCACGCCCACCGTACGTGGCGTTATACCCACCACCACGACCACGACCACCGTACCCGTGCGCGTACGCGTGGTGCGCCGACGCCGCCGACGCCGACGGCGTATTATGATGCCCGTGTCGTCCTCCGCCGCTCCGCGACGCCGACGCCGACGCATGCATCGACGCCACGGGCACGCCTCCACCGTACCCATGCGTCGGCATCATCATCTGCCCCGGATTCATCGCGTGCTGAAGCCCATGAAGTTGATGTTGGTGTTGGTGTTGATGTTGGTGGTGGTGCCCCATCGCATGCGGCAGCGGCGGCGGCGGCGGCGGCGGCGGCGGCGCGTGATGATACGTACGGTGGTATCGCTCATCCCCCACCCCGTCGTGCGCGTGCGCGTGCGGGGGCGGTGGCGGGGGCGGCCCCATGTGTATGGGGCGTGCGCCGCAGTGCGGTCTCGGGCGCAACACACGAACTGCGTCGTGCGTCGCGCGATGTGCGCGCGCGCGACTGTTCGCGTGCCACGTGGTACTCGTGTACGAATTGCGTGTTCAGACCGTCGTCGTCGTCGTCGACGCCGCGCGGTGTTCGCGCGCGCACACCGCGTGCGTGCATCGGTTTTGGTGTCCACGCAGGCGGCGACGCTCGGCATTGCGTGACATCGACGGTCGCGTTCATGCGTGCGTGCGCGCGTGGTGTGGTGCATCCGCGTGTGACGACGACGAGGACGAGGATGAGGGCGACGGCGACGGCGGCGGGCGCGGCAGGACGACGCGGGCGGGCGATGACCACGGTGGTGGCGTCGTCATCGACGGAAACATCGTCATCGTCATCGACATCGACGTCGTCGAGGCCGTCGGTGACGACGGTGTTGGGGACGATGACGTTTGGGTGGGCGTATTCGAGCGAAAAATGCGAGGATGATGCGGCGCGTGCGATGCTGGAGAGGTTTGCGTCGAGTGGGTTTCATGAAGTGGACACCGCGTTGGCGTACGCTGGGGGCGAGACGGAGAAGATTTTAGGACGGGCGTTGCGGGCGACGTCGTCCAATTCGTTTCGCGTGGCGACCAAGGCGAATCCGTGGCCGGGTGGGAAGATGACCTCGAGCGCGGGTCTCGGTGGGCTTGATCCTCGAGAGTTTCGCGCGCAAGTGCGTCAGTCGTTGGCGAGTTTAGGCGAGGACGTCGACGTGCGCGTCTTGTATTTACACGCGCCGGATGCGGGGACGAGGTTGGTGGATGTGTTGCGCGAAGCGGAGGCGATGCGCGTCGAGGGTGCGTTTGAAGAGCTTGGATTGTCGAATTTTAGCGCGTGGGAAGTCGTCAAGGCGCATGAAATATGCACCGAGCATGGATGGAAAAAGCCGACGATTTATCAGGGCATGTACAACGCGCTGACGAGAAACGTCGAGCCTGAGTTGATTCCGGCGCTCAAGGCGACGAATATGCGATTTGTGGCGTACAACCCGCTGTGCGGTGGGTTGTTGACGGGTAAATACGCATCGACGCGCGACGTTAAATACGTCTCGGGTGGGCGTTTTGATGGCAACGACATGTATACCTCGCGGTTTTGGCTCGACGTCTATCACGACGCGGTGGCTGACATTTCGAGCGCGTGCCGAGCGCACGACATCGCGCCAGCCGACGCCTCGCTTCGCTGGCTGTACAACCACTCCATGCTCGATGGCTCAAAGGGCGACGGCGTCATCATCGGTGCGTCAAGCTTGGCGCAACTCGATGCTAATTTAGCGAGCGCGACAAACGCAAAGCCATTGCCAAAGGATGTCCTCGACGCGTTTGACGCCGGTTGGGCAAAGTGTAAATCATCCGCCGCGCCTTACTTTCGCGGACACTTCCTTCTCTCCTAAAATTACAGAATGTATATCGTAATAGTACACCTAACCTAATGATGATAATATCCTAAGACAGTCTATTCGCCGCGTGAAGACGTTGCAAAATATCCTCTCGTCGCGACTTGTACTCTTGTTCGCGCGTCGCTCGACTCGCGCCTGCTTCATCCTCATTCATCGGTCGTGTCGCCCGCCTCGACGCCGTGCCGCGCTCGCCACCGCCAGCGCGAACGGCTCCATCACCCGAAGTGGACAAGCTTTCAAGCTCGCGCTTGAATATCGACGGCGCAAGTTCGTACAAGCCTTGGTTGGACATTAAATTTCCGCGCACGACGCTCACGTCGGGCGACCCGCCGCCAGAATCCGAAACGTTCCCCATCTCTTCATCGTCTCTCAACGACACGAGCTGACGAAACTGCTCTTCATCTAAACGTTGACGCAACAACTGCCTCTTCGTCGGGCCAAAAATCCCTCCACGACCGAGTACAGCCGCCGAAGCGCACGCCACCGCCGCGAGCGCGTCGGCGAACAAACCAATCACAAATCCAACTTCTACGCGCTCTGGATTTGGAATCCCCGCAAACGAGCGTCCCGTACGCCACTGTATGAGCGCCGTAGCACACGTCATCACCACACCCACGCCAGCGAGCGCGCGCGCGCGTCGACACGCGCTCGATTTCGGATCCAACACCGCCAACGCCGGCGCGCCACCCGACGACGCCGCGCTCGGCCCGACATCCTCCTCGCTCACACCCGTCGTCGTCGTCGTCGTCGACGACGTCACGCGCACAGATTCCAACGCCGACCCAGACTGTCTACTCGCTCGCGTCACATACCCCGCAATCCCCGCGCACGTCAACCCAGGCCACGCGAAAAACACCAACGCAAAGTCGCGCGGAAACGTCGACTCAAAGCACCGCCCAGCATTCTCCGCCGCCGCGTCGTGCACGCACCCCGAATACCTGCATCACCGCACACGCGCACAGCATCAGTACACACCCAATGCCACGCACACCACAGCACACCGCGCGAACGACGACGACAATCAACGACAAATGAATGCATGCATGCATGCATGAATGCATGATTTCATCACCACGTAACGACCTCCACCACGACGCACCACGGCACGGTCAACGCGACGACGGCGAGCGCGCCCGAGAGCGACGCGAACACGCGCGCGCGTATAAACATCTATCTCGCGACGACTGCGGCGCCCACCGACGCCCACCGACGCCCACCGCGGTCGTCGTCGTCGAGTGCGGGGCAACCTTTCGAAAGGTGACGCGTTTTGTGCGCGTCAGAACAACGCAGCGCGTCCGTCTTCTAGGCGCACTAGACGAGTGACTACACGACGACGTGTGACGTGGTATACTAAGCGCGAATACGTGCTGTGAGATGAAACACGACATCGAGCGAGGCCTCATCGTTTACGATATAGGGTGTAACCACGTACACTATATGACTAAGAGCACGTACACGATGTCGTGATGGGTTTTGTTTTGTATGGTGGTGTTTTTGGCCCGGTGGCGGCTGCGGCGTCACATGACGACGACGACGACGACGATGGCTGGTGCGCCGGGGAAACGGGCGCGCGACGCCGACGCGGTGGTGCGCGATGCAAACGTCATCGCACAACTCGTCGATGGCGATGGCGTCGCGGCCGGGCCCGAGTTGGATCTGCCCCCGGACGTCGGGGCGAAGCAACTGCAGAGCGTGCTCAGGGAGGTGCTCAGGGCGCTGGCGCCGGATGATGAGGAGGCGTTGACGACGCCGTATGCGTTTTATGTCGATGGGGAGGAGGTGACGAAGGATTTAGCGACGACGTTATCGGCGAAGAATATGTCTGTGGAGCAGGTGTTGAAAATTGTGTATCAGCCGCAGAGTTTGTTTAGGGTGCGACCGGTGACGCGGTGTTCGGCGGCGGTGGCGGGACACGCCGAAGCGGTGCTGAGCGTGGCGTTTTCGAGCGATGGTAAGAATTTAGCCAGTGGGAGTGGTGATACGACGATTCGTACGTGGTCGTTAGCCACGCAAGCGCCGAGGCATGTGATGAAGGGTCATACGAACTGGGTGCTGTGCATAGCGTGGAGTAGCGACAATGCGTTTTTAGCGAGCGGAGGCATGGATTGCACGGTGCGATTATGGGACGCCGAGGCTGGTGAACCACGAGGTGGGCCCATGAAAGGACACAAGAAGCCAGTGGTGACGTTGGCGTTTGAGCCCGCACATTTGGCGTATCCCGTCACGCGTTTTGCGTCCGGGTCGACGGATGGTACGGTGCGCGTGTGGGACGCCGTGCGCCGCGTGTGCTTGTTTACGATGTCGGCGCACGCCAAGGCGGTGTCTAAAGTAGTTTGGGGCGGTGAAGGTTTAATTTACACCGCGAGCCGGGACACGTCCATAAACGTGTGGGACGCCACGGACGGTAAGCTCGTTCGCCAGCTCAAGGGCCACGGGCACTGGGTGAATACGCTCGCGATTTCATCCGAGTACGCCATGCGCACGGGACCGTACGACCACACGGGCGTGAAACCCGAGAACGACGCGCAAGCCAAGGCACAGGCGCTCGCGAGGTACAAGGCTGCGACGGGAGGTAAACCCGAGCGATTAGTGAGCGGCAGTGACGATCACACGATGTTTCTTTGGGAGCCTTCAAAGTCCAAAGTACCCATCAGCCGACTCACGGGTCATCAACAGCTCGTGAACCACATCTTGTTTTCTCCAGATTCCAAGTACTTTGCATCGGCGAGTTTCGATAAGAGTGTGAAATTGTGGTGTGGATTGACTGGTAAATTCATCACTACATTTCGTGCGCACGTGGGGTCGGTGTATCAACTCGCGTGGTCTGCTGATTCCCGCATGTTGCTCAGCGCGAGCAAAGACTCGACGATTAAAGTGTGGTCGACGTCGACAAAAAAGCTCGTAGAAGATCTCCCTGGGCACAGCGACGAAGTGTACGCGGTGGATTGGAGTCCGATAGGAACAAAAGCAGCGAGTGGAGGTAAAGATAAAATGCTTCGCCTCTGGGCGCATTAGAAGATTTGTAAAAGTATGTTGTTTGTTATCGTCATCTTACATGGAGAATCGCGGCTCGAACCACGGGTTATATTTTGTATGAATTAGTTTATTCGGACTCGCTGAAATCGCTTTCATCGTCGTCCTCAGAAAAGTCATCTTCGCTTTCGTCTTCAGAATCGTCCACGGCGTACACCTTGGTGTCGCGCGCGCGAGCAGGACGAGCAGTCGAGCGCGGAGCGACTTGGATCTCGGCAATCTCAGAGTCGCTCGCGTCATCAAAATCATCAGAGTCTGATTCCGCAACAGCCTTCTTCTTCGGCGCGGCTGCAGGCTTTTTGGCAGCAGCCGCAGGTTTCTTCGTAGCGACTTCCTCAACAGCCTTGGAGATGGACGTCATGCTCATCGCGCTCGGCTTGGCTGCTGGCTTGCTCAACGCAGCGCCGCCGCGCAACGCCAAGCGCTCAGCAAGAGACATGGGCTGAGCATCATCGCTGTCGCTATCCGCAGAAGGAGCAGGAGCTTTAGGTGCCGGAGCTGGAGCCTTCTTGGGCGCCGGAGCCGCCTTGGGCGCCGGGGCAGCCTTCTTGGGCGCCGCCTTTTTCTTTGGCTTGGCGATTTCAAAGTCATCGTCGCTGAAGTCGTCATCCATCCATTCATCTTCGTCATCGCTGTTCGCCGCACGAGCCTTGGCCACCTTCTTCGCCGCAGCTTTCTTACCAGCAGCAGTGTTATTGCGAGCAGCCGCGCGTTGTTGGCGCTCGAGCACGACCTTGGCTTCTTCGTCTTCGGCGTCGAGAATGGTGAGAGTCTCTTCGAGAGTGTCCAAGTCCTTCATCCATAACTGCTCCTCGGTGGTTTTGTGAAGCTCGGCAACTTCAGCCTCCTTGGCTTCCTTCTCCGCGCATAACTCATCAACCTTTTCAAGTGTCAAGTTCCAGAGAGGCATGCCCAAAAGATAGTCATACGAAGCGCCCGAGACTTCAGCGGCGATGAACTCGCCATCCTCATCGAGTTCGGCGGCGCTACCCTTGTCAGTCTTCGGAAGACGATCGTAGCACAACGCATCGAGTTCAGCAATGAGCTCTTGCTTTTTCTTGCGGTTAACAACCAAGCTTCCGTCGACGACGGCGAGAATGAAACGCATCTTGTTGGACAATCGCTTGAGCTGCGACTCGGCGAGGCGAATCAACATCTCACGGCGCTGCGTGTACGCTTGCAAACGCAACGGCATGAAAGCCTTCAAGATATCAATCGGTGAAGCATACTTGGTAATGACACCGTGTTCGTTGAACAAGTGCATGTTAGAGATGCTCAGCTTGGTTTGCAACTTGAACTTCTTCTCAATGCCAGACGCTTGCGCCGCTGCGAGGTTCTCAGGCGGCATCGTAATCACAAAATGCACAGTACGATCGGTGTGATACTCCTTGTAGTCCGTGATGAATGGCTTGGCGTTCTTTTCTTTTGGCGCGAGCATTTCTTCAAGGAATTCTTTATAGTCTGACGTCCAAGAGCGCAAAGGCAATTCGGTGACGACGAGCGTGCATTCGTCGCGGATTTCATACTCGCCCGTAACGGTGTAACGAATATCACCCTTGACGACTTCATCTACGATTGTACCATTGAAGTGTCGGTACCACGGATGCATTTGCGCGGGTTCTTCTCCAGAAAGCAGTAGTCGAATGTTTGCAATCAAGTCGCGAGGATTGAAGTTCGGAATTGACGTGGACCATCCCGTACCGATGCCTTCGGCGCCATTCACCAAGACGAGAGGCACGACCGGGTAGTAGAAGTCCGGCTCGATGCGTTGACCATCCTCATCGAGATAGTTCAACAGCGGATCGTCACATTCAGGGAACATCGCTCGGCACACTGGGTGCAAGCGAGTGAAGATGTAACGCGGGCTCGCGTGATCCTTACCGCCTTGCAAGCGCGTCCCAAACTGACCACTCGGCACGAGCAAGTTGATGTTGTTGGAACCGACAAAGTCTTGGGCCAAGTTGACGATAGTCATCGCCAAAGAGGCTTCACCGTGGTGATACGCAGAGTGTTCGGAGACGTAACCGCTCAATTGCGCAACCTTGACGTCAGATTTAAGCTTACGCTTGAAGCATGAGAACAAGACTTTACGCTGCGATGGCTTGAAGCCATCCACCATGGACGGAATCGAACGTAACAAGTCAGCTCGGGAGAAGAGAATGAGCTCTTTGTTGATGAATTCATCGTAACGAACGGTGTCACCAGTCATATCCAAGAAGGTTCCAGGTTCGTAAGCCGTCAACCACGCCTTTCTGTCCTCGACGCGCTTTTTGCTAAACGACATGTCAATCAAGTCACCATCACCATCGCTTTCCCAAATGAAACTTTTCTTATGGTGCTCAAGAGCAGCGAAATATTCTTTCGCCTCGTTGGACGTGGAAGTACCGAGACCCTTGTAGTACTTGATGCTCCATCCCGAGGTGTTGCCTTCGTTGGCTTCTTTCCACGCGTCGTACTCTGGCAACGTGTAAAACACCTTCGATTGCTTACCTTTCGTTGCTTTGATGATAGGCGTGATGAATTCGAGTAAAAAGCCAGGAACTTTGAGCAACGACGGGAAATGAGCATGTAAGAAGTTGATGAGCAGACCCTTGATGTGCGAACCATCGTGGTCTTGATCCGTCATAATCATCAACTTTCCGTAACGCAACGACTTGACAGAATCATACTCCTTTCCATGCTGAAGACCGAGAATTTGCTTGATGTGACTGATTTCAGTGTTATTCTTGATTTGCTCGTGCGATGCATCACGAACGTTTAAGAGTTTACCACGAAGTGGGAAGACGCCGTACTTGTCGCGACCGACGACGGACAAACCGCTGACGGCGAGCGCCTTCGCAGAATCCCCTTCGGTGAGAATGAGTGTACAAGACTCAGAGTTGCGCCCACCAGCGTCGTTAGCATCATCAAGCTTCGGAATACCCGTGAGACGCGAGCGCTTGGCACCGTCAGTCTTCTTGAGCTCCTTAGATTGCTTGAACTGCGCCCACGACATGATGTTATCGACGACGCCAGACTCCATGAGCTTCTTCACAATGGCATCAGAAGGCGAGTAGGCGCTACCAAACTTGTTCGGCCGCGTGATCAACGTCTCTTTGGTTTGTGAATCAAACGCCGGGTTCTCAATCAACGCATTCACGAACACCCAAAGATGGTTCTTGACTTGAAACGCCTTCAAGTTTTTGCAACTCTTCTCCTTCTTTTGAATCTTCTCGAGTAACTTTTGAGAAATTTGATCAGCCACAGAATTGACATGGGTACCACCCTTCATGGTGCAAATACCGTTCACGAATGAGCATTGTTGAAACTGCGCGCTTTCGGAGATCGTCACGCACACCTCCCATCGATCCATAGTCTTTTCAAAAATCTTCGGCGCGTTCGCTTGACCATCCAAGTACAAACTGACGTAATCACTGAAGCCCTTGATTTCAAGCTTTTCGCCATTCAAGTAAATGTTAGTGTTCTTACCAATGTTACCGGCGGCATCGTACACGCGCTTGCACATCAAAGCGGCGACGTCTTCGTTCACGAGCGACTCCATGCCAAACTTTTCAAAATCCGGCTTGAACGTGATGCACGTCCAGTTCTCGCTCTTCTTGCACTTGGTCAACTCTGGTTTGCCTTTGACATTCATGTTATCACTGAAGACTTGTCTGTATCGCTTTTGCCGAGATCCATCGCAGGTTTCTACGATGAACTCCTTGGAGAAGATGTTCGCGAGCTTGGCGCCGTAACCGTTTCGCCCGCCGACAACCTTCTTCTCGTTGTCGTCATAGTTGGACGACGTCAACAAGTGACCGAAGATCAACTCTGGAACGTAGCATCCTTCCTCTTTGTGCATTTCAACCGGAATACCGTTGCCGTCGTTGTACACGCGGATCAACCCTTGCTCGACGTCAATGTCGACTCGCAACTCCTTCATCTTCGGGTCGCGCACCTTGTTGTCCGTCGCGTTGACCAAAATTTCATCGAAAATCTTGTACAAACCCGGAACGAAAGACACCTGCTTATGCACTAAAGATTTCGTTTGCGCATCATACACCCATGCCTTTTCCTCCGCTCGTTCACACGACCCAACGTACGTATCGGGGCGTAACAAAATGTGTTCGAGCTGCGTCTTTTTTTGATAAATCTCCTCCACCGACTTGTTCGTCTTCGCCGCGTTGGCGTTTCCGAGCGGACTCTTCGGAAGCTTTGCTTGTTTACCCTGTATATGATCACACGCATCGTCATCACCCGCGCGTCAGTCCCACGTCTCGTCGCCATCGCCAACGCCATCGCCATCGAGGGGAACGAGAACCGGCATCTCGCGTCGTCGTCGTCGTCGTCGTCGTCGTCGTCGCGCGTACCTTGCCCTTCACCGGCGTCGGTGAATTCTCACTGTCATAGAAATCTGACCCAGAGTCGTATTCCGAAAACTCACTATCCACGTCCGTCATCGTCGTCGTCGTCGTCGTCGTCGTCGTCGTCGTCGTCGTGGCCGCGAATGACGCGCCGCAGCCAACGCACGAAGCGCCCCGTGGGCGGATGTATATTCGGACATTCGATGAGCTAAGATCGATCGCTATCGCACACCCATGTGGATGTATTGACGTACACGTACGTACACGTGTACGTATACATAGAACATTCATGTACGTGTATACGTGTTTCCTGTACCCTAGCGATCGCACCACCGCACGACCACGCGCGCCGTCCCATGTGCGCGCGCCGTTCGATCGCGCCATGGGTGCATCCACCAATCACGACCAGCACGCACGCACGGGACTCCACAGCCACGAACGACGCCAGGCGACGCCCCGCCCTTTGGGGGGCGTGGGGTTTATTTTTTTTATTTTCGCGCGCGAAGTCGTTATCGCCGCGGCGGCCCGGGCGCGGTGACGACGACGACGTGAACGACGACGATGACGATTGTCGCGCACACCGCGACGCGCGACGCGCGACGACGTCGACGCCGGGCGCGATGAATGATGATGATAGAATGGTCAAGTCCGCATGGACGCCAGAGGTACGTCGTCGATCGACGCGCGACGCGGTGTGCGCGACGCGACGCGACGCGGTGCACGACCGCGGACGACGACGTCGACGGCGTGGGCGCGACGGAAGACCCAAAATTGCGGCGTCGCGCTGGCGCGGACGATGGCGGTTGACGACGACGACGATGGGTGCACGCGCGCGCGAGGGTGGTGACGATGTGATTCGTAATATCACCGCGCCGTCACGCGCGGTCGTCGTCCTCGCTCGTCGTCGCTCGCGTCGTCGTCGTCGAACAAGATGCACGGGAACGACCACCGCCAAACGACCGCGCGGTGGCTAACAACCGCGCGTTGGATGGATGGATGACGACGACGTTAGCGTGTGTTGGGGTTTAGCACTGTGTTCGCAGACTGACGGACTGTTATATGTGACGTATCATCATCGCGCACGTAGGAGGATGAATTGCTTCGTAAGCAAATTGAAAAACTCGGTGGACCTGGGAACTGGACCGCGATCGCGCAAGCGCTCGATGGGCGATCGTCCAAGTCGTGCCGATTGCGTTGGTGCAACCAGTTGAACCCAAACGTCAAGCGAGGGCCGTTCACCGCGGATGAAGATGACACAATTTTGGCGCAACATGCCATTCATGGGAACAAGTGGGCGGTTATTTCGAGATCTATGCCTGGTCGCACTGATAATCAGGTGAAGAATAGATTTAATTCCACGTTGAGGCGGTTGATTGCGTCACAAAAGAAGGATGGGTCGAGCGGAGTCGTGGCGCCGACGTCGCCGCGGCCGCGCGCGCCATCCCGGCCGCAATCTCGACTCGCCGCTGAGCGTGACTCTGGTTCAAACGCTTCGAACGCTTCATCACCGTCGCGTTCAAAGCGTGAACGATCGTCGAGCCCGGGGGAGGCTATGAGTGTAGATGGCGGCCAAGGGTCACCCAAGCGCTCGCGCGGCAAGGTTGTCGATAAGACGACGCCGCGTTTGCGAGCCGCAGACTCCCCGCGCAAGGCTTCCTCGGGTGCGAACGATCGGCAGGGCTTGGAAAATCTAATTGAAGCATCTTTGCTCGAGCTCAAGCGATTGAAGAGCATCAAGGGTGAGATTCACGAGTGGGGTGCCATGCCGTACGGTGCGGCGCGCGACGCCAGTACGCCAGAGCCGACGAGATCAATGGATGAAGATGGCGTCGTGCCATCCTTACTCGCGCCCAAGCCGAAGCGTGGTGGCTTTTCAGTGCCAGTGCCGTCGGACTTGTACGACTGGCGCGCGCACACCCCTGTTCCGACGACTGGAATCAGACGCACGGACTCGCTGGCGAGCTTGGGTGAAATGATTTCTCGCCCCGCGTCGGCTCCGCTCAGCTTGCAGGCGATGTCCTCGATGCAATCCAACGGCTGGTACGCCAGGATGTTGGATAACTTGGGCACGCGCAAGAGTCCCCCATGTGAAGATTTATCGTTGGCGGAAATCAACACTGAGTCTTTCATAAAGCCCAAGGCGATGTTTGCGCCGTCGCCCACGCGGCCGACGCGCCTTCTCGCGTGAGACTTTCTCAAAGACAAGAGTTTTGACAATATTCGTCATACCCCCTGAACAAGACACAACGACAAGACAATCTGGTATCAATATTTAGCGGCAGCCATACGTCGGATGCGAAAAGCTTCGACGGGCCTTTCCCGAAGACCAACCATTCATTCTTTTCTCGCGCGGTTACTTTCAAAACCGTCGGCGAGAGTGTACGAGTACTCAGTGCTTTTTTGACTGCAAGTCACACAGCGCGCGTGACAACAACATCTCGTAGATAACACATATATATATAATTTTATACAATAAGAAACGAAGACAATACGTTGATTAAGTGCTTATTACATCAAAACTTCTTGCGCGCTGCGAAGACTGTGTTTTACTTGCCAGCGGCGGCTTTGGCGAGCTCGTCGCCGCGCTCTGCGGCGGCGACGACGGCGTTCATCATCGCTTGCCGCACGCCAGCCTGCTCAAGCGCATGTACTGCGGCGATTGTGGTACCTCCCGGTGAACACACGCTGTCCTTGAGCACACCTGGGTGCTTACCAGTCTCTAAAACCATCTTCGCCGCTCCGTAAAACGTCTGCGCCGCGAGTTGCGTGGCGACGTCGCGGGGCAAACCCGCACGCACACCCCCATCGCTCATTCCTTCGATGAGAATGAAGACATACGCCGGACCAGATCCACTCACCCCTGTCAATGCACTCATTTGATTCTCTAAGATGACCTTGCAGATGCCCACGGAGGACATCAACGCGAGCGCAGAGTTGCGATGCGCCTCCGTGCACGTCGAGCCTTCACATAACCCACTCGCTGCTGCGCCGACGAGACAAGGTGTATTTGGCATCACACGGATCATGGCCGGCGATTGATCGCCAGCTTCGGTCCAAACACTCTCCATGGTTTTCAAAGTCACGCCGGCGGCGACGCTCACGAAGAGCGTGTCCTTGGCTTCTTCTTTACAGTTTGCGTACACTTCCTCGAGAACAGACTTGATGTACGGCGGCTTCACGGCTAAGAACACAATCTCAGATGACTTTACAACATCTGCAGCGGACAGAACCACGGAACCACCGCGCGAGGTGAAGCTCTCGCGGCGTTCAACGTTTGATTTGTTGCACATGGTCAGGTCACCCCAAGACACAATTCCAGCGTTGACGAAACCACTCGCCAAGGCGTCAGCCATGTTGCCGTAACCAATGAATCCGACACGCATGATAGTATAGATGCGAGTGTTTGTTCAAATGTACGATGCAGCGATGCACAATGTGCGCGTGGTGAAGTGTGGCGTTTCAGTTTTTTCATAGAGTGGCGTAAGCGTTACAAGCGTGTAGCGTGGTAGTAAGTACAGTACACAAACAAAAAACAACAACAACAATTAATTTTACGGAAACGATCACATGTCAGCATCATCAGCTTGAGCGGTAAAGTCGTATTCGAGTAACACATTGTTTGCACCGTCGCATATTATGCGTTCGGCGTCGGCATAAGTGCTTCCCAACCACACCGTATGTCCCAAGACGGCGTATCGCGCGTCGCGGCGGATGGTTTTGATTTTCTCTCCTGGCTTGTTCTTTGTGAGATCTAAGTCCCAAACACGAATCGTTCCATCGTGCGCTCCAGAAACTAGCCGTCCATCGCATCCACACGACAACGATACCACTGCACCGGTGTGCCCGCGAAGCTCGGCGACGAGCTCTGGCTTTGTCGACTCGGCGGAGATGAAGAATTTCGTCCCCGGGTGTGAGTCAAACGCTGGGCTGGATGGCTTTGAACTGAGTCTCCAGACGCGAATGATGCCATCACCGCCTCCAGTGACGATACCATTACCAGGACACTGCGCGATCGAGCGCACGGTCGACCCCTCGTGAGCTTTCCAGGTGAGCATGTTCGACGCGCGAGACGAATCAAACGAGCTCGCTTCGGCGCTCAAAATCGCCGCCGTGCCATCCGCGTTACCAACGGCGATGATTCCACTTTTATCGCACGACGACAAGGACAACGATGGCTGACCAGTAGACCATTCACCTTGTTTGGCCAACATAGGTGGGGGAACTTTGGCGTACGCCGAAGCGTCCTCCGTCTTCCATCTTTCGTGTTCAGTCGACGCCACGGCGACTGGCGGCGGTATCAACGACCAACGACATAATCGACCATCAAGTGCTGTACTCCACAATGAGCCGCGCGTAAACGTAATACCTGTCACCACTCCAGCGTGTTGCGCTTGACCTTGCTCCACTAACGCCGCAGAGTTCGTCGCTGCCTTGTACAAGTGAACCACACCGTCGCGACCGCCCGACGCGACGCGCGCAAAATCAAATTTACTCCCGTTTTGCACGAGCGTGATTCCCACAGCGGTGACGGCACCACCGTCGTATTGTCCTAAAAGCACGCGTTCACCGAGTGGACGCGATTCAACTTCACTCCAGTCACGTCGATGAGCGGCTGGTGAAATCGCGAGCGCGGCAGATTTAGAAACATCGCACACGGCGACGTCGCCTCGAGCCGAGCCGACGACGGCGTATGGATACGCGACGGCGACTCTTCGAATATAGTCTCGTCCCAAATCGAAAGCCACCTTGGGTGTGGCCGCGCCTTCGTTCCATCTTTTCCGCGTCTCCGCCTCCATCACCACTTTGCGTGCGCGTATGAGCGTCTTAAACTCCTCATCAAGCGAGAGCTCGGGCGTCGTCGCAAAGGTTGATTTTTTCCCAGGCGCCCCCGCGGAGAATGCGCGTTCGTCCCCCACGTACATGTCGAAATCATACATCGATTGTTGTTGTCCCGCCTCGGCGCCATCTGCATTCATACCTCGCGCATCGTTCCCAGATCCCCCTCCCGACGACGACGACGACGATGCGGCTTCGTTATTCGCATCTCGAACGACGCACGCTCCGCCTCGCGCGCGCGCCCTCAACGGCGCCGACGCCGACGCGCCGCCTCGCGACGACGACGACGACGACGACGACGTCGATGGTACGCGCGTCGCGTTCCACATTTGACGTGCGTTCACACACAGTGATGCCGCCATGCTTGCCGTCATCTCGACACGCGTACGACGTATACCACGAACACCAATCCACACGTGCCGACGATACGCCGCGATTAATGAATGAAGTTGAAGGCAATCAATCAATCAATCAATCAATCAATCACGCACGCACGACGACGACGACGACGAGGCAATCACGTGACGCGTGACGCGTGACGTGTGATGCGTGTTGTCGTTGTACGACGTCGCGGTGTGTCGTCGTCGTCAACACGTCAACACGTCCAACACGTCCTCGTCGACGTCGGTCGTCATCGGTCGTCGGTCGGACGACGTGCCGTGGACGGTGTGTGTGTTGCGTGTGTGTGTGTTGTGTTTGGTGTGTACTCCCTATGCTACTCTTAGGGTTGTGATTGGTGGAATGGCCCCACACACGTCCGAATAACACATCTGCCCCCCACGACTGGGAAAATATCTCGATCTCATCTGCGTTTTGGCGCGAGGGTGGGTGATCGGACATGCGGCGATCGGAGTGGTGTACGCGTAAAGTGGTGTGTGTGTGTGTGTGTGTGTGTGTGTGTGTGTTACTAGTAGTTTGTATACCCATAGTATGGGTACATCGCATGGGATTTATATATCACCATGATACACCCCAATGTGTTGTTCGTATTCCATGGAGTTGTGACCCGTGTGATGTGCACGCCCCCATCGACGATCGACGACGACGACGACGACGACGACGCCCTGGGTGGGCCCCGCGACGACGAGCGATGGCGACGATGGGTGTGCGCGACGTCATTCTGTGGACGCGGCGAACACACGACATGGCGTTCATTCTCGGTGGTTTCAGCCACTTATTCGCATTCAAGGGCGCGTTCCAAGCTGAGGTAGGTGACGACGACGGGCGACGACGACGACGGGCGACGGCGTAGGCAGAGGCGACGATGCGTGTTTGAGGGTCTGCGCGTGCGCGTACTGACGGCGACGATGTGATGTGTTTCGTGTGCGGTATGTAGGTGGTTTTGGGGGAGAACGAAAACGCGGAGAGCGCGATTCGTCGATTCAGAAAGGCTGTGATGTCCTCGGGTCACATCCAAGAGGTACGTCACGTCGCATGCGCGCGCCCGCTCGATGGATGATGCGTTCGATGGGGGTGGATAGTGTGCACAAATAGGGTTACGCCGCGGCGGCGGGTCGCGAGACGTCGCGCGGCTCGCGCGCACGCGCACGCACGCCGCATGTGCGAATACGCGTGCCGAACACATGACTGACATTCGTTACTTGCGTTCGCGCGATGTTTTTCCGCATCCTACGCAGACTCGCCGTAGACGTTACTTTGAGAACAAGCAAGACATCTTGAAGCGCAAGCAGTCCACGCCGCGCAACAAGAAGGGAGGCAAGCCCCGCACTGCGGCGCAAGCGATCGCGGACAAGGAAGCGGCGGCGTTGAACCCGCAAGGCCAGCGCAGTGGCGGACGACGCAACTTTAACAACTAGGCATTTCGTGTGCACATACGCGCGCGAAGACGAATTAGCTCACCCGATTCTTGAACTCACATGTAAACGCTTGCGAGAGCATTTTAAACCGCTCCAGTCTATTCATGCGATGGCGCCCGTTTGAACGCGCATGCGTATCTGTACTCTTTTTCGTCGCGCGTCCCTAGCTTTCTGTGCGTCGTGCGTCGTGACGTCCCCATGCGTTCGCTCGCGCCCTCTCTGAGACCCTGTACAGGCCCGTAGGTCATCATCACGTGAGTGCGGTGAAAAACTGCCCAGCCGACGGACGTTGGACGGCACACTCGAGCGTGCCGCGTCACTCGCACGTCGGGGCGTGCCCACGCGCGACGCCATGTACGGGCATCAAGGCGCGTATGCGGCGCCTCGCCCACAGTCCGTCGAGCGCTCGGCGAGTCAAAAGGTACGTCGTCGTCGTCGTCGTCGTCGTCGCGTCGTCGTCAATCTCAAACAGAACGCGTGGATGGTTTTCCAACGACTGACGAACGAGACGTACGCGTTCGTTTGTGCGTCACCAAACACAGCGTCGAGATCAGGCGAATGCGCGTCAGGCGTATAACAATGAATGGAAAGTAGGCATGTTCAACGCGCCGTGCGCCGATCCGGCGTTTTGCTGCTACGCCATGTTTTGTGCCCAGTGCGCGGCGTATTCGCAGCGAAAGTTACAGATGGGTCCAGCGTGGCCCGCGCAGTACACGTGCTGCAACGGCGGCAGTTGCGTCTCGGGACGTTGTGGCGAGCGATCAAACCCAGAAATGTGCTTGTGCTGCGAGGTGTTTTGCTGCTTTCCTAGTGCAATGGTCACGACGCGGTTTATGATTCAAGACGAGCAGAGAGTCATGAACTCGCAGTGCGACAACTGTTTGATAGGTTTCATGTTGATCACGCAGCAGATTGCGATGTGTTTGCGATGCGTGGCGATGATTACGCAAAATCCAGACATTGAACAACTCGCCGATTTAGTGGATTGCTTGGCGGATGCAGTGTACTGCAGCGTTTGCGCGTGCATGCTTACGCAGCAAAACGTGCAAATTTTACAACGCGACGTCGGCGCTATTCAACGCCGTCAACAACACGCACAAGTCATGGCTGCGCCCGTAGCTCCGCAGATGATTTATGGACAGCCAGAACCGCGATATGTGCCGCAACAACAACCCGTTGGACCGACATACGTGTACACTGCGCCTCCGCCAAAGCAGAGCAAACCGTCGGCGTCGGCGCAACCCGCTTCGTATTATCCGAACGTTTGATGAGCCTCGATCGAGTATAAAATAGTGTATATACCTTTACTACAGGTACAGTTGTTTTGAATAAAACAGTCAATTCTAAATCTACAATAACATGTGCTACATCTATTCTCCTCTACACTTAATTCAGCACGCCTACCCGTAAAAGAGCATGTAAGCTTGCGCCTGAAGCACTTCATCGATTTCGACGCGACGTATAAACGCGTCGTCACAAAAATACCATTCGCCGTCGCCGCGTTTTACATAACACGTGTAGTGACCGCCATGTAACACGCCCGAGTGTACAATCACGGCGTACAACGAATAATTGTACTTGACATCATGCGCGCGCTGTGCTTTCATCGCAACGTCATCATCTCCAAATATGCGTCTCGCCTTGACGTTGGAGGCACAAAACGGCGAAACGTCGAGGACTAGAGGAAAATCGACGTGCACGTTTGTTTTCACGAGTGATTTGAACCCGGTGGCATGCGTCCTGTCTTCATCGGACGTGTCGCTATCAACATTTGCATCTTCAGCGATGTCGCTTGAGTCTTTTTGTCTAGAGCCATCATTGCCGCGCGCGGCGAAACGTTTGAGATGTAAAACTAACATACGCGGTGTGCGTTTCAGCGACATTTGCTTCTGCATGCCTTGGGCGGAAGAGCACTTGGGGCATATCCTAAGCGAAAAACCAGAATTGTCCATGGTTTCGACGCGCGTAAAAGCATTCAGGCAATCAAGCAATTCAACCGCCGGCGTTGTCCTAGCAAAAGGAACATCTAGAGAAAGACCAATTGTGTCTTCGCACGTTTCAGACGTCACTGCGCCGCATCCTGTGCAAATCAAATCGGACTGCGTGACTCCCGCGAAAGCACTGTGAACGACGCATTGACACTTTGAGATATCACCGTCGTCCTCGTCGTCGTCGTCATTTCTATCAATATCATCACTCGCCATGTCAGAACGCTCTGCGCGCGTCGTCGATGAAACCTTCGCCAGCGAAAGAATGTGCAGTAAGCCGCGTCTTTTCGCTTCGTCGGCGCCCAGAGCCGACATCGGCGGCATCGTCTTCGAAGATCGACCTTTCACATTTGCATGTATAAGCTCAAGGAACAAAAGGAAAAACTCGTGTGCGTCCTGTTGCGCGTGCTTTGCAAACGATAAATCATTCTTCCACCAAGTGTGCAGCAAATCTGCAGGAACAAGTGGAGTGGCAAATTCGTTGTCGCCATCGCCGTCGTCGTCATCATCTTGTGAGAACGCTCGCTCAACGTAATGGTCGAATGCACACGCCACGCAATCTCGCACATGACAATTCATCTCACGATGCTTTTCAGCTAGAAAGTAATTCGCAACGCTTGGTGTCGCCACTAAAGCTTGTAACACGCCCGCCATAAAGCACGTGTTGCCCATGTTGACGTTTCCTTTTAATCCTCGCGGCGAAACAGTGCTTTTCGCCCTTTTCACGGCACGATAAGAGCTCGCCCGAGGCAACGGCTGTAAATAGCGTTCACGATCGGCAAGTCGCTTTTCTAAGTCTAAATCGAGGGCAGCATCTTCGTCGCATGCATCTGTTTCAGCCCCAGCTCTCGCGTAAGCGACGGCGTCCACGCCTACGCGCTCGTCTTCAATTGCGCACGCCTCACACACTACAGTGAACGGCTTTCGTCGACTAGATTTGACGTAGACAAGATGAACACCCTTCGAACGTTTGCTATGCGACGCTACGTCTCGCGCACTAGTGAACGACATCCCACACGCGGGCGTCGCGCAAAGCCAACGCTGTTGGCCGTCATCCTCATTCGCGCGTGTGTCGCTGTCACCGTCGTCGCGTGCGGCGCCACTCGCCCTCGCGTAGGCGTCAATGACACGCATGCACGTCGAGTGATTGACATGCGCGCACGTCATTGACACGCCTCGATGCGCCCTCGCGCGCGCGTGACTTTGGGGTTGACATCATTCATCCACCATCGGTCTTTCACCACTGGTTAGTTGGTTTGGTTGCATCTCTCGAATGAGTTTCACTTTTCAATTACAAATCAGACATCAAGGCGTGGTACAGCGCATCCACGCGTAATTGACCCTTGCTTTTCGTTGCATCACTTTGTGCCGTCGTCGCGACGCGCTTTGCGATTCGCGCAATTTCACTTGAAATGCTCTCTAGTCTACTAAAATCCAACGCCGCAGCGTCCTTGCACAGTTTATCTTTAATAGCGATGACCATCTTATTCACTTCCTCTGCACTCTTCGCTGGCGGCCCACGTGGCGCATTAGGCACCGGTGACGCGTTACTCATTTGCTCCACAGCGGCTTGCGGTTCCACGACATCCTCCTCCATGGGGACGGATTCCTTTGCGGGCGCGTGCTCTTGTTGTTCTTCGCGGAGCTTGCGTTTGAGTTCTCGCGCCATCTTTTCTGGATCAGGAACAAAATTTGGGTTTTGCCAGACTGGAGCGCCTTTAGGTGAAATGCGCTTTTCGCCGCCACTAGAGTCGTCACCACTGTTGACCGATGCCGTCGCTTTCTGCGTGGCAGTCTGCGCGTCGCGTTCGCGAATGGACGCTGACGGCGCCATTGCTGAGCGTTCTTCGCGCGCTTTTTGAATTTCCTTGCAACGCATGACGAGATGCGGGTCCAACGCAGACACCATTTGCGCGATGGTATCTTCAAGAGCGTGCGCCTTGGAGAGCATCTGACGACCATCAGGATCATCAGTGGTATCTCCCCAGTACTCGTGCGCGCCCTTTGTGATGAGATGAACGTCGCTTAAAAACGCATCAATCGTCGTATACCATTCGCCATCAACCTTCCACAATAACGTCGAAAGATCCATTGGTTTCGACACGCGCTCGCTATATTGCGCCAGATCCTCATCGGTGATTGGTGCTGCGAGCAGCGTCCATGTCTTTTTATAGAGGAGCCTTGTGACGACATCCCGTAAGAACATGCGTTGTTGCCGAAGCGCGTGGTTTTCAGCGGCAATCGTAGCCTCTGAAACTTTTGCTACGACGCGAGTTTGCTTGGCGCTGGCATGAGCTCCTGCAGCTCGCGCCAAGACTTCTCGCTCTCGCTTACCCGAGTTACCCGCGTTTGGTGCTTCTCCGCGCTCGGCAACGACATCTCTACGGTGTGCAATGTTGAACGCCGCTTCACACAACGGATGAAAAAACGTTTGCAACGTGCTCTTCTTGAATTCAACCGGCATCGATACCGGACGCCAGCGTACAGAAGCAAAAGAGGCACGTAAGCTGTCTTCAAGCTCGTCGACGTTCGCAACGTCAGCCGTTGTAATAAGCATCACCGGTAAATCGGTAGGAATGTCACGCAGCAATGTCGTGAGCGCCGCGCGCAACGTCGGTGTCGAACTCTCCCACCAAAGACGTATTTCCGGAAGAAACAAAATGGATGGCGCCGCACGCCGTGCTTCAGTCACCGCCGTCACCAAAGCTTCTTCTGGCGAGCGGCCAGAATCACCGAGAAGAGAAGGCATTCCGATTGCGTGCACAGGAAATTGTTCCAAGCAGTGCAGCAACGCCGACGTCATTTGAGTGTAGCCGCTTCCTTCTTCACCGTGAATGCACAGTGCAGTTCTTTGACAAGGCGGTCTACGCATGAACTCGAGCGCTGCAGTAGCTGCCGATTCCCGTGGCAATTTTGCATCGATATCAACGCCATCGCCTTGATCTGCGACGGTAGCTTGTGCCAAAATAAAATCATCATCATTCTCCTCTTCTTCGTCTTCGAGTTGGCGAGCACCAGAGTTGACACCAACCGCTTCGCCATCACCTTCAAGAGTAATGAACGCAGCTGGAGGGAAAGTTTGCCGAATTTTCTCTAAACAATCTTCCAAAACGTGCTCGAGAAGAGGCTTTTGGAGAGCAGTGAGCGGTCTAGCGTGCGTTCTTGCAGCCCGATGCGATGCCGGGACTATTGCTGCGAGCGCCGCTCTAAAGTCAATACGGTTTGGCGTGACTTGTTTTGGATCAATCGCTAAACGTTCGTCACTTTCATAAATTTGCGGATAACGCCTACGAAGGGCGTGTACAGCGGCCTCAGTACAAAGGGCTTTTAAATCTGCGCCGCAATATCCAACGCATTTCGCCGCGAGGTCATCTATGAGCGCCGCAGACGGTTGTTGCTCCCAGGCTCTCGTGTGAATACGCAAGATTTCTCCTCGAGCTCGAATACCTGGAAGCGGAAATGCAAGTTCTCGATCGAATCTTCCCGGGCGTCGAAGCGCGCCGTCAATAGAGTCAACCCGATTCGTTGCTCCGAGCACGACGACTCGCCCGCGATTGTCCAAGCCATCCATCAAAGCCAACAGCGTGGCTACGAGAGAATTGTGAATTTGATCCGTTTTACTCG
>JACLAB010007880.1_pt1 | contig 25005 bp, 10 predicted proteins | sample 8027921 | NCBI WGS metagenome assembly JACLAB01 (sample SAMN15725117, study PRJNA655200) | protist metagenome | isolation source: fluorescence activated cell sorting (FACS) single amplified genomes of... | place: USA: West Boothbay Harbor, Gulf of Maine | collected 2000-07-19
CCGACGCCTTCCGGCGGTCGAGGCGGCCGAGGCGGCCGAGGCGGCCGCGGCGACGGGCCTAATACCTCGCCCGCGCCCGCCCGGCCCACGCCGGCGATTTCGGAGAGGAACGAGAAGCCCTCGCCTCGGCCCGACAACAAAAAGAAGCCCGCCGCGGCGGAGAAGAAGAAATCCGTTCCTTTGCCCAACGGCGTTTCGCCTGTTAACGCGCTGGAGCAGAGACCCGCGCGTGCGAGGAGGCAGCGCGGCGGCTCGAACGCCGAGGCGGCGGCGTGAGACGACAGGAGACGCCAGTCTTTTGTTTTCTTGACAAGTTGTGATGAAAGGGGAAACGTTTTGATAACTACCGTAGTCTACCTTCAGCGCTTATTCGCCGTTCGCGAAAGACGTGTCTTTCGTTCGCTCATCTGTCGAGTCCGCGGACGAAAACGAGCCGGAAGTCGGAAAAAAAAACCGACTTCCTCCAGCCCCGAATCCCACTTCGGCGCGCGCGCGGGTCCCCAACGCGTCCTGTCGCGCCGGGATGGGTAAGCGCGGCCACCGCGGGAAGAAGGATGGGGAGGGCACGAAACCCCCCGCGGAGAAGAAGAGGTCCGTGCACGATGTCACGGAGCTGTTCGTGAAGGGCGGCGACATCAAGGATTTGGGTCGCCGAGCCACCGGCGCGTTCGCCGCGGATGCGCTTGAGAAGCGATACAAGCACGAGGGCACGACCGTGGACGTGGACAAGAACTTTTCGTTCAAGGACCTGGTCACGGAGGCGGGTGGGGGCGGGTCGTTCTCGCTGTTCGGGGCGTTGGGCGGGGGGGAAGACGCCGGCGTCGCGAAGGCAGACGCCGAGGGCGCGCGCGAGGATGACAAGACGCCATCCGCCGCCGACGCGCGTGGCGGCGGTGGCTCGGCCGGAGGCGCCGGGGACGGCGCGGCCGCGCCGTCCACGTCGCGAGGCGCCGGCGACGCCATCGCGTCCGATTCGAAACAACCGAGCGAGGCGGAACGGCTCCGCGCGGCCGCGGTCGCGCGGCGCGCCGCCGCGGTCGCCGCGGCGCAGAGGGCGCGCGACTCGGGATTGGTGCGCGCGCGAAAAACGCGCGGCGGGGACGGGGACGGGGACGGGGACGCCGCGCGCGCGTCTTCGTACGCGTCGGTCCTGGGGATCGGCCCCGGGATCCTGGAGGCGGCGCGCGCGTTCCGGCGTCCGTTCGCGACGGAGGCGGCGATGGTGGAGGCGTGGCACGCCACGCGCGACGACGCGCGCGAGGAGTACAAGCGGCGCAGGCGGCAGGCGCTGCGGCGGCAAAAGAGCCTCCGCGCCGCGGGGACGGGCGCGCGACGATAGACGCCGAGCGTGAGATGAGGCGTTTTTCTCGCCGTACTTCGACGAGGCGTTGGTCGTGACGCCGCGGCACGGAAAGAATACCATATATGGTAGTTAGATTCGAACGTTATTCATGACACAATAATGCGTCGTATTAGGTGACGACAGACGACCACAGTCGTCCATGACGTAGTACGAACGTACTACGGTAGAGTCTTCGTTTGTCGCGCTCTTACTACCGCGGTACGGTACCGTCAGGAGACGCGACGGGGAGAGTCTCCGCGGGCGCCACCTTTCCCTTTCCGAAGAAGGCACTAAAAGGATTTTGTGTGCCGTTGACCTCGACGACCTGTAAACCGACGTGACTCGCCTTGGAAGACATCGATCGGCCCTGTTTTGTGACCGCGTTTGAGCCTCGCCGGCGGTTTTCGTTAACCGCCGAGGTCAAACGCGAAAACGACGATACCGCGCGTCTCGGTTGATTTTGGTGCGCGGATGAAACGTTCCATCGCGTCTCACCGCTGTTTTCGGCGACGCTCTTGTGCCTTCCCCACTCGAGCGCCTCGAGCGCGCCCACGCCGATGGTCGCGATGACGCTCCCCAGTCGGCTCGCGGCGGCTTTTTTGGTCTGCAAAAAAGAAGCGCGTCGCGACGAAGACCCCGAAACGCTCGAGAACCGATTTCTCTTCTCCGCCTTCTCCGCCTTGTCCGCTTCTTTTTTGCAGACCAAAAAACGTCTCTTCTCCGCTTCTTTTCGCCTCTTTTCGGTTTCGGCTCTCTTCGCGACCCGCGCGCGCCAGTGCCTCTGCACGCGCACGACGCACATCAGCGCGGCCCAGCTCATCTCGTCCGGGATGGGCTCCCAGAGGTCCGGGAAGGCGCGGCGCACGGCGTGCTCGAGCGCGTCGCGCATGTCCCCCGGGGGCATGTCGCACTCGCACACGCGTCTCACCAGCTCAAACGCCGTGCGCCGGAACGGCGCTCGGCCTCGCGCGTCCAGAGGGACGTTGAGGGATTTGATGAAGTGTACCACCAGCATGGACCCTCCCGAAGGAGAGTGTTGCTCTTTTTGCTCCTCTTTTTTCTTCGAGGCGCCTCCGATGTTGATGCGCGCGGACGCGCCTCCGTTCCCGCCCCCCAGCCCGAGCGGCGGCGGGATCTCGCGCAGAAGCTTCTCCAGGTCCACGCCGCGCACGGTTCCGCTTCCGTCGTCAAACTTGTGGAAGGCGTCGACGAAGGGCCGCAGCGCGTTCGGCGATACCTTCCAGTGCTCGTGATCTTGGCAATTCTCGAAGTTCTCGATGATCACCGCGGTGAACAGGTTGAGCATCACCATGGACACTAACACCACGAAGCTCACGAAAAACGGGTACGAGAACAGTCCGGTGATTTCGTCGCCGGCGCAGTCGCGCATCACCCCGACCCACTCGTCGTTTGTCGCGACGCGGAAAAGAGTCAACACGGCTCTCGGAAAGTTTTCAAAGTTGGCGTGCTCGTTCAAGCCGCCGGTTTCGGTTTCGGTCACGGTCACGTCGTTTAGGGTGTCACTTAAAGTCGTGCCGAACAAAATGACGCCGACGTAGGCGTAGATGAAGAACAGGAGCGCGACGAGCGCGCCGACGTTCCAAAACGCGGCGAGAGACGCGACGAGCGTCTCGAGTAAATCGCGCAAGCCTTTCAGGTGCTTCACCAAACGTATCAGCCGAAGCACCTTCGCTAAGCCCAGGAAACGCTCCGCGGTCATCCGATTTGTCACGGGGCCGCTTAAACGATACACGTGCGCTCGGTACAGACGTTCATCGTAGTCGTAGTGCGTGACCGTAGACGCATCGTGGTCGTGCTCGGTGAGATACTCGTACGCGTCGACCCCGACGTAGGTATCGTCGTGAGACGCGCGTCGCCGCGCGGAAAACAAAATCGCCCCGCCGGCGACGTCGAGGAAGGAAAAAAAAACGCACATGAGATCGAACCGGTTCCAGCTTTCGCGCCAGTACGCGCGGAACCCGAGCGCGGTGATCTTCAGGAAGGCTTCGAGCAGAAACACGACGAAGAAGAACACCTCTATTTCGTTTCTCAATTCCGCGACGTACAAAGGCTCGTCCCTGGTTCGCGTCGCGACGACCACGGCGGCGGCGACGAGCGCGGCGAACACGACTTTCTCAAACTTTTCGTGCGACGCGATTCTGTAGGGCAGACGCCGCAGCGGGTTTTTTGGAAGAGGCATTTTCTTCTTCTGGCGCATCCGCAGCACCGTCTTGCACATCTCCCCCCACTCCTTCTGCGCCTCGCTCAGGTCCAGCGACGACGTCTGGCTCAGCGTGCGGATGCGTGAGAACTGGTAGAAGATGACGCCCACGTACAGGTTGAGCAGCGAAAACGCGCACAGAACGATGAAGGCCAAAAAAAACGCAAACGCCGCGGGATTCGCGTCTCGCCTCGGTTGTTCGTCGATGTTCGTCGCGTCCAGGCCGTCGAACAGTAACTGCCCGTACCCGTCTAACGTGGACGCGACGAATAAAGAGACCAGTGCGTTGGGCAGGCTGTCGAAGTTGAGGTAAGCGTTCGTCCAACTTCGGTTTTTGGTAATACCGGTGACTGGCTCAACGTACGTCCCGACGCACTCCGCTCTAAACTCCACGAAAGGGTCGTCGCAGCGGTAAAACCGTCCGGCAAAAATTTGCACGCCCAATATCCCAAACACCGCGAACACTAACAACAGCACCGCGGAGACGTTCACCATCGCGCCCATGCTTAGGGCGACGGACTTTAGCACTAAGCGCATGCCGTGAGATTTTGTCAACGCGCGTAACGGGCGTATCGCGCGTAGTATTCTTAAACTTCGTATCGCTGAAAGGCCGCTGAACACGGAGACGAGGCAAATCTCCAAAACGGTGAAGAGCGCGATGCACATGTCGAGGCGGTTGACTTTTTCGCGCAAATACCGCTTCACCCCGAACGCGAAGCACTTTAACGCCACCTCGAAGAAGAAGCAACACGCTAACACGAAATCCACGCGTTTTAAGTTGCGTTCCAAAGTTTCGTCCATCCCCGGCCGTTCGAGCGCCATAACGACGCAGGAGACGCCTATTAACAGAAAAAAAAAGCGCTCAAAGGCTGGGTGTTTCACGACGTCGTACGCGAACTCGCGCCACTTGTGATGCGGCGGGACGCAGAAACACGACCACTCCGCGAGGTCTTTCGCTTTGTTGGCTCGGGTCGTAGCGGCGTTGTTTCTCGCGCTTTTGTGCGCGTGCATCATCGACGAGCTGGAACTCGCGAATTGAAAACCGCTCGGCCGCGCCGAGCCCACCACCGACTCCAGGCCGTCCAGCCCGCCGCGCCAACGATGAGAGGGAGTCGCCGAGCCGCTCGAGAGCGCCGAGGGCGTGATCGAGCCGGAGTCGTACCCCGAAAGCGAACGCCCGTAGTACTTGTCGTACTCGGTGAACCCGCCACCGGGGGTGGAGCTCCCGCTGTACGGCGACGAGGGGGACGCGGAACCGCTCGGTATCGACACGGGTATCGGTACGGCGACGCCTTTCCGCTTCGAATCCGGAACCGAACCCGAACCCGACGCGAAAAAGGTTTCGTCCGCGTCGCCGGTAGAGTCGAAGCGAACCTCGGTGACGACGCGACTCGGAGAGTCCGCGTTCGCCTCTTTTTTGTCACGCGCGTTTTTCGTGCGTGCCGAAGACCCGTCTTCCTTGTGTCCCCCTTCTTCCTTCCTTTCTTCCGCCGCCTTGAGCGCCTTGAGCTTCTTCTCCTTTTCCTTTTTCCGCCGGCGCAGCTCGGCGAACCTCTTTCGTCGCCGCGCGCGTTTCTTTCGGACGAGCTCGGCGACGGCTCTGGCTTCTTCGCCCGCGTGCGCGTCGTATTTGCTCTCGAACGCCTCCATGGTGACCGCCAGGAACAGAGTCAGGAAGGTGTACTTGCCGACGATCACCCAGGAGACGAAAAAAAAGCAAGCCGACCACCCCGCGTACGCCACGCTCTTGAACATGATGAACTCCCAGTCCTCCAGAGTTAACACCTGGAACACCGTTAAGGCGGAGTGGTAAAAGGTGTCGAACCCGGCGCGGCCGCCGAGCTGCGGGTCGTCTACGCCGTATTTGAATTGAGAATCAGGGTCCGTGTTCATGCCCCCGAACACGTGTAAGCCGACGATTGAGAACACTACGGTGAACAGACACAGTAAGGCGGCGATGCTCATGAACGAGCTTAAGGACGATAGGAGCACTTCGCCGATCACGCGCAGGCTGGACAGGTAGCGGAACATCTTGAACACGCGGAAAGTGCGCAACACTTTTAAACCGCGCATCGCCGAGACGATGTTGGAATCGTCGCCGTCGCCACCGTCGTGACCCCCGGACTGTTGTCCACCGTTGTCGTACCCGCCGTACACCGCCACGGCGACGGTCTCCACCACCGCGAGGCTCACGATGAGGAAGTCGAACCTGTTGAAGGCGTCGGAGAAAAAGTGCCACGCCCCGAGGCCGACGAGTTTCACGGAAACCTCGAGGAAGAAAAACGCGGTGAAGCACGCGTTGGCGACAACCAAAAAAAAGGCCAAGTCGTCATCCATGCCGTGGTGCTCGACGGCCATCGTCGCGGTGTTCAGGCAGATCAGGAACAGAAAAAAGGTGTTGAACCTCGGGTGTTCGGCGATCTCGCGGCACAGCTCCTTGAACTCCACCCAACGACGCCGGCGGTCGAGCGAACGCAGGTCACCCGCGCGCATCTTTTTTTCCTCGTCTTCGTCGAGAGCGACGAGAGACCCGCCTCCGCCTCGCTCGGCGTCGTCGGCTTCGTCGGGGTCGCATCCCAGGCTCGCCTCCAGCGATTGCGCGAGCCTCGCTTCTTTGCGTTCCGCCTCGAGCCTGCGCGCGTGTACCCAGCGCGAGATGCGGCGGTTGGCGCTGAACACGAGCGTCGCGACGGTGTTGGCCTTGCGCGAGGCGCGCTGAGATTTCGTTGCGATTGAACCCGGCGCGCCGACGTCGTCGACGTCGTCTCCGAACGCCTCCTCCGTCGTACCTTTCGCGTTACTCCGTCCGTCGACGCGCCCTTCTTCATGCGTTGTTTTTCTTACTTTGGCCTGCGTTCCGACGAGGTTCTCGTCGTCTCTCGACACCTGCGTTCGTCCGTCGTCAGGCTCGCGAAGACTGGAAGAGCTCCTCGCGAGCTTGGCTTGGAAGAGCGACTGCGCGCGTCCGAACTTGGACTTGAGCACGGCGAGGAAGAGGTTCACGACGAAGTACGACCCAAAAAAGACGAGCGCGACGAAATAGGGCACGGCGAGTTCCGCGCCGCTGTCCATGACCCGGTACATGACCTGCGCCCAGCCCGCGAGCGTAGTGCACTGGAACACGGTGAGCATCCCGAGACCGACGTTGTCGTACCCCGCGACGGAGTGCCCGCGACCGGAATCGGTGACGACGCACGCCAAATTCGTTAACGCGTTTGATTCGTCAGACCCCGAAGAAACGCGCGCTGCGCGCGACGGGCAGACTCGCCCGTACCGCGCGACGCCCGCCCTTCCCCCGATGGCGCACCCGAACGCGTCGTTCTCCCGAAACTCGGGCACGCCCGTGTTCGGGTCCTCGCACCGCTGGTGGTACGCCTCGAGGAACAGGTGCTGCCCCGCGACGGCGAACACGAACGCGAAGAAGCACACGAGGCCGCACACCGAGACGAGAAGCGGTACCGCTTCCACGAAACACACCACCACCGACCGGAGGCTCTCGAACCGCGTGATGGTGCGTAACGGACGCAACGCGCGTAACGCTCTTAACGCGCGAAACGCAGAAGTTTGCGTCGCGGAGGCGTCTGAGTCTCTTGAGTCAGAATTCGCCACGATCGCCTCCGCTAAAACCCCGCCGTACCCGACAACGAGTAAAAAAAAGTCGAATTTGTTCCACGGATCGCGCGCGTATTTTTTCACTCCGGCGACGGCGCAACGCAAAAAAAGTTCGAGTGTAAAGAAAACGTTCAAAGCGAGTTCCAGCGTGTCCAAGTTGTCGTTCCAAGATGAGCTTGTTGAGCCCGATGACCCAGATGAATCGCCCATCTCGGTATTCTCCAGCGGGCGGTACAGCGCCAGCGAGACGCAGTTCACGAAAATGGCCAAAACCACGAGCGCCTCGAAATCTTCGTGCTCGACGACGCGCGCGGCGAATCGGCGAAACCGGATTTTGGTTTTGGCCAACAAACGCGCAGGTCTTCGCCACGAGGATTTGCGCCCAGAGGGTTTGCCGTGCAGTCTGCTTTTTCTTCCCGTCTGGTGATGCGACGACGACCGCCGGCGCCGGCGATGGCCGTCCTCCTCGCCTCGCGGGAACCGCGGGGACCGCGGGGACCGGTCGGTCGGGGAGAACCCGGAGAGGAACGCGCGGAAGAAGGAGCGCGACGGACGCGACGCTTTCCGCGGGGACGCGACGGGACCGTTCTTTGGACCGATCCCGTCCCCGTCCCCGTCCCCGTCCCCGTTTCCGTTTCCGCTCCCGTCCACATCGGACTCAGACTCGGTGTCGGTGTCGGTGTCGGTGTCGTCCCCGCGCCCGCCGTCCCCGTCCCCGCCGCCCAATGAGGCGGAGCCCGCGACGCGCACGCGGCCGCGCATGCGCGCCTCCATGCGCTCGGCGTTGGTCAGGCGCGCCTCGTCCAGGCGCCGTTGAGCGAGCGCGTTCACCACGGCGTCCCCGAGCGTGTGGATCGCGGAAGGCGCGCGCGGCGCGAAGGAGGAGCTCCCGGTATTTGCCGGACGAACGAACGTACTATCCGCGTCTCCGGTACCGCGATCGATCGCGACCGGCCCGTGTGGCGCGACGACGCCCGCGACGAGCGACCTATCGCTCTTTTTATCGCCGCCAGGAAAGTCGCCGCGAACGGGGTTCGACCACGCGAACCACGAAGAGCTCACGCTTTCGCTCGGGACGACGCCGGTTCCGGAAAGGCGAGACATCTGAACATCGGACATCCCGGACTGTGACTGTTTGCCGGTAGACAGGCGTTGGCCCAAACGCCGCGGAGGCGGCAACATGGGCGCGGCGAGCCCGCGCGCGTACGCGGCTTTTATCTGCGCGATCGCCGACTCCGGCAAAAAAGCCCCGAAAGAGCTTTTCTTCGCGACCAGCTCTTGTCGCTCGTCTTCGCGGCGGTTCGTCTCGGCGGTTCGTCTCGACCGCGTCGGCGTCGACGCGTCCGCCTCGGAGACGGCGGGTACGAAACCGTCACGCGCGACGTCCCGGCGCTCGCCGCGGGCGGCTTCTTCCCCTCGAGGAGGCGACCCATTAGGGGGGGGGTCCATGGTCGCGCGCGCGCGGCGTCCTCACGCGTCCTCACGCGTCGCGACCCGCGCGCGATGGGACACCCCGCCTCTTTACGACGATGATGCCTTTCTTTTCTGGGAAACGCCGCGCGCGCGAGCGCTTCGAGAGAGCGGCGGACGTCGCGCGTTCCACCCCGCGTCGAGAGACCCGTCGATCGGTTATAGCGCGAGCGGAGCGCGCGCCGGAGGCGACCGAAAGGGTACGCCGAGTCTGCCGAAACCGGTCGCGCGCGCGCGTGTGCGCGACGTCCACCCCGACGGTTGCTTGCCGTCGGATGGTCAAAGCGCGAAAGCGTTTCGCTTTTTTTCTCGCGAAATCGGCGCGCGGCGCGCAGGTCGGTCGGTTCGTTTTTCAACGTTTTTCACGGGGCGCCCGAAGCGAGGCTGAGCCAAATCGGGAGTCGCGCCGGTCGCGCGAGGCAAGGGCGTCGCGGGTCGAGCCCGCGGCGCGGGAGGCGGAGACATGTCGCACGTGTGAGTACCCGCGCGCTACCGCGCGTCGAGGATCCCCCGAACCGCGAGCCGCGTTTCGGCTCGCGTCGCGCTCCCCCGCGCGACTCGATCCGCTCCCGCCGAGCTCCAATTTGCGTCCGGTCGAAATTTGCGCCATCCCCCTTTCGACCTCTCCTCGCTGACCTCATCCCCCGTTCGACCCCCCGCGCGTTCGACCCGCAGGACGTTCGACGCGCAATGGCGCGCGTCCATGCGCGACCTGCTCGCGCAGATGGAGAGCGAGCTCCCGTTGGTGGAGGAGGAGGATCCCGCGGAGAAAGCCGCGAACGAGATCCTCAACCCCCCGAACGCGTCCTCGGGCGCCGACAAGGAGAAGGAAGAGAAGCCGCCCCCTGAAGACTTGCGCGGTCTGCGCGAGTTCGCCGCCGCGCACGCGGAGTACCTGCGCATATTAACGAACCTCGAACTGGTGTACGACCAGATGTGCCACCCGCAGAAACGCGAGGAGGTGCGCCGCGCCATGGAAGCGTGCGCCGGACGCGCGTTGGAAACGCGTCACTGGATGACAAAACTCAACGACGGCGTCGAGGCGTTCGCGCTTGATGACGTTTTGGGTGACCTCAAGAAGACCCCCGACGCGGTCGAGATCCCCGTCCCGCGGTGCTTCGTGGAGGACCGCGCGGAGAGCATCGAAGCGAGGGAGGCGTTTTTGCGCGAAACGAGGCGTAAGGCGCGAAACGAAGAGGAGGCGGCGCGAAAAAAAAATCATACCGAGAGCGAGATTCTCGCGAGCGACGACGCGCTTTTGACGCCTCCTGTTTCCGCCGAGGACGCCGAGTCTGCTTTGAAGGCTTCGCGAAAAACGCGCGCTGAGATCGAAGCGTTGCAGGCGTATCGGTTCATGCGCGCTCCCGCGATGCCCGAGGAGGACGCGCTGCGTCTGATCCAACGGAACGAGCGCGGACGGCAGGGCCGAGCGCGTTCGTTCGCCATGGCGGAGACCCGGCGCGAACAGGAGTTGGCGGATGCCGCGCTTCTGAACAAACGACCTTTGGCGGAGGTGGCTGTGATATGCCAGGCTCTCATACGCGGGTTTTTGACCAGACGGCGCGTGAGACGTTTAAGGGACGAGGAATTCACGTTTCTCGGGATGAAGCTTCCGAAGCGGCTAGAGCGTTTAACGCTCGCCGAGGAGGCCAAACGAAATTTCGCGACGAACGAAGACGCGCCCTCCGTTTCCTCGAATCGCCGCGCCGTGGAACTTCGCGACGCGAACAACGCGTCAGCGCGTCGAGCTTTACGAACGACGCGTTTAGAGGAGATGGAACGCGCGACGGTCGAGCTGAAGCAGGTAGTGAAACAGACGGAGGGCCGGGAGATGCGCGAGAGGGTTCAGGACGCGATCAACGCGTGGTTCGTGGAGAATCGCGATCCGCTCACGGGCGAGTACCCGGAGTTCCCGGGCGAAGACAAAGGCGGGTCGAGGGACATCATCGACCCGCCCCCCCCGAAACCGCCGCCGCCGCCGCCGGAGGACCCGAAAGCTAAGGCGGCGAGGGAGAAGAAAGAGGCGGAGGCGAAGAAGAAAGCCGAGGCGGAGGCGAAGAAAAAAGCCGAAGAGGCGAAGAAGAAGGGCATCGTCGAGAAGAAACCGGAAAAGAAAGTCGTCGCGCCCGTTGAGTTCGTGCGAGAGATTCGGGACGCCCTCGAGCGGTACCACGCCGAGTGGGGTGACGTTTCAAATTTTGACCTCTCAACGAACTTCGAGCAGAGACACGACGCGGAGAAGATCGTCGACAGACTCCGACCGGCGGTGTTCGAGGAGGTGCGCGTCGAGACGGACGCCGAGATGCGATCCGTGCTTTTACACCTGAAGGAGATGGTTGCAGCCGAGAAGGGCGCCGGCGCCGGCGGCGGGAAGAAGGGCAAAGCCGGCGGCGGGAAGAAGGGCAAAGCCGGCGGCGGGAAGAAGGGCGGCGGCGGGAAGAAGGGCGGTGGGAAGAAGGGCAAGGGCAAAAAAGATCCCACCGCGGATCGAACCCTGGAGTCTCTGTACGCCGAGCTCTGTCGCTGCGGCGTGGCGATACCGCTGGACGAACGCTTCCCGGCGAAAAAAAGTAAGTCTCCCGGGGAGACAGACGCGACGGACGCAGGGGACGGTTCCGAGACGGCGCCCGTAGGGGAAGACGAAGCCGCCGAACACCCCTCGCGCGTCATATCGGACGATGACGCGAAAGACGACGACTTTCACGCGAAAGACAAACCCGTAAACCCCTCGGCGGCGACGACGCGCGAAGAAAACGACGCGAAAAAAAACGACTCTCCGGATTTGAAGACTCAAAACGCTCAAGACGAAAAGGGTTTTTCTTCGCCGTTTTCTTTCGCGAAGACGTTTTTGGGCGTCCCCGAGACGGCGAGCGCTTCGGCGGAGAAGAGCGCTGTCGGTTCGGGGGTTTTCCCGGTTCCGACGCTCGCGCACGCGCGTGGCTCCGTGGCGGCGCACGTCTGTTTGCCCATAGGCCTGTCGAGCGAAACGAAAGCGAAGCTCCCAAAACACGTCAAGAGCGTGTTGCTGTACGGCGCGAGGGGGACGGGTAAGTCGTTTCTGACAACAGAGGCGGCTCGTTTGGCGGGCGCGGCGGTGTTCGACATAAGCCCGCGTGTGATCGACGGCTCGTACCCCGGGACGAAAGGCGTCGCGTCGTTGATGCAGATGACGTTCAAGGTTGCGAAGCTGTGCGCGCCGTCCGTGATCGTGATGGACGACGCCGAGTCGGTGTTTCTGACGGACAAGAAGAAAACCAAGGAGCTGCTCGAGACGCGTCTGCGGGATAAAAACCTAACGGTGGACGCGCCCAACCGCGTGAAGAAAGAGCTCGTGAAGGAGATGAAGGCTTTGAAAAAAACGGATCGCGTCGTGCTCGTGGGGCACGCGAGAGCGCCGTACGCGTGTCTCAAGAAAGACCGCAAAGCGCTCCTCGGGTTCTTCGACGTGCGCGTGCACACGCCGACGCCCGACCGCGCGACGCGCCGCGAGCTGTTTTTAAAAACGACGCGCGAGATGGGCGCGGGCGAGTTCCCAAACGGGTTTCCTCTACACGAGCTCGTGGCGGCTTCGGAGAAGCTCAGCTGTGGTTCGATCGAAAACGCCGTGCGTTCGACGTTGACCGACCGCTTTCTGGCGAAGATGCGACAAGACCTGGATTTGGACGGCAACGGTAAGATGGACCCCGACGCGTTTTTGAAAACGCTCGCGCTGGAGGTTCCGGTTTCGGACAAAGAGCTCGGCGAGCTTCGCGACTGGACGCGGTCGCTCCCGGAGTACGCGTCTTTGAAGAAGCGGCGGGACCCGCCGGCGCCGCCGGAGGAGGGTGACGAGAAGGACGCCAAAGGCAAGAAGAAGGGGAAGTGAGATCTCTTTAGGACGAGGGGTGTTTTTGTACGCGACTTTCTACGTACGGTGCTTACGCTATCTATGTTGAAGAGAAACTGCTAAGGTACTAACGGTACGTGCGAGCGGAGTCATCAGTCGACTACGGTACGCACGGTTCAACGCATCACCTCGTCTCCTCGCCGTCCTTGAGCATCTCATCCACCGCCAGAGCGACCACCGTGGCGCACAGCGTGATCCCCAACGCCTGGCCCACGGGCTGGCCGCGGTACACGCCGTAGGACGTCCCCGCGAGCGCGCCCAGGCCGGCGCTGAGCCAGTCGTACCTCTGCGCCACCTTGTCCACCGCGTTCAGCACCGCGTCAAGGTCAAACGTTTTCGCCAAAGGTTGCGGTTTTCCTTCCTCCTCCGGCGCCGAGTTCAAGACGCGCACGCATCGCGACGCGCGACGCGCGTGTGCGCGGGGAGCCGAGTTCAAGGCGGGCGCGCGGAGCGCGCGGCGCGCGCGGGAAGGCGCGGCGCGCGCGGCGAGCGAAGCGGCTGGGAAGGGAGTGAGCGGGAGGGCGGAGAAGGCGGAGAAGGAGGTCAGTCGCGCGTCTGTATGGGGGTGTCGGGTGGAACGCGCGCGAATGGCACCGCTTCGTGCTTTTTGCGGGAAAAGGGATCGCGCGAACGACGCCGAGGCGCGGGCGTTCTACGGAACGTTTGGGGAACGCGCGCGCGCGGTGGCGGGACACCGCCGCGTGTGGGAGGGAGACGCACGTCGGGAGGTCACGGCGAACATGTCGTTTACGTGCGTGCGCGGTCGGGACGCGCGCGGGATGTGTGCGTTTGGCGCGCCTTCGGGTGCGTATTTTCTGTGAAAAAACTGAATCAGCATCGGAAATATCGCGCGGGAATCGTCTGTCGACGACGTTCATTGGTCGCCAGCGGCGTGTGCAGTCGCAGGCGATCTCCGCTTTTCTTTTTTCGGGAACCACGTTTTTCGCGACAAGTCAGCGACCGAGAAGGGCGCCGGGGTTCCAAAAATCGTCGGCACTTCCGATCGCACCCTCGCGTCCGAAGCGTCTCGCACGACGATGGCGCGTCGCGTCCGCCGCCTCCCCCCGCGCGCGCCGCGCGTCCTCGCGCTCGCCCTGCTCGTCTCCGCGCTCGTCTCCGGCGCGAACGCCGAGGCCACGAAGTGGACCCCCGGCGAGTTTGAGCGTTCGTTGTTCGCGACGCGCGGATCGAACACACCGACTCCCGCGGACGACGACGTCACCGCCACGCCCCACCTGCTCAAGCTGTACGCGCCGTGGTGCGGCCACTGCAAGAAGATGGCTCCCGCGTTCGACGAGGCCGCGACGGTGCTTCGCCTGCGAAACATGGAGGTGGGCAAAGTGGACTGCGCGGACCGACAGAGCGGCGGCGCCGAGTTTTGCGCGCGGCTCAACGTCCGCGGATTTCCGCAGGTGAAGCTGTTCCTCGGCACGGAGGATGCTTTGGTGGATTTCCCGATGTCGGGCGACCGCTCGAGCGCCGCGATGGTCGCGTTCGCGCTGGGGGGGCACGCCGCGAGGCCGAGGCAGTACTTCCGCGAGGTTCCGCGATCTGTTCGTGTACCTGAGGTTTCGGGTTCGGACGATGGCGATGACGAGGACTCGTCGGAAGAGACGGTTTCGACGATTGCTCTCGTGCCGAAAACCGGCGTCGAGCGATGGCGCGATTTCGCGCTCGACGTCGCGCTCGACGTCTCGGAGGATGTTTTTTCCTGCCTGAAAAACCATAGGCTGGGCTCGCTCGCGATTTTCTCCGCGGCTTTCTTCGTGGCGCTCTTCGGGATCATCCTCACCGACCTCGTGTCGGAGCGAATCGGTGTGCCGCGGCGGGGCGAATCCTGGGACCAGATGCGCGAACGAGCCGAGTGGGCCGCCGAGCGCGCGCGTCGAAAGGAGAAAGAATCGAAAAAAGCCGACGACGGTAAAAAAACGCGATGATGATATCATGATAGTCTACCAGGTATGATGATGAGTGTCGAATACGATCGTATGCATATTAATGATACACTGTTCAAGAACCGAAGCGTTTTTCGCCTCATACACTGTTCAAGAACCGAAGCGTTTTTCGCCTCATCATTTTTCGCCTCATCATTTTTCGCCTCATCACCAGTCGTTAAACAGCTCTCTGTGTTCGCCCTCCGCCAAACCGGCTTTGGCGAAGAGCGCCAAACGGACGTGCACGCGAAACGCGCGTCGCGCTAAAACGCTCGCTAAGCACGGCGTTAAGTAGAACCAAAGAAACGACGTGCACAAATTCGGGTGCGTGTACAGGAAAAACTGCTCCGCCATATTTCCGCTTAAAGCGCTTCCGTGAGAACCACCGAAAACGCGTCCCCACGTGTGTGGCGGGAACGCGTATATGAACGTCGCCGCCGCGACCATGAAAAAGACGTCGAAACGCGTTTTACTCGGCCGCGCGTACTCCGCGGTGAACACCGAGTACATCAGAGAGTTGCCGATCAGCACGACGGCGCCCGTGACCCATTTGCTCTGACGCATTATCTCTTTGTCCCCCGAGTTGAGCGAGCGCACAGAACCGTTGCACGCCATGATGAGCATGAGCATGCACATGTCGAATACGTGCGAGTGCCTCACCGCGCGCCGCGTGCGGTCCACGGGAACGCGACGGGATCGCGACGCGGCGCGCGTTTCGGAGTCGACGGAGTCGTCGAAGAGCACGCCGCCCGATCCCGTCATCCACGATCGTCTCTTGAGCCACGCCCATACACGCGCGTCGTGCGCCGCGACGCAGAAGAAGAAAAGCACCGGGCTCAACGGTATGTAGCTCTTCAGATAATCCATCGGGCGCATCTGCCAGTCCTCGGCGCGGAACAGCCCCACCAGGATCAACAAACTGACGAACGTCATGCTGTGGCTGTACATACTCGCTCTTGTCTGCGCCGCCGTCAAGACGGTTTCGTCCGAGGAAAACACCCGCCGCGCGACGGCGGAGTCGCCGCGAAGAATCGCGACGAGCGCCGCCTTTGTCGCGTGCGAGGGGACCAGATACCTCGCGACGGCGCCGAAATTCAGACGCACGCGCGTCGGGGTGGTCTCGATGTACCGCTGCGACGCGCGCTCGATGGACTCGAACGAGCGGACGTAACGTCGCGCGCTCGAGCGGCGACGACGCCGCGTCGCCGCCGCCGCGCGAAACGAAGCCGTCGCGCCGACGAACGTCTCGCTCTCCTCCTCCAAAGGTATCTCGCTCGATCGACGCGAGTCGTCGTCGTCGTCAAATTCGTCACACGGAAACGCGTGCGTTTGTTTGTCACTCCGATCGTCGTCCAGAACACTGTTCCGCGTACGCGTCTCGTGGGACCCGTCCTTGCGCCGCGCGTCGTTTTCGAATCGGCGCTGCGCGTCGACGTCCTCGGCGACGTCGGCGAGCGCCGCGCGAATCGCGGGACACGGAGACTGAATACCCATACCCGCGCGATCGAAAACGATGGATTCGGAGAAGATCTTGTCGAAGCCCGAGCACACCGCTCTGGTCGCCGCGCGACCCGCGGGCGTGTACAGGAGACTCCGCCAGTGGCTCTCGAAGAGCGCGCCGAGATCGTTCAGGAAACGCTCAAACGCGGCGGCGCCGCGAAACCCGCGAATCGATCCGTCGAACCCGTCGCGAGTTCCAAAACGCTCAAACGCGCCGGCGCCGCGTCCGAGCGCGTGCAGCTCGGCGACGATCTTCGGGTCGTCCACGAGGAGCACCTTGACGAACTCCGAGCCCGTCGCCGGCTGGCCGGGCGCCAGAACCTGCACGTACACGAAGCCCGGGACGACGCCCGGCGCGCCCGCCGCGCCGACGCGAAGCGGAGGCGGCGAGACGCGGACGCTCGTCACGATACCGCCTCTTGGCGCCAAGAAGGAGAAGGGCTGCGCGTACTGCCCGAAGACGTGCACGCGCTCGCCGCCTCTCAATCCGGAAATCTCGATCGCGTCGCCGAGCGCGGCGATGGGAGGCACGCTCACGTAGCTCGGGAAAGGAGTCACGCGCGATGAGCGCGTCAACGTGTGCGAGTCGCCCGGCACTTCGCTTCGCGCGACGGTGACGGAATCCGAACGCGCCCGATCGAAGTCGCCGTCTTTGATCCACCCCGCGCCCACGCGCACGTTAGGGTGCGCGGTGACCGTCGCGGTCCGGCGCCCGAGCGCGCCGCCGGGCGGCATCGAGCGCGCGAACACCTCCGCGTCCGGGGGCGACGACCGCTCGCGATCGGCGCCCGAGTCAAGCACCCCGGCGCGGGACGTGCATATGACCCGCGTCGAGCCGGGGAGCATGGACGCCGCGAGCGCGTCGAACCACCCGCGCGTCGCCGCCAGCGCGGAGAGGTTCGCGTCTTCGTGGGAATGGTCGGAGGTTTGATACCCGGCGGAGGCGGAAATGTCCGACGTGTCGAACGTCGGCTCGGCGTCGTTCCCGTCGAGGAGCGAACGCACCTCGCCGAGATCCATGAAAAAGTTGGAACTCTCGAACCGCACGGCGTTCGCCGCGCGCTCCAGCCGTGCCGTGCGCTCCGCGTGGTCGTCGTCGCGAGCGGGGACAAACGCGCCGTCGTCCAGCAGACGATCCTCCGCCGCCGAAAAGGAACCGGCGGCGGCGCTTCCGGAGCCGTCGCTGGTCCAGAGGTGGTCGCGCGGCGCGTTGCCCTCCGCGGGCGGTTCATTGTCGGTCGTCACCGCTCGCGCCACGAAACCCGCCATCTGCTCGAAGACGGTGAGTTTGTCCCCGATGAGCTCCACGGGCGCGGCGCGCGTGGAAACCTCAAACGCGACATCCTCGAACGCGCGTCTTGGCCAATCCCCGGGAGCCGCCGCCAAACGGTTCGGCGCGCCTCCTTCCAGGCTCGCGAGCTCGTCGCCGTTCATTGCGCCGGGGTACGGCCCCGAGCCGTGCGACCCACTGCCGTGCGAGTACGACTCGGGGGGGGACCCCGAGCGCGAGGGGTTGGCATCCAGGAGATCCTGTTGTCTCTTGGGGCGACCGCGCGCGCGCGCGCGAGCCGCCGCCGCGAGCGTCTCGGCTTCGCTCTTGGGCCGAACGATCGTCTTCGTCGACGCGGGGACGGGGACGGGGATGGCGGGGATCTCCTGGACGCCATCCCCGGGGACGTTTCGCGCCTCCCCGGGGATGTTAACGCCTCCTTCCTCGATGGCGGCGCGCGCGCCGTCCGCCGCCTTCTTGGCGAAGGCGGCGCGACGCGCGGCGCGTCCGCGCTCGCACGTCGCGAGCTTGCGGCTGAGTCCAATCACGGAATCCGCAAAGGCGCTGAGCTCGTGCGCCTTCTTGCAATGGTAGCACCATCGCATGAGCGCGTCGGCCGTGTCGACGGCGACGCCGCTGGTCACGCGCCTGTGCGCCGTGCACATCACCACCAAACCCTGCGCGCGATCCAACACGTTGGCGGTGCAGCCCTTGGCGGAGCACGCGCGAGGCGCCGATCCCTTGCGCCTCCGGCCGAGGGGAGACGAGCCCGGGCGGACGGTCGAGCCTCCCCCCGCGACGCCGGGAGGCTCCAGAGGGACCCTGTCGTTTTGGCCGCCGTGCGCGTCGTCGGGCGCGACGCGCGCGCCGGGGGACTCGTGCGGTCCCGGGGGAGTTAACACCGAGGGTCCCGCGACGAGGGGCGCGACGAGCGCGCTTCCCACCACCCGGGCGGCGTGCGAGGGATCGTGCACGTGCTCGCTCGCGCCCGCGCGGGCCTGGGCCTTGGTGGGCATCAGCGTCTCGGGCGCGAGGTACCACTCATCCGTGCGCCACGAGAACGAGCCGCCCTGGGGGGGGACGTGCGTGCCGCGCGCGCCGGGACCGGGGAAGGCTCCGGAGGATTCGCCCCTCGCGGAGGACACGCCCGCGCGGGCGAAACGATCCATCCCGCCCGTGCTCGGTCGTCACCCCCGGGTTCGCGCGAGCCGCCGTCGTCGCGCGCGCGCGCGAGGGCTCGAGCGAGATTCGCGACCCGTGCGTTCGCGTCGCGGCTTTCGCGATGCGGCGCACGGTGTTCTGGAGCGCCACCACGCGCGCGTCTCAACCTCGATATGATCTGACATGCGATTCGATTTCGGCGTGACGCTGACGCATTGCGAGAAAACCTGTGACTGTTTGCCCCGTATGCCGCGAGCCAGTCGAAGATAGTGGGATTGAAAATTCCCATAGACGGATGCAGACAGAAAAATCCATAGGCGAACCCACCGTGTGTGACTCAGAAAACAGAACCGGACCGCTTCACCCCTGCCGCGGGTTGCCTACCAAAATTGTCGTCACAGCCTCCCAAGCATGGAGCCTCGCAGGTCGCAGCCGAGCAGCTGAGCCAGCGCGAAAAGGGAAAAAGGTGGAGCGTTCAAAAAAGCACACCGCCCTGCGCGCGTGTCCGCCGTGCGTCTCGCGCGCCCGCCCGCGGGGGAGCGACGCGATGGCCGAGGTGACCTGCCGGTACGTCGAGCGAGGCGCGAGCGAAGCGCGCGCGCGAGTTTCGCGACACCGCCCCCGCCCCCGGCGCCGCCTCGAGCCGTCTCACGCGCGCGTCGACGCGCGCGACGACACATGAAATGAATCTCTCTCGGAAGAAGGAACGCCATCGCCATCGTCTTTCCGAGGGGAGCGTCCCCGGAAGAGCGCGCCTTTCCGCGCCTCGACTCCGCGCGCGCTGGAGGGCCGCGCGCGCGTTTCTTCCCACCGACGTCGCGGCGATCGAGGCGAGGGGCTTTAGCGCTCGCTGACCGCGATACCCCGGACGACGTCTGCATCTCCTCGCGCGTTCCAAAATGCCATCTTCCAACAGGATCTGCTTCGACGCCGTCGCGGCGTCGCGCGCGAAAAAGCTAAACTGCTGCGGGTTCGAGACGTGCGGGGACTGCGCGACGCTGTGGTTCGAGCACGAGCGCGCGTGCCCGGGGTGCCGCGCCGAGGCGAGTCTCCAAAAGAACGTCGAAGACTATTCGCGAGGTGTACGATCCGGCGCGGCCGGCGACGAGGTTCGCGCCGTCGACGGCGACGACGACGACAAAAGCGCGAGCGGAAACGGAGAGAGAGCGTTCGTCGGCGGCGTTCGCGTCGTGTCGCCCTCGTCTCCTCCCCCGGAGCCGACGCGAGTGCGACAGACAGACGAGATTGAAAAAGAAAGCGAAACCGCGTCCGGGTTCGCGCTTCCGGGTTCACGACGAAAAGGAGAAGAGACTCGCGTCGAGTCTGACGGTGAACTCTCCGCCGCCTCCGCTGTTTCGTCGCCGCGCGTCGTCGTGCGTCTGTCGGTGACGGGCGAGCGTTTGTCGAGTTCGCGCGACGCCGCCGCCGCCGCGCGAATCGAAACGCACTCGGTCGAGCCCGGTATCGTCTCGATCGAACGACCGGAACCGGAACCGGAACCGGTCGGAACCCGGTCAAACGCGGCGGACCCCGCGGCGGACGTCGCGGCGGCGCTGCGCGCGGCGGCGGCGGCGGTGGAGCGCGCGGCGGCGCTCTTCGCGCGAGAGACGGAGCGAGCGACAAAAGAAAAACAGCCGCCGCCGCCGCCTCTCGCCCTCTCGTCCCCGCGTTTGGAACCCGAAGCTTTCCGCGGTTCGGCGTTCCGCGCGCGCCGCGAAGAAGAAGAAGAAGAAAACGACGACCCGTCAAGAGACGCTGCTTCCGGCGTTCAGACGGGAAAAACGCCGGAAGAACGCATAGAGGCGCTCGAGCGCGAGCTGGCGGCGATGCGCGCGTCTTCGGCTTTTTCCGGCGAGAAGATTCAAAAAAACGCGCATCGTCGCCTTTCGGCTCGCGATATGGATACTTTTTTTGACGACTCTCAGGCGGAAACGAGAGAGCCTCGCTCGCGGCAAAAACCAACTCCGAGATCCGCGTCGTTCCACACGCACGCGCAGCCCGTGCACGGCATCGCGGCGTGCGCCCTTCCGGAGACGTTTTTTTTTTACGGTAAAAAAAACGGCCAACGCGTTTCGGTCGGTTCTTTCGCCGTCGCCACCGCCGGCTGGGACGGCGACGCGCAGGTGCACGTCTTTACGGATTTTGAAGACTGCGACGCGGTTACAAAACAAAAGCACCGCCGCGTTGACCTGTGCGCGACGCACACGCTTCGAGGGCACGCCGCGGGTCTGTACGCGTGCGCGTTCTCGTCGCCCATGAGCCCGACGTTTTTAGCCACGGCGTCCGGCGACGGCTCGGTTAGACTGTGGGACGCGTCGGGGCTTTGGCGCGGAGACTTGTCGGAGACTTTTTCTTCGGTAAAGAGAGAGAAAAAAAATAACCCGAAGAGCCCTAAGACTGTTTTCCCCTGCGTCGCGTGCCTTCGCGGGAACGACGGCGAGGTGAACGGCGTGGCGTTCGACACGGAAAAACGTTTTTTTTCACACGAAAGCGGAGACTCGCCGGTGGCGCCCGCTTCGCTCGCGGCGGCGACGGATAGCGGCGCGGTTGTGTTTTGGGACGTCGCGTCGGCGACGCGCGTTTCTACCGCCGTCGGCCACGCCGACGCCGCGTACGGCGCCTGCTTCTTCGGGCACGAACCCAACGCGCTCGTCGCGTCCGTCTCCTTCGACAAGACGTGCAAGGTGTGGGACCGGCGCGGTAAAGCGAACGGAGAAACAGTCTCCGTTTCCTGCGTCGCGACGTTGACTGGCCACGACGACGACGTCGTCGGGGTTGACTTTTGTTCGAAAACGTCGACTCTCGCCACGGGGTCGGACGACGGGACCGTGCGTTTGTGGGACACTCGTGTTTGGCGGTGCCTGGAGGTTCTCGAGGCGCCGCACGCGGGCGCGCAGGTGAAACGCGTGCGTTTCTCTCTGGACGGAACGAAACTCGTCACGGCGGGCGGGGACGGAGTCGCCAAGACGTTCGCGTTACGGAAAAAAAACGCAGACGGTGGTGTGCGTTTCTTAAAAAACGACGAGCGCTTTTCGGCGACGACGCTGCGCGGGCACGCCGACGCCGTCTTCGACGCCGCGTGGGTCCCGAACCGAGGCGGGCGTCTGATCGTCACCGCGGGGCACGACGCGGCGTGGCGCGTCTGGGACCTCGAGGAAGGGGGCTATCCGTAGCGGGCGGAGAATGACGAGAACATTTTTGTCATTCGCGTCGCGTCGACGTCGAAAAAGGACATCAACGCGTCGCGGGTCGGAAGCGTCGGAAGCGTCTCCCCACTGAGATCCTTTTCAAAACTTCAGACTAAAAAGTCACTTCATCCCCTTCGCGAGGAGCCCGAGCCCGTCCCCCGACCCCGAAGCAGCCTTGCGCTTGTTCCGCTTGTTCTTCTTGCGCCCGCCGGGCTTCCGCGAGTCGGGAGCCTCCGCCGCCGGCTCCGCCGCCGCCGCGGCGTCGCTTTCGGTCGCGGCGTCGCTTTTTTTCGCCGCCTCCGCGTCCGCCTTCGTTCTCGCGCGCGCGTTGTCCTGCGCTTGCCTCAGCCCCTCCGGCGACAAGTCCTCGAAGGCGTCGAACAGGAACCGCACGCCGTTCCGCTCGTGTTTCGTCAACTCCGGGTGCCAGAAGCGCACGATCAGGACAAACCGATCCATCGTTGTACTCTCGTTGTAGGTGCTGTGAATAAAGCTCGTGTCCGCGCACATGCCTTTCCCGTTTTCCCAGTACTGGGTCTCCTCGCCAACCTTCATCCAGCTCTCGGGTTTAGGCGGGACGTCCAAACCCAGGTGTGCGGTCATGATGAAGTTGGTGAAGTCCGTGTGCGGCTTGATGCCCGTCTGCGGCGCCTGCTTCGCGAAGAAAACCTCCACCGAGGGGGTCGCCGCGCGCTTGACTAAATCCACCGTCTTGGGAAACAGCTTCACGTTACTCGGTTCCCACTCGCACCGATCTTGTAACACGAGCGTTCGCCAATCCGGGCCGTACCCCTCGGCGTCGTCTCGCGCGGCCGCGACCCAAATAGCGTTGCCTTTCTGTTCCAACAGCGGGTCTCGCAACGCCGCACGCAGCTCGTCGCGAATGGTCTCGTAGTGCTCCTCTAAAAACTCCATCCACGGAAAGGAACCGCCGCGCGGATCCCAATACGGCTTGGCGGTCAAATCGGCGACGTACGAAGACGCCACCTGGTCGCCCAAACCGACGTGCGTCTTCTTGTACGTGCCGTCCGCGAGGGTGAATCTAAGCGAGTCGCGCACGCGAGTCACCGTGCTGTTTTTGTTTTTGTTTTTGTTTTTGTTTTTAATCGGGTGTCGTTCGGTTCGGGAGGTAGTAGGTCGCGTCAGCGGAGAGCCGCGTCGATGGCGCTTTTTCCGGTGCATCCGTCTTTCACAGAGACGTCGGAGAAGATCGAAGAGGGTTTGGTTTGATGCGTCGGAGTCGCCTCGGCGGAACGCTCCGCGCGTCCTTTCGAGCTCCGGGTGGGCCCGAGTTTGATCGCCGACGTACCTCGGGGGGAACGCGTCCATCAGCGCGGTCTCGATCTGCACGCCCAGGGGGACCTCCTCCCCCGCCGCGCACCGCACGCCGCGGCGCGACGCGAGCCGGACGGGAGGCATGCCGCCTCGTCGCGCGCGCGAGCGCGTCGCGACCGCGCGCGGGACGGCGACGTTCAGCGTCGTCGACGCCATGGTCTCGAGCGGCGCGGACCGACGAGCGGAGAGCGGAAGGGTCGTTCGCGTGACGGTCGTCTGCGCGACAGCCTCCGCGCGTCGAGCGTCTGGCGAGACGACGCGAGACCGGACGCCCCGAACGAGCGTCGTGGAAAAAGGCTGTCGGTGGATCCAGAAAGCGCGGACACTTGATCCACTCTGCGCCGAGTCGCGGGTCGAGCCGACGCGCGCAGGAAAGTTTCTGGAAACGCAGGTCTCGTTCGGATTTGGATTTTTTCGTGCGAGGTAGATATTTTCGCCCGATCCGGTCCCGATCGACCGCGGATCGCGATCGGGAACGCCGATCAAACGCTCGCGGTGAACGTACCACCGCCTCGACCGAACCGGTTCGCGCGCGCTCGGTGCCGGCACAACGCACCGCGTCCCGACGCTCGGAGGGGAGCGAGGGAGAGCGCGGGTGCGTGTGTCGCGGAGGTAGGCGAGGCGCCGTCCCTCCCGGGTGTCGAATCGCGAACGGACTCGCGAGGCGCGCGCGAGGCGCATCGTCGGACCGCGCCGGACGCGCGGATTCCGGACGGGAAAAGGCACCGACGAACGTTTCACCGCGGGATCGACGGAGACCGCGCGCGGCGCTCGACTGATAAACGCTTCGACCGAGAAACTCAAACGCACGCGCGTGTCAGAGGTGCGTCCCGCGATAAGGCTCCCGGAACCGGCCCGTGCTCGGTCGCGTCGGCGAGGTCTCCCCGTCCCATTCGCGCTTCGAACGCGCGTCTGGCGTCATTTTTCCCGAACGCGCGCGACACGTTGGCACGGCGAGGTACTTTTTTGAGCAGACGGGAGGCGCACGGAGTCGGCGCGCGTTTCGACCGGAGCATAGGCCGCGCGCCCGCGAACGACCCCGCCCCTCCTCGAAGACCGTCTCCACGCGTCCCCGCGCCCGCCGCCGCGTTCGGCGAAGCGTGTCGTCCCCGCGCGTCCCGCGCGCCCCGCGTCCCCGCATTTTCGCTGACCGCAAAACGTCCCCCGCTCGAACGAAACCGATCGTTTCGGTCGTCCCCCGATCGACCTGCTTGCCGCCCCGATGAATCGGCCGGTGAAAAAAAACGCAGACACCGACGTGAACCGCTGCTGAGTTGTCACGTGCGCCAGTTTTTCATAGGCTCGCGCATATACTGAGCGAAACACCGGCGCTTTTTTCGGGGTCGCAGACGGTCGATTTCGCGGAATCTCCGGGGCCCCGATTGAACCGGCGTTGAAAAAAAAGGCTGCTTTTTTTTCGCGCGTTTGGTTCGTGTGAAAAGGACAGCCAAGAAGCGTTTTTCAGGACAGACGCCTTTGTCCGCCTTTGTCGAGCCTCTGTGTTTCCGCGCTCCCAAGACCGCGATGTCCCTGAGCACGTCCCCCATCCTCGCCGCGGCGGCGTCCAACGACGTCGCCGCGACGCGGTGGCTCATCGAGCACGAGCGCGTGCACGTGGACCAGATGGGGGACTGGTTCGCGCCGCAGGGCGGCGCGGCGGAGAGTCACGGCGAGACTCGCGGCGTCGCTCCGCACGCGTCGTCGATGGGTGTTAACGGAGGAAGTCACGCCGTGAACAAACACGTGTCCCTGGAGCGCAAACGCCGCACGCCTTTAATGGTGGCTGCGACGCACGGCAGCGTCGACGCGCTCTCCTACTTGTTAAACGCGGGCGCGGATCCGAATTTCCGCAGCGACGACGACGAGCGAGCCTCCGCTTTACACTGCGCGGCGAGCGGGGGAAGCGCGATGAGCGTCGACTGCATCACGACGCTCCTGCGGTTCGGCGCGGACGGCAAAGCCCTCGACGGGTTCGGTAGGGAACCCGCGGACGTGTTGCCGGTGAACGGCGCGCAACACAACATAAACGGCGGAGAAGCGCGCGCGCCCTTTGGCGGCCGGCGCGGCGCGCGCGGGCAGTCTCCTT
>JACLAB010008799.1_pt1 | contig 24985 bp, 41 predicted proteins | sample 8027921 | NCBI WGS metagenome assembly JACLAB01 (sample SAMN15725117, study PRJNA655200) | protist metagenome | isolation source: fluorescence activated cell sorting (FACS) single amplified genomes of... | place: USA: West Boothbay Harbor, Gulf of Maine | collected 2000-07-19
TAGATCATTTCATTTGATAACACTGAGTAGACCTGAGTATGTCTTTAAACTGCTTACACTTTAAATTAACTTTAAAAAAGGAAATACCTGATGAATACGTCAAAAGTAAAAGTAGTAACAAATCGTCCTGCACCAAAGCGTAAAACTCAACCGTCTTCTAAATGGAGAGAATTACTTACACCAATGAAGCGTGGTCACTGGTTTGAAGTGAAGTGTAATACTCAAGACAAGACATACAATAGAGTGTGCGCCGCTGCTAATACATATTGCAGAGGCCGCTATACGTTTTACAAAATAGCAAAGGGCCGCTACGTTTTTGAAATAAACAAAGGTTAAACCAGAAATAAAAAGACTGTACAACACTGCTCATATTTAATAGTGTGGGCTTTGTTGTGTTGTTTTAAATTGTAGCAGGGCGGGACAGTGCGGGACTGTAAATCCTGTGTGGCATATTTATATGCACCCTTAAAGCTGTTTGCCGTGGCGCTAGTGTGACTTGATGAATCACTAACCACGAACTGTTACGCGCCTTAGCATGGCGTTAAACTGCTACTTTGACGCTGATGTAGGGTTGCAAACCTGTATCAGTATTGAGTAGACCTGAGCATGTCTTTAAACTGCTTACACTTTAAATTAACTTTAATAAAGGGAAATAAGCATGGCGATTTTAGATGTATGCGACTTGGATATGATAACAAAGGAAGATATTCTGGCCTTAGTATCTTTCCGCAGAACCTTAAACGGCAAACTAGTTATTGCCGCTGTTCACGGTGATATTAAAGGGAAAGTTCGGGGCAATATTGAAGGTGACCTTGAAGGGAATATCAATGGCGATATTACAGGCGGTGTTAGGGGCAGTGTCGGTGGGCATATTAGAGGCGATGTCTTGGGCCATATAAAAGGTGCTGTCAGGGGTAGTGTCAGCAATGTTCACGGAGATGTAAAAGGTAATGTCTGGGGCGATGTAGAAGGAGATATTCACGGTAATGTGAAGGGCAGTATTGATGGTAATATCTGGGGTGATATTTTAGGCGGTGTTGCAGGCTACATAGGAGATTATGTCGGAGGAGACATAAAAGGCAATATCTGTGGGTCTGTACTTGGAAATGTTCATGGCGCTGTAGATGGTAATATTTGCGGTAATGTTTGCGGTGATGTTCACGGCGATGTCGGTGGAAGGATTAAGGGTGACGCTGTAGGCGGTGTAGAAGGAGACGTTGTAGGCGGTATCGGAGGAGACGTTGTGCACGGTATCAGCGGCAGTGTTTTAAAGGGCGGTATCGGAGGAGATGTTCACGGTAATGTCTGGGGTAATGTAAAAGGTAATGTTTGCGGTAGTACTGGAGAAAAAGAAAATGTTAATACATAAAGTGTCACCAATAAGCAACAAGCTAAACGCAATGGAGATAGATGTAACATGCTCCCAGATTTACGATTGGGAAGTAGAAGGTATGTTAATTCAACAGGCTATGCCTAATCTAACTTCAAGGGAACGTGATTTTATCAGCATAGGCATTGGCCCACAGGAATGGGATGATATGTTTGGGGGTGAAGAGTAATGATTTACTATACATGGGGTGATGGTTCAGGAGGATGGCACAGTCAAACGATGAAACACTTTAGAACTGTACCACAGGAATCTCTAAAGTATATCATATGGGATTGTCAACGGGCTTTAGAAGCCATGCCAGACAACCCTAAAGCAGGGCAGTATCAGGATGAAATCTTGTATGCTGCAATGGAACTAAACCGACGAAAGGGAAAGAGGATAAAGTAATGTACAAACAACACGCTACTAAAGTACAGGCGTATGCTCAGAGGTCAGCGGATAACATGGCTTGGGTATGTTTGATGGTGGTCTTATCAATCCAGCAAAACTGGTTGGGAGTAGGACTAGCTTTACTAGATGTACGAGCCAACAAGCTAGAGTCAAAGTTTCTGTGGGGCTTTAAGTCTGATACCTACAGCTACATCATGACACACAAGCACAAGATATATAGTCAGATGATGGCTGTTGTAAATTCAAATAAGTCAGACCATGAGAAAGCCGTATCACTGATGCGCGTATTCCTAAGAGTGCCGGGGCTTGGGTTACCTAAAGCAGGTTTCATGTGCCAACTGTGTGTCGGTCTTGTAGGTTGTATGGATGTACACAACATAAAGCTATATGGTCTCAATCAAAATGTTTTAAAGCTGCCAAAAACCTTGAAGAATCCTGCCAAAGTTACTGAAAAGATTGCAGCTTACGTAGAACTTTGCCACGGATACGGTACTGAATATCTGTGGAATAGTTGGTGCGAGTACCTATCAACCAAATCTGTTAAGTGGGTTGACGGGTTTCACGTTTCAGAAGTACACTACACTTATCTAACTGGAGAAAGAAAACTATGAAAACACTTATTGAATTTAAAATACTTTGCGACTGTCACGATTGGTACTATGAGAGGACAGAAGACCCTCATGTATACGAAAGAGGTAGAAAGAATAGAGAGTACCTTGAAAAGATTATGCGTGAAGGTGGAGAAGAGTACGCACGAATTTATTTTAGTTACGAATCATAAGCAAAGGAGCTGTATCACAATGACTGTAAAAGTAAAAATTACTTTAGAATTTGAAGACGAGCCAGTAACATTACCTATGGTTCTAGATTATATAAACCAACTGGAAGTTGATGGCAGCTTACATTTTGAAATAGAGGAGTAACCACAATGAAAACAGAAACTGAACTAACACTGCAAGAGATACTTGAACTACTTAGAAAAGAGATTGACATCTATAATGCTACTACTTGGAGGACAACTGTAAAAGATATCTCAAACGATGATAACTCATGGCACGATTCTTCTGTTGCAGAAAGAACAGAATTCTATCTATCAAAAGCTAGTTTGATGAACAGATATTAAATAGTTTTGCGTGATACTTGACTATCACCAGAATCTATGCTACCCTAATTCACATATATTTAACATGTTAAAACAACTTATTAACTTAAAACTAAAAAGGAAGTTATAAAAATGACTAACATCATTCAACTCAACAGCCAACAACGTAACCTTGATATGTTACCTGAAATAGGAGAGCTACCTGTAATAACAAGTAGCCCCTTAAGGTTTGTTAATCACGCAGGTGATCTTGTTACTGATCCCGATAGAAAAGTTATTACTACTACAACAAGTGATGAGGTTATCAATGTTGTAAAAAATAACTTTAACTTTGATAACAATCAACCAACCCAGTGTCATGCTATGACAAAAGCTATTCTGCTTGGGTCTGGGCTTTCTTTAAATAATGTAAAGCGTGATCTACAGGTTGCACCCAATGGTTCTAAGATGATCATAAAGTATACGCTACCTGACTATACCATTGACCTTGGTCACGGTGACGAAACCCAGTTTCAAATATTGTTTTATAACTCTTACGATGGGACTTGGTGCTTTACCGTTAGAACAGGAGCAATACGTATGGCATGCCTCAACGGTCAAGTACATGCAAATGATATCAGCATGTTCAAAGCCAAGCACACTCCCTCTATCAACCCTGACCACGCCAGACGTAAAATGGTAGAAGCTATGAAACAGTTCCACTTAGAAGGTGAGCGTTGGTCACGTTGGAAAGATCAGTCCGTTACAAACCGTCAAGCCTTTGAAACCTTTGCCGCTGCTGCAGGATGTAAGATTGTTGCTGCTAGTCCAGAGCTTTCAATGCTAGAGCTGTTATCAGACAAGCGAGTCTTTACTAATCGCAGCTTGATGTACATGTGGAATCAGTACACTACCAATGAGCAAAAGGTTCTTGGTTCTAATGAATGGGCTGTATACAATGCGCTTACACATTGGTCAACGCATGCTCCGGCAGGCCGCAAGACTAATGTTAACAATGAACTTGCTACCACTGTACGTAGACAGGAATCTGTACGGGGTGCAATAGCAACGAGGTTAGCAGCATGATAGATAAAAATAGAACTAACAATCAGAAGGCAGGCTTGTGTCTATGCTAGTTGAAACTGAGATAGGAATAAGAGGTAGAACAGACAGAAGGTACGTATATAATAACGGTTACGAGGCGTTACTTATAGAGAAAGAATGGGGCTACATAAACAGAGACCATAGAGGATTAGAGTTATTTGTCTTTCAACATAACAGACCTTACTCTGACGACCCTATATTACGTGACTTCCATAAAGGACTTTCAGAGTTTGAAGCTCAGAAGATTCTTAAAGAGGTACAATCTTTACCAATGCTTTCAGGTCTAGCCGGTGCGCTTAAACACTGGGAAGAATACTTCCTTGCTGATGACTGTGATTGGGCTGATGAGATAGCTACCATACTGCGAAAAGCAGGAGAAGATTTAGGACTTGAAGGCGTTACAATGGAGCCAGAGTTTTATCACAAAGAGGAGAAGGAATGAAAGCTACTAAAATAGATTACATCGACATGAGATTGAGATGTGTCGATAAAAGAAAGATTTTTAGACATATAACTTGAAGGACGAAGGCATCTAATGGAAAGCCCAAGTGGTATATAGGCATCTAATAGAAAGCTTTGGTTATAACTAAAAGAGAAAGGAGAAAGAAGAATGAACGTCAGTATAGATTGGGATACTGCAGAAAGGATTGGTGTTAACTACATCAAAGAATCTTATATTACTTTACTTGAAACAATGGAAGGCTATGATAGTAGTAGTCAACTACCTAGACAAAAGAGCCAGTGGCAGCAGGACATACCTACTGTCATCAGCTTTCATGAAATCTTAAGATATTTATTACCGGAGGAAGAAGCTAATGAATTCATTAATAGTCAAAGCAAAACGTACATACGCTAGAATCAAGTCAGTAACTGAAGGATTCTTCAACGATATAGCCTCAGGTTATATTACAAAAAAAGAAAAGAAGGTTATACTTTTATTTATATTTATAGTACTATTACTTTCTATCGCCTTACCTGTAGGAGCAGCACATTGGGTATTAAAGTTGAACTAATAGATACAATGGGAAGTGATCTAACTGTCGTGAACAGTGCGAGAGTTTCCTTCAGTAATGTATCTGAGACCTTTAAAGATAAAGACAAAGGTCTTATAAATTACTTAGCGAAGCACGATCACTGGACTCCCTTTGCTCATGTGCAATTACAGTTTAGAATTAAAGCTCCTGTATTTGTAGCAAGGCAGTTAGTCAAGCATCAAATTGGAATGGTTTGGAATGAAGTCAGCAGAAGATACGTTGACAGTTACCCTCAGTTTCATAATCCTGAAGCGTGGCGCATGAGAGCAGATGATAAGAAGCAGGGATCATCTGATGAAGTGTTTACTGGCAGAATAGCAGAGAGGTTTGACGAAAGATATAAAGACCTTATGCTTCAAGCCGCTGCTGTCTTTGATAACATGATAGCAACAGGAGTAGCACCAGAGCAGGCACGAATGGTTCTTCCTCAAGCCATGATGACTGAATGGATATGGACAGGATCACTGGTTGCCTTTGCTAGAGTAGTTAAACTAAGAGCTGCCTCTGATGCTCAATTAGAATGTCAATGGGTAGCCAATATGATTGATCAAGAAATTAAACAACGTGAAGAACTTAAACATTCTTGGAGCGCACTATGTCAATAACAAGTAATCTATTTGTACATAACACAAACACGATCAGCATTAAGAAATGTAAAGCAGGAGAAGATGGAGTAGGACAATCACAAGACTCTTGGGACATTATAATAAAAGATAAAGATGGTCACGAGGTAAGGGTATACTGTTGGGGTGACGATGCTAAATTAAAAATAGATATGATAGGCGAGGAGGACTAATGAGTAACACTAACGAAGAAGGATGGGTTGAAGGTATGGAAGACTTCTATATGTCTTTCGACGATGTCTGGTCTAGAATGTTTGTTATGTCTTTAGGGACAGAACTACCTGAGAACATAGTAAAGAACAGCTTCTTTTCTTTTATAAAAGAGCGTTGTATGGAAACAAAGGGGTATCTATTTGCATCAGAAGATGATATGATCAGCCTATTTCCTGAGTTCTTAAATGAAATAATAATCGCAGGAGGTAAGGCGTGAACAGAACCATAAGAGTCTCTCAAAAAGATTTCTTTGCTTTTAAAATAAAGCACGAGGGTCTTTTATATTCAGACAAAATACTAACTAAGTTACACACCATTGAGGAGGATGGTACTTATGTCATAAGCTTTGGAGAAGGTATCTCAGAAGATGCCTACGAACTGTACGAACAATTTATCACAAACCAAGGAGATACAATTAATGAAGATGATTGATGGGGTTCCCCAAATCATACAAGGCACTTGCTACTACGCTCACGTAGGAGAACAGCCTATACCTGACTACTCTGAGAAGCAGCAAGAAGGCTCCGGTAAGTTTGGTTGGGAGTTAAATCTAGCTGTATCAGAGGAAGATTTTGAACGCTTCCAACGTGCGGGATTTAACGTAGGACTAAAGCCTGCGGGTAAGTCTAAGTATACTGAAGACAACGTGATTACTTTTTATAAGTATCATGCAAATAGTAATGGCTCTATTAATAAGCCACCTATTGTAGTTGACGGTGACAAGAACAGTTTCTCTGGGCTGATAGGTAATGGCTCAACGGTAGCTGTACAATGGGCATCAATGGTATATTACAAAGGCAAGTTCAAACGACCACTGCTAAACGCTGTTCAAGTCATTGACTTGGTAGAAGTAGGCGAAGCAGCCACACCATTCACAGAAGAGGAGATTGCATTTTAAATGGCACAATATACTTTTAAAACCGATGACGGTTTGTACGATGTAATAAAGCTGAATGATACGGCAAAGACTGCGTTCAATTATTTGGCTCAAATACAGACCGAAGTACAGGGCCTTACTCAAAGGATAGATGTTCTTCAAGCAGCGGCATCAGCTTATAACGCTGCTATCATGGACAATCTAGATGAAGAGGCTTTAATTAATGAGGAAGAAGAGGTAGCTCACCTAGAAGAGGACTAAAGAGGATGGCGTTTAAAGAAACCCACCTTCCTTGTCCTGATTGCGGCAGCAGCGATGCACTCTGTATCAACTATGATGGGAGTGCACGTTGTTTTAGCTGCAATGAGTACACAAGGAACTATGAGAAATCAACGGAAAATACAATGCCGATAGTTAACAACAACAACATCAAGAACGACCCCGCATCCTTTGCAAAGGAAGGGCAGTACGCAGCCTTAAAGGATAGATCAATCACAATGGAAACCGCCAAGAAGTACGGTGTTAAAGTAACATTTGACATCAACGGTGAAACTCACAAACACATCTACCCTTACCACGACAGCGAAGGAGAAGTAGCACAGAAAGTTAGATTCGTTTCCTCCAAAGGTTTTTCTTGGCAGGGAAGAAACAACAAGGCAGGTCTATTCGGAATGCAGCTCTTCAAAGAGGGCGGTAAGTATATAACAATTACTGAAGGAGAGTGTGACGCTATGGCAGCATATGAACTCCTTGGTTCTAAATGGCCCGTAGTTAGTATTAAATCTGCAAGCACTGCAGAGAGAGATGTAAAAGATAACTTAGAATATCTTGAAAGCTTTGAAAACGTAGTCATTGCTTTTGACATGGACAAGCCCGGAAAGGAAGCTGCGCGTAGAGTAGCTAGACTTCTGCGTCCTAGCAAAGCAAAGATTGTTACCCTGCCCGAAGGTTACAAAGACCCTAATGATTTACTAAGAGATAACAAGCACTCTGTATTTGTTCAATGCTTCTGGGACGCAAAGACTTATACTCCTTCTGGAGTTTTAAATGTTTCAGACAACCGTGAGAAGTATAAGAACAGAGAAAAGAAACCTTCTATCCCTTATCCTTGGCAAGGTCTTAACGAGAAGCTAGAAGGACTACGACAGGGAGAGCTTGTAACACTTACGGGTGGTACAGGTTTAGGTAAGACCAGTGTAACGCGGGAACTAGAACACTGGCTAGTAAAGCATACTACCGATAACGTAGGCATCATTGCTCTTGAAGAAGATTGGAGGCGTACCATTGACGGCATCCTTTCTATTGAGGCCAATGCTAAACTACACATTGACAGAATCAGAGAGCAGTATACTGACGAAGAGTTAGATGGATTCTTTGATGTACTATACGATGGCGAGAACAGAAACAGAGTATGGGTACACGCACATCACGGAGCCAATGACATTGATTCTATCTTCAGTAAGCTACGCTTTATGATAGTAGGCTGTGAATGTAAATGGGTTGTAGTAGACCACTTGCATATGCTTGTATCTACTAGCTTAGAAGGTGATGAACGCAGATCAATTGATGCAATCATGCACCGCTTAAGAACCCTCGTAGAAGAGACAGGCGCAGGTCTTATATTAGTATCACACTTGCGTAGGATTGATGGTAACAAAGGACATGAGAACGGTATTGAGACAGGCTTAAGCCACCTTAGAGGCAGCCAAAGCATCGCTCAGTTATCCGATTCTGTTATTAGTCTTGAGCGTAACCAACAATCTGATGACCCTGTAGAAGCTTCTACCACTAGAATAAGGGTGTTGAAGTCTCGTTACACTGGTGACGTTGGTGTAGCTAGTCACTTGCTTTTTGATAATGAAACAGGTAGGCTCGCAGAGATTGAAACAGATGACGTATCAAACAACAGCGAAGAAGAAGTCGTACTAGGATTTGAATGATGAGTAGATTAGTATTTGACATAGAGACGGACGGTCTTGATGCTACTAAGATATGGTGTATTGTCGCTCAAGATGTAGACACTAAAGTAATATATACCTACGGCCCTGATCAGTTACAGGAAGCTTACAATCTTCTTGATTCTGCTGACTCTTTAGTAGGCCATAACATAATAGGATTTGACATCCCTGTAGTACAAAGGCTGATGAATAAACCTGACTTCTCTAAGGATAAAAAGATTATAGATACTCTTGTATTATCTAGACTCTTTAACCCTGTAAGAGATGGTGGTCATAGTCTTAATCAATGGGGACATACTCTTGGATTTAATAAGCTTGACTTCAAAGAGTTTGACGCTTACACGGCTGAGATGTTGGACTACTGTGTAAGAGATGTTGAATTAAATACTGCTGTATACTTTGAACTACGTGAACAGAGTAGAGGATTCTCTCCACTGTCCGTAGACATTGAGCATCAGGTAGCAGCTATAATGAAGGATCAAGAGGCTCGCGGCTTCTTCTTTGACGGGCCTAAAGCAGAGATGCTGTTAGCTCAGATAAGAGAACGCATGACTGCATTAGACAGAGAGACTAGAGAAGTCTTTCTTCCTAAGATAGTAAAGCTTAAACTGTATCCTCGTTATACTAGTACTGGTGCTATCTCTAAAATAGCTGACAGAGAAGAAGCTTACATCCTTAAGCAGAAGTTTGACACTATGGTAGAGGCAGAGAAATACTCTGGTGTTAGATTAACAGAGGAAGAGTATGCTTTATTCTCTGAAAAGAATTATGCTGTCCCGCTGCACATTACAAGGACAACGACTATTGATCTTAACTTAAGCTCCCGTAAGCAGATTGGAGAATACCTTATTGACTTTGGTTGGAAGCCTGACGAGCATACAGTCACAGGCAGACCAGTTGTTAACGAGAAGACCTTAAGTAAAATAAAAAACATACCTCAAGCAGAGCTTATCAAAGAGTTCTTCCTGCTTCAGAAGAGAGAAGGACAGATTAAGTCATGGCTTGAAAAGGTAGAAGACGATAGCCGTGTTCATGGATACGTGATACCTAATGGTACTATCACAGGACGTATGACACACCGTGATCCTAACATGGCTCAAGTACCTAGCCTTAAGTCTAAGTATGGAGAAGAGTGTCGCTCCTGTTGGACAGTACCTAAAGGCTGTAAACTTGTAGGCATCGACGCTAGTGGTCTTGAGTTGCGGATGCTTGCTCACTATATGAATGATGAGGCATACACTAATGAAATCCTTAACGGAGATATACACACCACTAATCAAAAACTTGCTGGCCTTAAATCAAGAGATCAGGCTAAGACTTTCATCTATGCACTCCTATACGGAGCAGGAGATGAGAAGCTTGGAAGCGTGGCGGGAGGAGGTAGGAGAACTGGCGAAAACCTTAGAAGATCGTTCTTTGATAATCTCCCATCATTTACAACTCTTAGACATAAAGTTATCAGAGCAACAGAAAAGAAAGGATTCTTAAAAGGTCTTGATGGCAGGAAGCTGACAGTGCGTAGTGAGCATAGCGCACTTAATACATTGTTGCAGGGTGCAGGAGCCATTATGATGAAGCAAGCTCTTGTTATCTTAAACAAGAAGATAGCCCACCTAGACGCTCACTTTGTTGCCAACGTCCATGACGAATGGCAAATAGAAGTAAGACAAGATCAAGCAGAAGAAGTTGGTAGGCTTGGAGTAGAAGCAATCGTTGAAGCTGGTAAAGTTCTAAAACTTAACTGTCCTCTTGACGGGGAATACAAAGTAGGAGATAGCTGGAGTGAAACACACTGATATGAAACAACAAAACTTATTTGAAAACATAGAACCTCACAAGCTACACAGGAAAAATGATCCTCAGACAAGTAGAGAGGCTGCTTATTCAGTTTCACACTCACTGGGAAAAACAAGATCTCTTGTTTTAGGCTTAATTGAAGAAGCAGGGGATAAGGGAATTACTGTTAAGGAAATGAGCAAAAAGTCTCCTGATGTATGTTATACTGCTCTATCTCCTCGACCCGCTGAGTTAGAAAGATTAAATGTTATTTTTTATAAAGGAGATAAAAGAGACGGGTCAAGAGTTATTAGGCACATAAAGTATAAGGAGAGCATCTCTAATGAAACCAATTAAGATAACAGATACTAAACCTAACCACGATCCAAACAGAGTAGGAGACTTAGCAGAACACTATGCTATTACATGGCTATGGGACAACGGCTATCACGTATTCAAGAACTGTGGTTGCACAGGCCCTATAGATATAGTAGCATTAGATCCAGAAGGAAAGGTTACTCTTATAGATGTTAAGTCTTACAAAGACGGTAGGCTTTCAGCTAAGACCCCGCTGCAAAAGCAGTTAGGCGTTCAATACCTTCACTACAATTCAATTACACGCAAGTGTAGATTCGTGAGGCATCGCAAATGAAAACATTAGAAACATTAATACCTGACATCTATGAAGTACTTGATGGTCTTAACAGCGACAAGGGCATAGACATATCAGAAGAGCTTATGGAAGACTTTCTATATAATATGAAAGACGCTCTTGAAGGTTGGTCAACGCCTCACCTGCAGTCAAAGACTATACGTATGTCTAATGTAGGAAGACCTTTACGCCGCGTATGGTATGACATGAAGGACACAGACTCTGGCTCTTCTAAAGACATGCACCCTTCTAACTTTATTAAGTTTCTGTACGGTCATCTACTTGAGCAGATAGCTATTCTTCTTATTAAGCTGTCAGGACATAAAGTAACTGCCATGCAAAAGGAAGTAGAAGTTGACGGCATCAAAGGACACATGGACTGTAAGATTGATGGTGAGGTTGTTGATATTAAGACTGCATCAAACTTCTCCTTTAAGAAGTTCTCCGAAGGAACCTTAGTAGACGATGATCCTTTTGGTTATATGGCACAGCTTGCAGGCTACGAAGAAGCAGAAGGTACAGAGGATGGTGGCTTCTTTGCCATCAACAAAGAGTCAGGAGAAATATGTTTATTTAGACCGGGAAACTTATCTAAACCTAATATAAGAACTAAGATAAACAATATCAAAGAGTCCTTAGAAGTAGATGAGCCTCCTGCCATATGCTATCCTCCTGTACCAGAGGGAAAGAAAGGCAACCTTAGACTAGCGACAGGCTGCGTATACTGCCCTCACAAAGCTAAGTGTTGGAAAGATTCTAACAACGGTAACGGACTTAGAGCTTTTAAATATTCAAACGGAGTCAAGTACTTTACTCGCGTTATAGCTACGCCAAAGGTTATGGAGATACCTTTATGAACAGAAGACTATCTAAAAGAATAAACAATAAAGCTTCAGAGATTGCTGTTGAATGGCTCAAGAGCATGATACCTGAGTCAGAAGCAGACACAGTAACCTCAAAGAATATACCACGCGACAACCCCTGCGCTTACAGAAACGGAGTAGCTTACTCAGTCCCTTACTCTTTTAAAGGTGCAAAGAGAATCATTAAGATCTTAGTACGTAGAGGAAAGGATTTAAATGACATCACTATGCAGGATATAGAACAGCGTGTAAGGAGTACACAACGATCTTAGAATCTATTCCTGATATAGATAGTGAACCAGAGCTTACTATAATAGAGCTTGCTAGATTCTTTATCACAAATAATGGTAGCATGGAACAAGTGCCTACTGAATTAATCCAACAACTTCTAATTTTATTAGAGCTAGAAGTTATAAAAAGAGAAGGTGTTATACACTAATGAAAAGAAAGCCTAGACAAAGAAGACCTATAGAAAAAGGTAAGCCCACAGGATACGACTCTAAATGGGAAAAGACTTTACACGATACAGTCCTACAAGATTGGGTACACCACGATGGTAAGGTTCCTTATGTTATAGAACACAACTATCATCCTGACTTTACTAAAAGGATAGGACGCAAGAAGATTATCATTGAAGCCAAAGGTAGATTCTGGGACTACGCTGAGTTTACTAAATACATATGGATTCAAAAAGCTTTACCTAGCAGCACAGAACTGGTATTCTTATTTGCAAATTCATCAGCGCCTATGCCTCAAGCAAAGAGACGCAAAGATGGCACTAAGAGAAGCCACGGAGAATGGGCATCTGATAACGGCTTTAGATGGTTTACTGTTGATACATTACCAGAAGAATGGAGGAGTGAAAGTGAAACAAAAGACTAAGAGATGGCTCGCTCTAGATGATGCTACGCCTGCAGATTGGGACAGCGTACAGCAGAGTACTGCCCCTGCTATAGAATGGGATGCTGTAACTAAACCAGAACATTACAACAGCGGTGACATTGAGTGCATAGACGGTATAGAAGCTATGTTAACTAAAGAAGAGTTCATCGGATATTTACGGGGTAACAGTCTTAAGTATCGTTGGAGATATCCTTATAAAAATGGAACGGAGGATCTAAAGAAGGCAGCTTGGTACGAGGAGAGACTGCTTAAAACTTTAGAAGCTGATGAAGATGGATAACAATTACGTAGATAGAAAGACTGAAAGAAGAACCAGATACAATAGAAAAGTAAAAGGTAAAGTAACAAAAGATAACAAGAACTTTAAAAACATTCGCTTAGAAGAACTAAGGAAACAGGACGCAAACGAGGAGTTATTAGATAATGGATCAGTACCAACAATACATACACAAGAGTAGATACGCACGTTACATAGATGATGAAAAGCGCAGAGAAGAATGGGGAGAAACAATCAACCGCTATCTTTCTTTCTTTGTTGAGCGCGGTCAGATCAACGACGAAGAAGCAGTAGAACTTTTCAACGGTATAGCAGATCAAAAGGTAATGCCTTCTATGCGCTGCATGATGACAGCAGGAGCAGCCTTACACCGTGACAACGTAGCAGGATTCAACTGCTCTTACCTTCCTATTGATAGCCCTCGTTCCTTTGATGAGCTTATGTACATCCTTCTGTGCGGTACAGGCGTAGGCTTTAGTGTTGAACGTGACTACGTTAGTAAGCTTCCTGAAGTAGCTGACAGCTTTCACGATACTGATTCTACTGTTGTTGTATCAGATAGTAAGGTTGGATGGGCAAGTGCTTTCAGAGAACTAATAAGTCTTCTTTACGCAGGTAAGATTCCTAAGTGTGACCTCACTAGAATACGTCCGGCTGGTGCTAGGTTAAAGACCTTTGGCGGTAGAGCAAGTGGCCCACAACCTTTAGCAGAACTATTTAATTTTGCTGTTGAAATGTTTAAAGCTGCAGCAGGGCGTAAGTTCACCTCCTTAGAATGTCACGACTTAGTATGTAAGATTGCAGACATTGTTGTTGTAGGTGGTGTACGTAGATCAGCCCTTATTAGTTTAAGTAACGTTACTGATAACCGCATGGCTAACGCTAAGAACGGTGAGTGGTACTTGGGCAACGGTCAAAGAGCCTTAGCCAATAATAGTGCTGTCTACTCTGAGAAGCCTGACTTTGATACATACTCTTCTGAGATGAAGAGACTATACGATTCTAAGTCTGGAGAGCGTGGAATCTTTAGCCGTATTGCAGCTCAAAAGGTTGCAGCACGTAACGAGAGACGCGATGCTACACATAAGTTCGGTACTAATCCTTGTTCAGAGATCATTCTACGTCCTTATCAGTTCTGTAATCTCTCTGAGGTTGTAGTAAGAGATGATGACACTGCTGAAACTTTAAAAGAAAAGGTAAGACTCGCTACAATTCTAGGTACTCTTCAATCAACAATGACTGACTTTAGATACCTCCGAAACATCTGGAAAAAGAACACAGAAGAAGAGGCTTTGTTAGGAGTTTCTATGACAGGCATCATGGACTGCAAGCTCACCAATGGATCTACGGGTGAAGCAGCCCTAGGAACGCTCTTAGAAGCCCTCAGAGCCGTTGCAGTGGACACAAACAAAGAGTGGGCATCTAGGTTAGGGGTCAACCAATCAGCCGCCATAACGTGCGTGAAGCCGTCTGGTACAGTGTCTCAATTGACAGATAGTGCTAGTGGAATACACCCAAGGTTCAGCGAATATTATATTAGAACTGTAAGAGCCGATAAGAAAGACCCTCTTGCTACGGCTATGATAGAGGCAGGGTTTCCTCACGAAGAAGATGTAATGAATGCTTCTAACTGGGTGTTTAGCTTCCCGCAGAAAGCACCTAATAAAGCTGTTACAGTTGAAAGCATGGGCGCTATGGAACAGTTAAAGCTGTGGAAAGTTTATCAAGATAGTTGGTGTGAGCATAAGCCTTCAATGACTTGCTACTATAACGATGATAACTTCTACTCTGTATGTCAGTGGATATGGGAAAACTTTGACAGCGTTAGCGGTATCAGCTTTCTACCTGAAGCGGAGCATGTCTATAAGCAAGCACCGTATCAGAAAATAGACAAAGCAAATTATATGAAACAAATTAAGGAACTTCCTAAAGACTTTGAGTGGGATATAGAAGAGCTAGATGATAACACTGAAGGTGCACAGACCTTAGCATGTGTTGCAGGAGTGTGTGAGATATGAAGAAGGAAGGTAATCTAATCTCCTTTAAAGTCCTTATAGATGAGCGAGGGTTAATAAATACAGAGCTTAGTTTCTTTCCTGAAGATCAGATAAAGAAGGTTTTTGCAGACCCTTATACGCAGAATTATATTAGAACTATACTACGCGAGGGTCATTTAAAACTTGACCCTTTACACCTTTACTTAGAAAAACAACTACAGGCATTATAAAATGGAAGAATTATTTTTTACAGCAGAACCAGAAACAAAACTATCTACTGTCATGCGTATTAACTCTGAGATTATAACAGCATTAGCTGCAATGGAGTTAGCCGAAGAGAATATAAATGTGGTTACAGAGATTCTAAAGAAGCACTCAGACTTTGTAATAGATACTTCTCTTAAAGTTTTAAAAGCAGAGAGACTAGATATAAAGATAGTAAAGTAATTTACTTCTTTGACTTAGCCCCCGAACACTTCCAACGCTTACGTGATAAGTTGTTGGGAGTATTAGGATCGTTCTGCTTCTTCTTAGGTAGTCTCTTCTTGATGCCTAAGCTTCTTGCACAGTAGCTGTCGCCTTTAGAGGTTCCCGGCTTAACTCTAGCACCACCGCCTTTAGCTTTACCCGCCTGTCCGTAGCTTACCTTCTTACCGGATGCTGTTACCTTTACTTTTGCTTTGCCTTTCCTAGGTTTTGCCATTTAAATATTCCTCTTCTTTTTTATCTAACCAAATCATAATTAATAATAATAAAGATACTGTTAAAACCTTCACGTTTTTCTATACTTTCTAGTCTTAGCTGCAGTCTTCTTAGGTTGCGGACTGTGCTGCTTACCTGCCTTTGTATCCTTACGCTTCTTAGCGGTTGTCTTAGCATACTCAGAAGAGCTGAGAGCGTCTCTAGCCTTCTTAGGTAAGTACCTTTCTCCTGTTGCTTTAGGCCCTTGAGTAGATGGCTTACCTGACTTAGTACCCCACTTCTGCTTTGTCCACTTCTTTAAAGACTTCTGAGACTTTTTAAGCGCCATTACTTGTACCCTCCACCTTTAGCTTTATATTCTTTAGCAAGCATCTGCGCTTTACGTGCTGACCATTGACCTGCTTTACCACCTTTTGATCCTGCTTTAATCTTGTTAAAAAGATTCTTACGCATAGTAGGCTTAGTATAATTACCTGCCTTGTTAACAGTAGATTTCTTCTTTGCCATAGTTACCTCATTCTTTCTTATTCCAAAGTTCAAAAAGTACTTTTACTTTTTCTTTGATAGTCTCTATATCACCGTGCATCTTAGCTAAGACTATAACTAAAGTAATAAAACCCATGAAAATAGGCCAAGTAGAATTTACAAACTCCATAGCTGTCATCATTTATCCCTATGCACTGAGTTCTTTTTCTCGTAAGTTCTCATAGCACCTAGCCCAAGCATCCCCATTAGTACAGGCATCATAGTTTCCAAGGGTACAAGAGGTATAACGATATCGTATTCAAGCAACGCAAGAGCAAAGTTAGCAAAGGGAATTGTGATGAAGTTCCCAAACATCCCAAATCCGCATGACCAGCCGATAAATGGCCTCCAGCCAGAAACGAAAAGACTCTTGTGTGCCGCCTCAACTTTGTTTACTTCTAACTGAGCCAACACACTTTCTTGCACATGTTTCTGTGACATTGTTGCAATTTCATGCGCCAAAGCACTCTTCTGATCCTTGTCCTCTATGAACTTATCTAGCAGCCCTGTGACAGGCCCTATAAGAGCGTTTAAAATAGCCATTTAGTAACTCCATATCCAAGGTCGCGGTCTGCCACTTTCCCACTCAAGATCATCTAAGTGTATAAATCTAGTAGCGCCTTTTTGATTAACACCAATACCTGTCATTCCTATTCTGATAGCAGCGTCTAGAAGCTTGTAAGCTTCTTCACCTTTAACAGCGATATCTATAGCTCTACCAGAAGGATGTGATCCCGGTTTACTTTTCTTAGCTTCTATCGGATGATCCTTGCAACGGTAACCAGAGGTAACAACAAAAGGAAATCTTAGCTCCTCTCGTAAGGCTTCTACCTTAACCATAAAGCTATCGTCCATTCCTTCAGCGCCACAGTGTTGACATTTAAGTTCATCTGTGCTAAAATATTTATACATTATTTAACTTACCTAGATTAATAACAACAGGACTTCCTTCTCCCTCACCGCTACCAAAAAACTTAGCTACGTTTCTTGCTTGTTTATAAGCAGAAATACCTGCATCCGCTACTCCTTTAGCAAAGCCACTGACACTAAAACTTTCAGCATCATTAAAATTATAACGATCAATAACTAAAGTATTACCATTATCGTCTTCTACAATATTAGCTGCACCTATTAAAGTTTTTAAAGAGTAAGTAGCATCTGAAACCTTAGAAAGAATTTTTTTGTTAGTTTCATTAGTGGCATATTTTCCTCCTATATCAGCGTATGCATTTGCCTTCCCGGTTGTTTCATAATCTGGATAGTCAATACTTTTAGACTTTCTATTTTTAGCTGACTTAACTACTTCTATTAAAGCTTTTCTTTCTGCTGTCTTTAAATCTTTTTCGGTAAAGGTTTCTTCTCCTCCCGCAAGATCATATAAAAATTGTCTTACGTTAGAAGGTAGAATAGGTTCACTGTTTTTTTCTTTTTTAACAGACTTAGGCTTTTCTAATATACTTTTTTCAGGACTTGCAGAAGCTGAAGGAATAAAGAAACCTAGTGCTTTATCTACTATGTTTCTCTCCACAGCTTTGGGTTTTTCCGCAGGCTCTTTACTTTTAACAGCCTTTTGCATTTCTTGAACTTTTACTGCCTCTTCTTCTTTTCTAGAAGGCACAGAAAGTTTTTTACCTGCAAATATTTTATTAGCATCTTCAATATTATTAGCTTCTGCTAACTCTCTCATGTCTACATCAAGAGCTTCAGCTATTTTAGATAATGTATCACCTTTCTGTATTGTATATTTAAGATCCATACCGCTTCCTTCCTAGTATCCAAAGAGTAAAAAATAATAATATTAGAGCGGGTTGAGCAATTACAAATATTATTATATTTGCCCATGCATAACCCACTCCAGTAAAGTCACCTATAACTTCCAGCACCCACACACACCAATTAAAAAAATCTTGTACATTCATATTCCAAATCCTAGTTTTTGTAAAGGGTCTTCTCTGTCTGCTACATCTGTAAAAGCTGTACCAGCCTGCTGATTATAGGGTATTCCTGTCATTTTATCTACACGTTCATCAGGCTCTGTAGGAACTTTTGGAACGTTTAAGACCTCGCCTCCTTTGCTGTAAAGACTTGGTTTTCTTTTAGGATTATTAACCTCAATTAAAGGCTCTCCAGTAAGTTTTTCAGTGTACCCAGAAACTTGTGATACTACTGGAAGGTTAACAGTAAGTCTTTTTAAAGCTTTTAATATATCGCCTTCTTTAACATTTTCAGTAGATTCATATGCTCCCTGACTGAACTCCATCATTAAACCTAGAGAAGGAACAAGAGCTTCCGCAACACCTTTATCATATTCAAAAGTAGAAGTCCCTGCGCCTAACACCTTATCCAGCACAGCGTTATTATAACTACCGCCCATTTTCATAGCTTTTCCTACAGCATTAAGATACTCTGTAGTTGTTTCGGGATCTTTATCTTCACCTATATAGTAAGGATTCAGTGTATTTTTTAAGCTTAAAAATCCAGCATATACGGGGGTAGCTGCTACTATTTTTAAGGCCAACTGAGCGTCATCATTTTCAACTCTTTCTAAAAGACGATTAGTCTGGCTTGTTTTTGCTTGCGCCCAAGACATAAACTGCCCTATAGAACGCATAGCAGTATTATTAGTCTGAGTAAAAAGAAGACGATTACCTACAGAAGGTATTATAGCATCTCTATCTGTCGCGCTTCTTCCGGCAACATCCAACAAGTCATAAGCATTATCTCTTTTAAAAGCTTCTTCTGCTGTATCAAAACTACCAATACGTTCTAAGTCTGACTGAGTTAATTTTAATTCAGCAAGTTCATCTAACTCTTTTTTCTTTAGTTTACTTTTCTTTGACAAAACAAAAGCTCTATTAACTCCTACATCGTAAGCGAAATTACGTGACATTTGAGTTACCTTACTCAAGCCAACACTGAAAAAATAAAAATCATTTATATTATCTAGCCTACGTTCAACCGAATTAACACCATCTTTTCTCATAAAAGAAGATAGATCTCTTTCATAAGCTTTATCATATTTAAAGCTGCTCATCTCACTAAATTGTTTTCCTTTACCTATACGCTGAGATAAAGTTTTAACAGCAGAACCGTAGGAGCTATTAGTAAAAGGCTGCACCAAGTCACCAAGGTTAGCAATAGATACTGTTGTAAGATATGTAGCGTTTGCCAAAGTAGTCAACCCTTTAACAAAAGGATTTACTGTTTCAACGTATCCAGTAGTTTGTCCGTACCCACCCCAATAAGATTCTAGAGAGCCTACTATCTGCTCTTCTTGAGCCTCTAAACGTTTCTTTAAAAAGTTGGCATTTTCAGGATTAGCCTTTATAGCTTTATCAAAACTATCTCTAACTCGTCTCAGTCCTAAGTTAATTATTTCACCACCTGCTCCAAAAGCTTCCGAAAATTCAGCAACTTTTATAGCTTTAGTTCCGTAGGAAGACATTGAGTCTCCTGCATGTAAATTTAAGTAACCTTTTTCGTACATAAATTTAGTAGCTTCTACATCCTGTAACAAGCGTTCTTTTTCAAAAGCTTTTGATACTGATCTAAAAGTAAGTTTCCCATTTTTTAAAGAAAAAACAGGAGACGATTTAGAGCCTGCATATCTTATATTACCTTCAGTTGTGTCTATGTAGCGTCCGCTTATTTTTTCTGCCATTGTACGAGCGTCATCTTCAATAGCTGCCATTTTCTTATCATTAGCCCCCGCGTTAGTGCGTTGAATTCTGAGAGCCTGTGTTAAATCTTTTAAAAATGCACTATAATCTCCGTCAATACCAGTTCTATCCCACACTTGATGCAGACCATACTGATCTAATTTTTTAAACGTTATACCTACTTCTTCCATTCTAGAAGCCATACTGTCTCTAAGAGCCTCTAATTGAGGAACCATCTTTTGTATTTCAGCAATGTCTCCTTCATCTAACTGAGCTTGATCGTTTTTTAAACCCTTATAACCTACAGAAAGATCGCTTACCCTAGTATAGCCGCGCATGATCTCACCTGCGACAGTGTTAATAGCTTTGTTCTTACTATCAACAACATCATAGTCAACATCAAACATCCTTTTACCGCGAGTTAACCAAGACCGTTCTCCCGGAGACCCTGTTATAGAAAAAAGCTTTTCAAGATATTCTGATTGAAGACGTTGTGTTTTGCTTTCCACTGACTCTACATTAGATCCCAGCTTACTAAAAAGCCTGTTTCCTATAACCTTAGTCCAACCGCCCATAGCATCCATTCGTGTTGCCGTTGAGCCGCCTGTAATGTATTTTAAATGACTAGAAGCATTAGACAGCCACCCAGCAGAGGCATCTTTTATAGCTACTTTTCCGGTCTCTTTTTCTATATCGGTAAAAGTATCAGAGCGTTGTATACGTTTCTGTAATACTCCTACTCCTGCCCCCACTCCAGCATAAGTAAGAACATGGCCCCAACCATCGTCTTCTTCCATAGTTGTCAGACCTATAGCTGTACCGCCAAGCCCGAAACCTATGGGACGCGCTGTTTCATATAATACTTTCTGCATTATTGAAGAAGTTAAAGAGCCTTCTTTTGACATATCCTCTAGCATATCTATTTGAGTATTGGCTCTTTGCTGCGTGTATTCAATAGTATGTTTAGCAAGTTTATTTTCAGAACCTTTAATACTTTCCCTCAAAGAAAGTATCTTTTTATTTATATCAGATTTAATAGTATCATCATTAGTTTTATCTCTAGAAACTTTTAAACTTTCTATTTTTTCTTTATCTTTATCTATCTGCCTAGAAACCGTAGCAATAAAAGTTGTATTAGTAACAGTTTCTTCGGGAATAGATTGCTTTAACTTAGCTGCTGCTACTTCCACAGCTTTTGTTTCCTCTGTAGTAAGCTTAATTGTCATTGACTGAGGTTGCCCTCTTAACTGTCTTTCGTAAGCTTTTACATAATCCGCTTGAGGGCTTGTATCAGTTAATATTATTTCACCTCTAGCTATTCTTTGATCCTCAACAGCTTTACGATTATATTCTCTAACTACCTCACCCATAGGTTTTACAGCTTCATCAGAAGTATCTACTGATTTTGAAGTACTAGGCAGCAGTGGACTAGGTAAAACTTCTTCTGCTTTATCTAGCATAGCAGCAGTTTCTTCCATACCTTCTGTTTTTAATCCTTTAGCTTTTCTAGAGTCTAAAAGCTTTTGTACTCCTAAACCCGCTGTAGCACTAACTGCCCCTACAGTGGTTCCTATCAGTACATTAGTTTTAGCAACATCCCCATATAGCGCATATTCCCTGAGTGCTGTCTCTGTACCGCCTACAGCCCCACCAGCGATAACTGTACCTACTTTACCAAATTTAGTCCAAGGTATAAGCCATGTAGTAGGGTCTATAATTCCACCAGTAACTCTTCCTGCAGTCATATATCCAGTTTCTTCTTGCTCCTTTCCTCTCAAACCTGAAAACTCTGGAAAGTCCCTGAAAATTTCATCTTGTCTTTCCATCTCAGAAGCCCTAAAAGCTTGAGAATAAGTATCATCTGTGAACAAACTTTTAGCACCTGCTTCAACCATTCTGCCTAGAGTCTGATGTACCATAGGTTCTTGTCTAAACCCATAAGCTATTTGTCTAGCTTCAGAAGCCTCGTAATAGTCCTTATCTTTATCCAAAGCACTAGAGAAATTAAAAACTAGTTCCTCCTTCTCCTCCTGTTCTTCTTCTTCTTCAAGAGAAAGTACAGTTACATTAGGTTCTTCTTGCGCTTCTGTGCTTAAAATAGAAGAAAAGTCAAAAGTAATATCAGTATTAGCCATAGTTATTCTTACCTATTCTCTGGATATATTTGACTGTACAATTCTTTCTCAAACTCTTCTAGCTGCTCCATAAGAGGAACAGAAAGATTGGCAGACCCATCTGGATTTTTATACCCTTCACTAATAGCTTTTTCCTGTAGCTGCTGAGTCAAAGTTTTAACACCTTTAGCTAGTAAAGAGGCTCTATCCTCTCTAGATATACGAGGATCAGCAACAAAAGAAAATTGATCCTTAAAAGCAGGAGCTTGTATGTTTGTACTAAAAGGCTGTATTAACTTTCGCGAGCTTCTTTCCTCAAACTTATTGGCCCCAGTACCTACTGCTTTATCTACTAAACCATCTATTTTTTTAATGTTATCTGAAGATTTTAAAAGAAAAGAAATACCAGCTTTAGGATCTGCAAGAACACTTACTTCCTGTTCTTCATTATCAAAGACTAAGTTAACCTTAGTCAAAGTTTTTAAGTTATTATTAACCTGAAAAGAAGCATATTCCATAGCAAGCTGCGCTTTTACTCCCGGTTGTGCTAAACCTGTTTTTTGCTCATCAGACATTTGTGATATAGCAATACCTAAGTCTGTGCTAAATGATGGCATAAGGACATCTGAAATAAAAGCTTTTGTGTCTTTTTGAATTTTTGCATAATCATCGTTATCTTTTAACTTCGCAACAGTATCAATGTCTTCATTGTCTAAAGAATAAAGATTTCTTGCAATAGCTCGTTCAAGCTTAGTAGTAGTATCTTTAAAAGTTGAAGTTGCTACCATAAGAGAAGTAAAGTTTTCTTTATTTTCCTTACTTATACCGCTTATTTTCTGGTCATACGCAGAATTCAAAGAGTCTATATCTCTGTAATTATCTTTATTTTTTGAAATAAAACTAACATAGCCGGGGTCTGAAGTTGCCCTTTTACCCTTTAAAGCGTTAATAGCATCTCTACCATAATCCATAGCTTTAATCGCTTCTTGCGTTTCTAAAGCTGCTCCCTCTTTAAGTTTTTCAAGAACACCGGGATTTTTTTGAGCAAAAATAAGCACAGCATTTTCAACAGTTCCTGATCCCGCTACACTTAACTTTTCTAACTCTTGTGCAAGACCTGCTATGTATTCAGGATTCATTAACTCTCCGGCTCTTTCTCTCTGAGCCTCTGTAGGATCTGTTGAACCTGTAAGTATATACATAGCTCCCGCTTCTGCAGGTTTTTTACCTGTGACCTTTCCTACAAGTTTTTGAAAAACTTTTACACCTGTATCTTGCCCATAGAAACCTTCTTTATCTTTTAGCCTAGCCTTAAAATCAGATATATCGGGTTTAAGCCCAGCTTGGGTAATAAGAGAATCCCTATCTTCTACTATTTTTGCAGCTTTAGTTTGCAATTCTGAAGAATTCTCACGCATAAACTGATCTATAATGGTACTATTCTCTTTACCATATTTTTCCTCTAACTCCACTCTTAGTCTTTTCTTTAAAAAGTCCGTCTGACCTTCAACCTCAGTTCTCCCCTCTGTAGTAAACTGTGTTCTTTGTTTAAGAAGTTCTTTTTCTTTTTTATCCACATACTTAGAATTACGCGCCGCTATAATTCCTTGCTCAGTGTTAAAATAGTTTTTAGCATTCTCGCCTAATACCATGCTGCCTACCAAGTCTCCCACTCCTCCTGCAACAGCTTTACCAGCACTCTGTAATATAGGAGCAGTAAAGTAAGCCATCATTCTATCCTGCCTTGCTTGTCTTCTTGCTGTTCTACGATAGTCTTCTTCTTCTTTTCGCCTGCGGTTATATTCAGCAGTATTAGCAGAACCTAATATAGAATAAGCTTTATATAAATCATTGTTACCTGCCATTTATCTTTCTCCTAACAAAGAACGGTTCTGAGGTGGTTCTACTTTATCTAATTTAGTTGAAACACTTGAAGGAAAGTCTTCGTCCATCTGAGGCTTTTCAATAGTCTGCAAAGCCTGATTCATTATAGGAAGTTCTTTCTGTTCCCCTGTTACTTCACCTTCATTATCGTCATCTTCTTCATCTTTCATAACAATAAAGTCTACGTCTGCTCTTTCAGCCAAGGCAGCGATCATATAAGCAAGAGGTTCTGCAATCATCAGCATCATATCAGGATTATAAAGTCCTTCTTGAAAACCTTGAAATACTAAAACCTGTACTATCTCCATAATAGAAACACCGGATTCTAGAGTATCTAATATAGAACCGTACATACCTTCTTCAGTAAACTCTTCAAAGTAGTACTCTAATATCTCAGTACGGTCAGTATACTTAGGCGCTCTTTCATAAGGTGCAGGTGCTTCAGGATCATTTGTCAAAGACTGCCCCGGAATAGGTCTATCAAAAGATGTGCCTATTTTAAAAAAAGCATCGTCTATCTGTTGGTTAGGCATTATGCAGTTCCCCGCTGAGAGAAGGCATTAAAAGCGTCAATACCGCCATATTGTCCTCGTGGTTCGTTATTGTACATGTTGTTGTAATCGTTAAAAGCTGTATAATTTGTGAAGTCATTAAACTGCGGGGCTCCACCAGCAAGTTGACTATAGTCCAGAGACTGATAAGCATAAGTACTGCCGCCCCACAAAGGGTCTTGCTCGTAAGGATCTGGTTCTCCTTGTATAAGTGACATCAATTGGCCTTGCACCATTTGTCCCGGTATCCCCTTAACGGTATCTACTCCGTACTGAAGAGTTTTACCGGGAAGCTTCGTCGTAAAATCTTCCATGGTTTTCTCGCCTGTGAATCGCTCAAATAAACTTTTCTTAGTAGAAGAAGCAACATCAGGAATTTTAATGGGAGGAGTAGTAGAAGGAGGAGTAATCC
>JACLAB010015433.1_pt1 | contig 24982 bp, 18 predicted proteins | sample 8027921 | NCBI WGS metagenome assembly JACLAB01 (sample SAMN15725117, study PRJNA655200) | protist metagenome | isolation source: fluorescence activated cell sorting (FACS) single amplified genomes of... | place: USA: West Boothbay Harbor, Gulf of Maine | collected 2000-07-19
TTGCAAAAAATAAGGAACGACGAACGGTATCGAAAACGATGTCTTTATTTACCGTTGAAGAGCACTTGCGTATCGTCGCGCAACCCGCGGTGCGGAACTTTTGCATGCATATTTTAGCTCTGACGGAGTGCAGAATCGACGAAGCGACGTGTGAAGACGTGCAGAAATTACTCGACTCTCTGCAGAAAGAATTCGGTGGTAGTAACAAGGCGAATATTGAAGCGCTGTGCGACGCCATGGAGAGTAAACTGTTCGAGTTGAGCAAGACGTTGGTGAGCGGTTGGAGAGGCAAGGCGATCTTTTCTGGGATAGAAGACGGCAATGGCGACGACAATAACATCAATAGTAATAATAATAGTACGGATTTAGAGGCAATTTTGGATTACTTAATTGCGACGACGTGCCACGAGTGCATAGAAAACGTGTGCGTGAAACTCGACGAAGAGACCAATATCGACATCGTAGTGTTTCCGAGACTTGTTCGGTTCGCGAGGAATTCAGCGTTGAAACTCGGAGGAGAGACAAATCCATACTCGCACGAGTTGAATAGATTTTCGGAAAAAGTATCTCAAGCTTTGAAGCGAGGATTGGCGACGATTGAAATTAGCGAAGTGATTGAAAATGAGTTGCCAGCGGTGTTGCGAGCGTACAACTTGCGATTTCTGAGAGATTTGAAGAAGAACAAGCATTTGAGAATAAGCACCACTGGTAATGCTAATGGTAGTAGCTCTCATGGAAATACCACTAGTCATTTTAGCAACGATAGCAATAGAAGGAGAACATTTACGGGTGCGCACGGCTCGCTCTCGCTTAACGATGTGGCGTCGTTACCGTCGCAGTCGCCAGAGAAGCGGAAGAAAAACAAGAATAGTGGCGGAGGAGGTGGATACTTTTTTGGTCTCGTCGGTGGTGGAACAGACACAAACACCAGCAAAAATAGGAAGCGGCAACGTAGAGAAGAAAAAAAGAAAGCTTTTGAGACCGTCCGAAGTCAAAAAACGGCGCTGGATGCGCAAGACGCTTTACTCATCTCTTGGATTCGTTCGGCGTTGGAGGTTCGTGAGGATTTCTTTGACGAAGATGATTCAGATTCTTCTGACGATGACGACGATAGCGACGATGGTGTCCGTGGTAGCAGCGCAGCGCCGTCGACAGCACCATCGTCGTCCGTGGCGATTCGGAGCGGATTGGTGCTCACCGGGTCCCAAGTCGTCAAGGACTGGCAACGTGAGGATGGCTTCACTTTGAAAAGGCGATGTCGAACTTCAAAACCAGATTTTTTATCGAAAGATGGCGACCCGGTCGACGAAGACGATGATACGGACATTTGGACGACGGAAAATTTATCCACGGGCCCGTTTCAAGCGCACTTCACGCGAGCGCTTTCCAGCTTAGAGAACGCTTTGCGAAGAGCGAAAACGTGTAAGACAGAGGCAACTTCCGTGGCTTCGGCGGCGAGGGTGATATTGGCGGCTTCCAGAACAGCTCGCGGTGGCGAAGAATTGGAGTTATGCACGAGTTTGTTCGGTGATCCGCCGTACTTCGCCGTTTTAGGTCTCAATTCGAGAGAATACGACAATAAGCTCGACCTCGGTGGTCCTCCGGTTGAGATTTTTGTGGAAGAAAATCGGGTCACGGTGCAGTGTCGCTCGGTGTATGAGATTACCAGACATCCGATTGACGACGACGATTTTGCCAATGACGATGCCCTTTTCATGCCCATACCATGGTGCGCAATCGCAATATCGTACACTACAATCCTCGAAACGAACCCGCTCGATGGCATATTGGAAGTAAAACGAACGCGGTGCGGTCTAAACAAACGCGTTTCGCAAAAACGCCTCAACCGTTTTTTACGCAACAAACATACTGGAACAGGCGGTAAGAGTGTTACATCTGCGAACGTAAACGATAACAATAGTAATAATAATGAAGACGACGACGATAAGGAGGAGGGGAAAAGGAAATCGAAGAATATGAATACTAAAAGTTCTAATAGTGCGGACAGCACCGATGGTGGTGGTATATTGAATTCTTTGTTTAGCGCCGTGTTCAACTTTTAATTTTGACCAATATAATAATCGAGGTGGACAACATGATATGAAACGAGTTTTACCTTTTTCACCAGCACACCCCTCTCCCCCCTTCTTTCTGTCCAAAAACTCTTCTTTTTTCTTTTGCATTCTTCACAAACAACAAGAATTCTCTCCACACCCAAAAAAAGAATTTAAACACGTGCTCGAAAGAAAGCGCGCAGAATATCATCAATCCTTTTACCGCACTTATCACAGAGTCTGTCGTTAACTTTCAACCCCGTTTACACGTTTTGAGGAGAAGAGTTTTGAGAAGAGTAAAAGAGAGAGAGAGTGCGCGAAAGAGGAATCGTCGAGGAAAACCTCTCGGTCGAAAAAGAAAAAAAAAGAAGAGAAGTCATATAGTCCCTTCTGCCTGAGGAGGAAGAGGAGGATCGCGTTTGTCTCCCTATTTCTGAGAGAAGTAGACGTCTTTTCATTTTTTTTTGGAAGGAAGGTTCTTTCTCCTCAAAAAGTGCGGGAAACGTTCGGCGGTCGTCGCACGGCACACTTTGGAAGAACGCACGCTTTGCGCTGACCACGATCGGAGGAGGATGGTCGGTACCTCCCCCTCTCCATCCGGGGATTCCTCGACGGCGGTATTGTTGAAAAGAAGAGGGGTGATGATCACGTCTAAAGCTCAGCCGTGTGAACTCATGCGGAGAGTTGCGTTGCCATTGCAGAAGAAAAAAGTCATCCCGAAGGAAGAAATCGACGGTGAGGTGGAGGAGTGTGAAGGAGGAGGCACCAGGAAGACGACGACGACGATTGAAGAAAAAGCAGAGAAAAAAAAAGGGACCACCACCGTTGACGGCGGCGAGGGAGACGAGAAAGAGAAAGAAAAAGAAAAGGGAGAGAAAAGAACAGACGAGAAGATGATGAGCGCGACGGCGATGGAACGCGCGTACGTTAAGAATTTCAGCGCGGACAAGTTTTGGTTCTCCATAGATGGAAAAGTGCACAACGGGAAAGCGCTAAAAAAAGCGATTCCTCTCGGGACTTTTTTCGAGTTTGCAAAAGAGGGCCTCACGCGAGACACTTGGAAGCACTTGGAAAATGAAGGCAAAGCAAAGAGTTTGATACGAACGGTACCAGATAAGTGCCCGAATAAAGAACTATACGCGGAGTTTGTGTTGTTACGATTAGTGGAAGTGTGCGAAGTCGCGCAAACGACCAAGAAAGGGTGGACGGATAAAGGATGGGCACAGTGTCGCTTCGAGTTGGTACCAATGTTTGGGAGCCACTTGCGCGAAGGCGAACGCGACGAGCTTGTTTTGAATATTTTGGTAGAAGCAGCGTTCCACAGATTGAGAGTTTCAAAATTAGCGCCTTCGGATGGTACTGGTATAAAGATACACATGAGGTACGATGGATTTCGCTCGCCGGTGGGACACAGACTCGCGCTGGAGGACGGTGTAAGCGACGGGACGCCAGATATGGACAAGCAACAAAAGAAAATAGAAGAAGGCGAAAGTTTGACAAAGAACAAGATGAATAAAAAGAGAAATCAGGCGTCGATAGTATCAACAAAAGGCACAGGTACAGCGAAGGTATCGCAGCGCTCGCGCAAATCGTCTCTCTCGAAGGGAACAAAGGAGAAAGAGAGGAAACGCGCATCGCCGGTGCAGAAGCGCCGTAGTCCACCACCGCCACCAGTAGTAGTAGTAGTAGCAACAGACAACAAATCGCGACCATCGTTAACAGCTGGTCCGCACAGTTCGTCGCAAGAACATTCCAAAGAAGGTGGTAGTACGAATTGCTTGAAATCATCGTTTGGTACTGAAGCAGGACCGGGGACGGCAGCGGCGGCGGCGGTGACTGCAGCTAAAACGATGAACCGATCAAAGTACAGTGGAGGGAATAGAATCGAAGCTCCGAGCATCCTCTGGGATCTTAGCGATGGTGACGATCATAACGAGGGTAATACGCGAAAGCGAGCTATACCGCGCCAAGACAATGCTACGTTGTTTGAAACAACATCTCGACGATTGGCAGATCGAATCGATTTCTCCAAGAAAAAGCGACCGACGACAGAGACTGAAAATGAAAGAGAAAATTCTCCAAAGAAGCCACGAACTTCTGCCAACACGATTTTGGAACCATCAAGCCCGAAGGGTCGTCAGGACATGAAAGATGTCGGGGACTCTGCGTATCAGACAGTATTGCGCGCGCACGTAGAAAAGACAAGGACGAAAGCGTCGAAGAAGAATGCGGGAGATGCGAAGAACTCAAATGGGTCGAATTTGACCGAACAGTTTGATAACAGTTTAGATTTCGATAAAAGTACGGAGGAGAACGACGATGACGACGACGCGAAAGGCGAAAGTACGGAAGAGGACATTATTGAGACCGACGTCGAAGATCACCACGCTCTAAATAAGAGAAGGCAACCTTCCCTCGCTTCTCAACAAGAACTGGCGCGCGAGAAGGGGGAAGCGCTTTGCGGTCGCGGTGCTATACGAATACACACCATGGAAGAAGTTCTCGGAAGAGTAGAAAAGAAACCTTCGTATGCGAGGCGACCATCGATTAGAGAGAAGCGCACGCAACGCGATCAACTCCCAATGACGAAAAAGGTTGAGAAAGAGGTGGCGAACCTTCGGTCGAAGCACAGAACGGCGAGAAAAATAGCAAAGCCGTATCACAATCGAAGGAAATCACCACCGCTTCCAGAGAAGGTTTCACCCATTCTTCCTATCGAAAAAATTTCCCGTGATGATGTTGCAGTCGATGCGCTCTTGGCTCTGAACGGCAATACAAAAGCTTCTTATGAAACCACCATCGTCAACAACTCCACGAACACCGCCTTTAGTGGGGGCGCGAAGAACATCGTTCAGGTTGGGATCAACGATGCCGTGCAGTATTCCGACGCCGAACACCGCGTGCAAATACAAACAGACCGTCTTTTATTCTTTGAATCGCAAAAGAACACTTTTCGGAACAAAGCAATTGTGAGAGCGATCACTCGGCGTGAGAATAAAGCTGTATCAACTGCTTTTTTATCGAGAGGCTTTACGGTCGACATGGACAGTAACGAAGGCGCATTTATACGAAATATGCTGGAATTCGCAAACATGAGCAGATTGCACATGGACGCGAAGCGTGTCCTTTGGAAGTGGAAACGCTGTTTAGATGAGTTGCCGGTGACTAAAAGTCAGCGCCAAACGATGGAGCAATTTGTGAGTTTGAGAATTCAAGGCGAGAGGTCAAAGTGGCCCAATAAAGAAATACGCCATTTTGATTCTTTCCTGAGGAATGACGGAGAGTATTGGAACTTGATGACCGTGGAGAAATGCGAAACAGTGGCAGAGATAGTTGCGTATCGTGCTTATGAAAGGGCGTTGAGGACTCCGGAAATGCTTTTGGAGATGAAAGTCTTAAGATCACTCGTCGTCGAGTATGAAAGCGACTTGCAACGTCTGAGAGGCAACGCTGACATTCTAGAGCAGATTCGGTATGATTACAACACGAGGATTCTGAAAATTTTAAAAGACATAGATAAAAGCATTTACTAAGTACACAGGATACCATGGTTCCTATGATAGATAGTAGAACTGTAAGAATAGATAAAGAATTCAAAGAGACAAAAGAAAGAGAGAGAGAGAGAGGGCTTTGCATGAAAAGCGATTGAACCCTTTTGAAAGCACATTTGAAATAAAATATGTTGTACAACATCAGAGAATAAACAAAAAAACTTTTTATCATCTCTTCTTCTTCACTCTTGAGTGTGTTATTATTGTGTTCCCATCTTCATCAATTCTACAGTCGATGGCGATTCCTTCATAGCCGCTTGCAGTTGCGAATCCCACATCTTTCTATACTTCCCGTTCACGTCGGCGTACAACGTTTGGTGATTGCCGCTTTCAACAACTTCGCCTCCGCTCAATACTAAAATCTTATCAGAATCCATAATTGTCGATAATCTATGCGCGATGACTAAGTTCGTTCTACCTTGCGCCGCTACGCGAATGGCATCCATGATCTGATTTTCGGTGTGCGTGTCTAAACTCGACGTCGCCTCGTCGTACACCATAATCGGCGGGTCTTTCAAAAGCGCTCTCGCAATGGCCACACGTTGTTTTTCACCCCCGGATAATCGCAAGCCTCTCTCTCCGACTAACGTGTCGTACCCAGACGGTGTTTGGTTGACAAACTTCTCAAATTGCGCCGCCTTTGATGCTCTTTCCACCTCTTCTCGAGTCGCCACATCGCCTTGACCAAGTTTCCCAAATCCAATGTTGTATTCGATGGTGTCGTTGAACAAGACGCAATCTTGCGGCACGATGCCAATGTTCAATCGCACCGAGCGTTGCGTACATTTCGCCACATCTTGTCCATTGATTAGAATTCGACCGCCTTGTATGTCATATAGTCTATACAATAACTTAGCGATAGTAGACTTACCGGCTCCGGATTCGCCAACTAACGCCAACTTTTGCCCCGGCTCGACGACGAACGAAACGCCTTTCAAGATTTTCCGATCTTCCTTCGGATCGTACGAAAAGAACACGTTTTCGTATTCAATCTTTGCTTGCGAAGGATTCGCCAAGACTAAGTCTTTCGCGTCATCTGCGTCTGCAACCTCTTGATTTTCACCCATCAATCTAAACATCGCCTCTACGTCAACCATGCACTGCTTGATCATTCGATAGTACGTGCCTAAAAAGTTCAAAGGCACGTACAGTTGCAAGATGAATGTATTCACCAGAACAAAATCACCAATTGTCATCTTGCCATCGACGACTTGTTCCGCGGCTAATCCCATACTCGCCGTAATACCTACGGTTATAATCAGAGCCTGTCCTAAATTCAAACCGGCTAAAGATTGGGTCGTCTTCAGCGTCGCCTTTTGCGTCTGTTTCAGCGCTTCGTCGTACGTGTGCGCGATGTGCGGCTCCGCGCAGAATAGTTTAATAGTTTCAAAGTTCAACAACGAATCCGTCGCTTTCTGATTAAACCGATCGTCCGCTTCCGTTTGGTCCCGTCGGAACTTATTTCTCCACTCGGTAAACGGTACCGTAAAACCAATGTAAGCGAAAATCACGAAAAACGTTATGATCCCAAAATACCAATCGTATTGCACCAACAAAAAGCAACACACCATGGCAACCTCGATAAAAATCGGCGCGATTTGAAACGATATATACTTCAAAAGCAACGCGAAGGACTCCGAACCTCTGGCGCACCCTCGTATGACCGCCCCAGTTTTCCTCGTGATGTGAAACTTGAGCGACAAATCCATCACGTGCGTAAACACTCTCAATGAAATCTTCCTCGACGCGTGCGCGCTGACGTACGCGAAAGAGTTATCTTTCAACTCGCCAAAGAAGTTCGCGCCAAATCGTAACGCCCCGTACGCAACAATCGCCCACTCAATGTCCGACCTGTTCTCGCTCACTCGATCCACCGCTATTTTCAACGCAATCGGAGAAGTCACGTTGCACAGTTTACTCGCCAACAAGAAAAATATCGCGCACAAGAGCATGAACTTGATCCATATCTGCTCTTTCGGCCATAAATACGGAACCAAAGACCACAGTTCTTCCTTGTGTAACTTCCAAAACGATTGCTTTTGCTCCTTCTTGGCGAGTTTATCCATTTTTTTGTTCAGATTAGACTCCCGCTTGTTCTTTCCATTCATTTCGTCGGCGTCACCACTCTTACTTTCTTTTCGTTGGACATTATCCAAAGCCGTCACACCGGCTGCTTTCACCGCAGGTAAAGGTGGTGGATTTTCCACGTCCTCGCCTGCTCCTGAAGTCTTACCACCATCTCCACCACCTTTCTTCGTAAAAGCAGACATTCTTCTTGGTATTCTTCCTCTTCTCTTCTTCAAAGTCTTTTATTACTCTTTTGTCGTATTGGATTATATCTGTAATAAAATAATGAGGAACAAGAAGGGAGTGATGACCTTTTTCAGAAGAAGAATTTTTGTGTTTTCGCTCTCTTCTTCATATTATTTTTTGACGGCTGCTGCTTTTTTTTGTGTGTTTGGAATCTTATTCAGTTTCTTCTCTGCGTCGTCCGTGCGCACGTACCAGAGGCAGCACAGACTTCTATTACGTATTCGAGAAGTAGTATCAATTACCACCACGCACGATCGACGAGGAAATGGGGAGTAAGAAACGCGCAAACAAGGAGGAGGAGGAGGAGGGAAATGTGATGAAGGAGAAAAAGACGAAAAAAAAGGTGTCCGACATTGACGACATATTTGGAAAAGTCGTGAAGAAGAAGAAGACGGAGAAGAAGAATGAAAGTAACGAGGAAGGCGATGGAGGCGCGAGGAATAACAGTAACAACAAGAAGAAGAAGAAAGAGAAGGAAGGATACGTGAAAATTCTGCTCCCCGGGCAGAAAAAACCGAAAGGGAAACGGTTAAACAGCAAAGGCGAGGAAGTGCCAGAGTTTACTCCCGTGGACAAACCGAGACGGATGGAAGACGGTTTGCCAGTTTATAAATCGTACGACGATTTCACGGACATGAAGCACGGACAGCAGAAAGTAGATAGCAAAGGCAGAGTTTTGGGGCCGAATGGGGAACCAGGAGGGAAGTGTCCGTTCGATTGTTGGTGCTGCTTTTAATTTCATCGCGCAATTTGTGTGTACCCGAATACGTACAAATGAATTTGAAAGTCAAATAATCATATTCATTACACAAACACATTAACGCATTATCATCGGTTCTCTTTTAAAATGTTGGATTTACTCTTCTTTCTTTTGGTTCTCTTTCCAGACGACGTATAATGTGCTCGGGACAATCACCATCGCGCCTAAAATCGTATTCATAGAAATGGCTTCTTTAAACAACACCCATCCGACGCCCGCGGATAAAATCAACTCCGTATATCGAAAAGGCGCCAACGCGCTAGCGTCCACCATGGAAAAGGATTTTAACAAACAATACAAAAGCGCATTCGCACCAGCACCTAACGCGGCTAACGCGCCGTACTGCGTCATCGTCGGCGCGACCCAACCCATAAACGCGAAGGGCGAAAAGATCAACGTCGTGAACAACGCGGTGTAAAAAATCATCGCCCAAAACGATTCTCGCCCGACAAACACTTTATTCAAAACGTCCAAACTGGAAAACATAGTCGCTGCGGCTAGAATCAAAAGCCAGGACATGTTAAACGACCCAAGCCCGGCGGCGCCTCCAGTCGGTTTCAAAACCACGCACACGCCCAAAAATCCAACCACCGTCCCGATCCATCGATTCACGTCTACTTTCTCTTTCAACACAAACCTGGCCAAGACTAGGGTGAACAACGGGATGGTGAAATTCAACGTCGTCACCACGGCAATTGGTGCGACGGTGAGACCTTTCGCGTACAAAAATATTCCCATTGCCAACAAAGCGCTTCGCGCAAAGTGTAAAGGTAATCTATCCGTTTTGAACGAGTCTTTTCCAGAGATCAACATGACTGGCAACATCGTCAACGTCGCGAAGAAAAATCTCAAGAAGACAACTTGCGCCACCGATAAAGTTTGTCCCGCCGCTTTCATAATCACGTCGTTGGCGACGCCGATAATTTGATGCATGAAGAACCACGCGATGCCGATGGTGAACGTCCCAACTGGAGGAGCTGCTGCACCATCAGCGGCGGCAGAAGCAAACGTGACGACCACCGATTTCTTTTTCTTCGTCCTCTGCAACGCAGCATTAATACTGTTGATTTTCTCGTTTTGAGCGGTGCGCGTCGTGGCAGCATTGAAAACACCAGCTTTTGTCGTCCTCGTCGTCGTCGTCGTCGCAAAATTCGTTTTGGATAAAGAAGAAGCAAATGCTGACGGTGATGAATGTTGTCGTCGTCGTTGGCGTTGATGATGCCGCTTCTTCGCGTCCGTTCTCGAGAAAAAACGCGATGACGACGACGACGTCGCTAACGACGACGAAAGAGTAGACGTTGTGGTGAGCATGTGGATAACAGTGTTCTTCTCGCTATGTGTTGTGTGTGTGTGAAGTATTACTCTGTTTTGCTCTCGTTTTATTTTTGTCGTTGTGACGATGCTTTTGTGAGTGTCTGTTCCAATGCAAAAATTTACTACTCTGCACCTCTGACCTCTCTCTACTTAATCCACTAATAATAAGAACAACTCTAAACTATTTTCTACGCGTTCTCTCGCGAGAAGACAATTATATATACCTATAACGTCCAACGATTATCGTGAATCCACTTCGTCGCGACAAACTTCGTCCCGCTGATGACTGGGCACCCGCCGTGTAAACTACTTCGATCGAACGTGTTGTTCGGATGGACGCTCCAAAACAAAAGCGCGTCGCCTTTCCTCGGCTTGACTTTTAATCCAGCCTCGCAACTCGTGTAATCGATCCCGCGTAACCGATATAATCCGTTTTGACCTTCCAACGGGAACACGGTTTCACCTCCTTCGTCTGGGGTGGTCAAGTATAAAAGAAAACTAGCGACGCGTTGCGATCTTTGCGGACCGTATTGCGAAGGATCAAACATATCGTAATGCGAATCGTATTTTTGGCCGATTTCGTAGCGTAAAATGTTGTAAGCTTCCCCGTGCGTCGCTGGAATGTGCGTCGCGCGCGCCATCTTCTCTTCCACGCGTTTCAACGCCCCACTTTGTTCCATTTTTGATGTCAAAAACGTCCCGGAACTCGTCCGAATGTTCTTCGTGGTCTCCAACGTCTCGCCTCTTTTCAACGCCAAACCGGATTTGTGCAATCGACTCCTCGCCGCTTCCACGATCGCATCGCAATCCGCATCGCTGGCGAAATTTCGGTACATCACCGACCGAGGCGACGTCGAGAGGAGTTGAAATTTCAGCTCGGTCAAGTACTCGTCGCCAAGTGCGCCGACTTTGTCCAGCGCGTTCGAGTCTTCGCTGTTCAACTTTTCTTCTTCCATTTCTTCTTCTGTAACTCCACCTGCAAGATTTTTTACGCCTTTCTCTCCCAAATCATCATCTTTGTGAACACTGTCGTCGTCGTCGTCGATTTCAATGACTTGCGCGTTTCTGAGTGCCCCTGGACTCGGATCTTCTCCGTCTACATCTTTTTGCGTCGTCGGCAAAATCATCTTCGTCGATGATAAATCACCTAAATTTCCGCGCGTTACGAATCCAATCAGAAAACAAATCACCGCTAACAGCGAAGCTTTGGGAATCGAGAGCGATTTGCGGTACGTCGTGCCGTCGCCCATTTTAATGATGATTTAGTGATATAATACTCCCTCTCGAGCGCTTCTTTTTGTCCTTTTTCTCCTCCTCCTCCTCTTCCTCTCTTGTTGTTCTGCGCGTCAATAATTAACTTTTGGTGGTGTTTTTACGGGAAAGAACAGAAAGATTTTTTGTGAATTCAGCAGGAGGCGGAAAAATCTCTCACTATTATATTGTCGCTGTGTTTACTCTCTCGCATTATCATCGGTGAAAACATGATGAATATGTCCTTGGTGTGCGATGCGAAAAGATGTTCTCCTTCGTTTTCTTCGAGATGCAGCAGCAGCATGAGCAGCAGCATGAGCAGCAAAGCTCAACACCAACAAAAATTTCGTAGTGTTCATCATCGTCATCATCGTCCCCTAAAAATAATAAGAAGAACAATATCAAACCAAATCGTCCCGTCTGGGAAACCGGATCAAAATGGCATCGTCCCGTGCTTAGGGCCGGGAATGTGCGAATGGCCGGACGCGTGGCAATATTTAGTGAAAACGAAGCGAATGCCAACCATCGACGCTCGGAAAGCGATGCAGATGCAAAAAAAAGGCGCCCTGATTGTGGACGTGAGATTTCAACCAGATTTCGAGCAGTGGTCGATCCCGGGGTCGATCAACGTCCCGTACATCGAGGGCGGTTTGTTAGCGAAACTTCGTCTGCCGGGATTTAAGAAGAAAAATATGAACTTTGTGAATGACATGCAACGAGTGGCGGAGTTGAAACAGGATATCATCTTGGTCGATATTTGGGGCGGGACGTTGCTGAGCGAACCGCCAAAGAACCGAGGGTTGACGGATAACACGAAAGGCGCCGGCTCGTTACCGGCTGCGTTTGAAATGTACCAAGTCGGATACACAAAGTTATACCACTTAGCGGGAGGGGTGAATCAATACTACGAGGACGCGTATAAATACCCGAACGAGTTACCGGAACCGGATTCAAAATGGCCCGGGGATTTGGAGTGGTTCGGATATAGGCAGTTCAACGGCAAAGATCGAGCGAAAGGACAAAGAGACGATTAATAATAACGTGAAGTTGTTGAAAGAAAGGCTTGTTGTGTTCACATCAAATTGTTGTTCTCGTAATAATATATGTGTATTGTGATCTCCTGGATCTCTTTAATTCATTTCATCATCAGACGAAAGTTTTTTTCTCATCTCTTTTACATACCTGTTTGTTGCTCCACTGTCTCGTCCTTCTTCTTCTTCCAGTCTCTGAATTCAGTTCTTTTGACGAAACTTCCATTTCTGTCGTCATTTTTTATTTCGCGGATACAGACAGAGGAAGCACTCACTCATCACAACCACACGACGCCTATTATCTACTACAAAACATCAAAATGGAGAACAGCAACAGCAACGGAGGACAAATGAAACCGTCCATCAAGTCTGCGGACATGAAAGAGGTTTGTCATCAAAAGACAACGACGAATAAAAGTAGTTCGCGCGCGCGTCATCTCGTCGTTGCAAAATTTTCGAAAGTCAAACCAACAGACGCTTTTGCGAAGAAAAACGAATCGTCTCTTTTGATGAACAACTAATAACACTAATACTCTCTTCTCTCTTTCACTCGCTCATCGGAAACACGCGAAACAGGAAGTCATACAAGACGCGGTAGATTGCGCCAAAATTGTGCGTGAGACCTTCTTTTTTGTTTTCTCTTCCTCCGCGCGAACGTGGAAAGTCACATTTTGCCTTTGTCTGGGTCGTTAAAAATTTTGACTTTTTCAACGACCGACGACGCTTCGTCTTACTCTCTTTGACATTTTCCGTTTTCTGCAATATACCCACAACAACAACAACAACAACAACAACAACAACAACAACAACAACAACAACAGGCATTAGAGAGATACGAAATAGAAAAAGACATAGCCGCGTACATCAAGAAGGAGTTCGATAAGAAGTACCAGCCGACTTGGCACTGCGTGGTCGGGAGAAACTTTGGGTCCTACGTGACGCACGAAACCGGACACTTTATATATTTCTACATCGGGCACATTGCGATTTTATTGTTTAGGTCTGGATAACGGAGAGGAATGGCGGCAGGAAGGAAGAGAGAGAGAGAGAGTAGGAGTAGCAAAAGAGGAGGAGGATGTAGAGGAGGAATCATAACAACAAAAACAACAACATTAGCTAACGTAGGAATAGCGCTCTGAGATACACAACCAGAAAATTAAAGAACAAACTTTCGTCTGTTTTTTCTTGTCCCGTCCGTTTCCGTGCTGCGCACGTACTCAAACTCGCCGTGTTTTGAATCGAACGTTCCTTTTTGTACGCTCATTAGCTTCAACGTGAATCGAGGCCCTAATTCTTGCAACCTGGCGATGACAGAGGTTGGTCGATCGTCGTTCTCGTCCGCGATTTTTTTTTTCTGAGCCTTGGTCAATTTTTTCTTTCGCTCGAACGGTTTCTTCTCCTTTTTCTTACCGTCTTCATCTTCCCCGCTATCGTCGTCTGAATCATCATCATCATCATCATCATCATCATCATCATCGCTGCTGCTACCGCTACTACTACTGTCGTCGTCGTCATCGGAATCTTCGTCGCTACTACTCCCAGCTTTGAACTCGTCCGAGTCCGAATCGGAATCTTCGTCGCCGCTAAACTGCACGTCCTCTTCATCCCCGTCCTCTTCGTCTTCTCCAGACGGAAGCGCTAAGCTCGGTTTACTCTTCCTCTTACTACTCTTCTTTATTCTATTCTTGGAAAAGGACTCTTCGTCTACCTCGGCGGTGGATAAGTGCCCGCCGTGTCTTCTTCTCACCCCTTTCTTCTCCTCGAACACGTATCGATGGTGTCGAAAAAAAATGAAATCTCGTTGGTTGTGAAACGTCACCACGCGTCTTCCTTTAAACTCTGGTTTCTGAGGGAACAAACTCGCAAACATTCGTCCAATTCGGTGACCTAATCGAGTGCTAAAGTTATTCAACAACAACTCTGGGTAATGCGACGTCGCTCGGCCGTGATTTCGAATCTTTTTACTCAAAATTAAATTCGTCAGTTTATACATCACGCTCGGTCCTTCCGGCAAGTGCACGTGTAACAACCCGTTCACTCGCGCACCTTTACTAAACGTTTTATTCTCATTGAAAATGAGCAAATCCGTGAATCCTCTCGCGGTGGCGTGCTTCACCATCTCTTTAACGTGGTAGTTTCTTCTCGCGTAATAATACGCGTTCGGGACTACCGTAAATAGATTCTCCAAAAACTTAAACATCGCGCCGCTCGGTTTCCTACTCGTCGTTATTATAATCTTCGGGCTCGAGTTGAACGAAAAATACGACGCAAACTCGTCCTCTTTATCTTCGTTGTGAATCTCCTCCTCGTCTTCTCTCACGATGTGCGTCTCATCTATCACGCGTTGGTTTTCTATCGTTTTCGGGACTTGTCTCGGTGCCGGCGTCTCCCCGTTTTCCAACGCTCTCAGTTCTTCTTTTTGTCTCAGTTGACGTCGTTTTTTCTTCTCTACGCTTTGTTCGTGTAAGAGCTTCCCGTAGACTTCCGAGCGTCTTTGCTTGTTTTTTATTTGACTGGTGAGCTTGCCGATGGAGACGTTTTCACTCTTTGTTCTTCTTCTGTTTTTATGTTACGTGATTTATGATGATGTATGAGAGAGAAGATATAAATGAGATACTACTAAACAACGCGCGAGCGATGCTTCATCGAAACGAGAAAAACAATGGCGGCGAAAATCGAAAATTGGAAAAAGAGAAAGAAAGAATAAAAAAGAAAGAACGACGGACGCACCCGTCGTCGTTGTCGTCCCCAGAGGGATCTTTCCGTTTCCGTTTCAACGACGTGCTCTTCTTCGTTCGCGTGACCCCCATAATAATGTTCTCGTTCTTGTTGTTATTATTGTTGTGTTATTATTGTTGTTCTATAGTATTATGTGGAGTGTTGTGTCTTCCATAACCAACAAAACAGACTGAAAAATGAAAAAACAGAAAAAAAAAGTTTTGCCGGCGAGATGTCTATTTTTAAACCATCATCATCATCACTCTACATAATACACAACGCACAAAAGAAGAGAGAGTAAGAGATTAAGAGATGCAATCGAGGAAGAGTCTCTCTGTGGTATCTTCTTTATTATATTCAGGATATAGTGATAACAACACCAACGAGAAGAAGAAGAAAATGGCCGCCGGCACATCTTCTTTCAGGAAAACGGCACAAGCGACATCTCATCAACAACAAAAACAAAAACAAAAACATCAGAAAAACGATATCTCCCGAACGCAACTGTTAAACGACGGGAACGTCATACCGACTTTAGGATTAGGGACGTGGAAATCGAATCCACCTGAGGAGTGCACTTTAGCCATCACTTCGGCGTTACGGAACGGGTTGACGCATTTGGATTGCGCGTCGGCGTATGCGAACGAACACGTGATTGGAAAGTGTTTGAGTAAAGTTTTTGGCGACGAAGATACGTCGCGAGAGGACGTGTTCATTACGAGTAAGTTATGGAACGATAGACGGAAACCAGATGACGTTCGAGAGGCGTTGGAACAAACATTAGAAGATTTACAGTTGGAGTACATCGATTTATACTTAATTCATTGGCCAGTGTGTTGGAAACGAGGAACGGTATTAGTGGACGATACGGAGACGTCCATCGAGGAGTGTTGGAAGACGATGGAACAGTTGAAGAGAGAAGGGAAGGTGAAATCGATTGGGGTGAGTAACTTTAATCAAGAACAGTTGACAAAGTTGATGAAACATTCAGAAATTAAACCAGCGGTGAATCAAATCGAGTCGCACCCGATGTTACCGAACGATGCGTTGATTCAGTTTTCAAAGAAGATGGGCGTGGCGGTGACGGCGTATTCTCCATTCGCGAGAGGAAGCGAGTTGTTTAAAAACGAAATTGTACGAAAAATAGCAGAAAGAAGACAAACGACGCCAAGTAAAGTGATTTTAAGATGGCATTTACAGAGAGGCGTGATTGTGATTCCGAAATCGGCGTCTGAAATTCGAGCGAAGGAAAACGCCGATTTTCAGGCTTTGGAAACGTTTTCGCTGACGGAGGAAGATATGGAGGAGTTACGCGCGCTCGATTGCGATTATAGCACGGCACCGGCGCCGTGGAGTCATTTCCCGCAAGTCGCCAGAAGAAATAAGATTTTAAGGCCGTTATTCAAAGTGTTGACGTACCCGTTTTTTAAGGTGTTTAGTATGGACGTGCAGATGATGGGAAGGAAAAAATTCATCACGTTTGGCGCGACTCGGCGCTGAATACGCTGATGAGTTTGGGATGCTACTGCTACGATGTGTCATTAAAATACTACTCATCCAAACGACGACTCAAACGGGCACACGTACGATTTTCTGGATTCGTTGCTTTCTTTGCTATGAACTACTGGGAAAGGATCGTCCGTCGTCCTCGCCCGTTTCACGTTTCCTCTCGGCGGTTTTCCGAGAGAGACCTCTCGGTGGTAGCGAATACCGCTTTCGTTCACGTTCGATAACGGCGACCTCGATGGTTTTTCACCGCCAGGCGTTCGTCGTCGCACTTTTCTCTTATTCGCATCGTTCTCGCCCGCGATGACGTCTGGCGACAGAGACATCTCCGGCGACAACGGGTCTTCTTTCTTCTTCGTTTTCTTCGTCTGTTTCGTCTCCTTTGAGCTCTTTTGAGTGGTGGAAACATCATCAACTTTGTTGTTCTCGTTGAAAATCTCCTCCAACAACCTCGTCGTTTTGCTCTCCTTCTCATATCTCTTTCCATTCGTACTCTCAATCTCTCTCCGTTTCAACAAATCCATCTCCACTTCTCGCACGCTCTCGTGTCTCCTCATCGTCCGTTGGAAACATCTCCTCACGTTCTCAATCTCCTCTTCGGTATCCTTCACGTGCACGAACCCACAGCTACTTCCTCCATCCTCCCCGTTTCCAAAAACGACCGAATCTAACCGGCTCACGAGTTTAGAAACGTCTGAAGATGAACAGCGGCTCAAATTGCGCAAGATTTGCGCGCGTTGTCGCCAAAACTGTTCCTCATTAGTTGTTGTTGTTGTAGTTGTTGATGACAATGATGATGTTCTCCTTGTTGATGACATTTTTAACAACACGCAACAACAACACGCGACGATTCCATAGCATTCTGAACACTTTTCGTTTTTTTCTTCTGATTCGAGGTTCCCCCCAAAAAACTTTAATTTTGGTCGTCAAATCAAAATCGTCAGTCCTCTTCAGAAATTTTCAAGTTTGGACTCCTCTTTCGTCGTATTATAACAGAAGACAAAAACACAAATCATGGGATTAACGTCTCGGCGAGAGAAGATCGTTCTGTTCGGAGACTCTTTGACGCAACGCGCGATCGAACAAGGCGGATGGGGAGAGAGTTTGGTACGTCGTCGAGAGTTTATATTCATTTCCTTTTTCTTTTCGTTTATTATTACGCAAAGTTATGTGTTCTCTTTCTTTGCGTGTCTGTGTTGGTGTTTTTTATTCTTGAATTTGATCGCCGCGCGCCTTGAATTTTGTCGTGAAGAAGAAGTTTAAATATAAACTAACCAATATTTACTACTTCTCTGTTGTGTTGTGTTACAAAACACGTCGAACGCAAACAAACACCGTTTAACAGAACGACCACTTTACGAGAAGAGCGGACGTGTACGTGAGAGGATTCGGAGGGTACAACACTCGATGGGCGTTAAAAGTTATGGACGATATCTTTCCCGAGAAATTCGACCGACGATTGCGCAAACATCACCTAACGATAATCATGTTTGGGACGAACGATAGCGCAATCGAGGAAAAAACGAGCAAGTTTCAAACGAGCGCGTACGTGCCCTTAGAGGAATACGAGAAGAACATGGAGATTATTATTAATCGAGCGAAGAAGTGCTCGAAGCACGTGATTGTTATGGCCCCACCGGCGATGGATGAACAAGGACGGTTGAACTATCAAGTCGAAATGTACGGCGACAAGGCGTTCGCGAGGTTGGATAGGTCGAACGAAGAGCTACAAAAGTATGGGATGGCGTGTAAACGAGCGTGTAGAAAATGCGTGGTACCGGTTGAGGATTTGTTTGTCGCGTTTGAGCACGATACGAAAGGCTATTTTACGGATGGAATTCATTTCAACGCCCGAGGACAAGAACGCGTTTGGGAACGGTTGAAATATCGATTAACCATGGAAGGCATTCAGCCGGAGAAGATGCAGTTGGATTACCCCATGGGCATTGACTTGAGAGAGAAAGGGCCGGAGTGGATACAACTATTCGAGAAATCGAGAATGGAGAATTACAAGAACAGAAACGGGGTGATGAGTTTTGACGAAAGTCCGTATAATCTCGGAAGAGGAGGTGCGCCGAGTAGTTCGATTTCGCCACCATCGACATCGTCCGCTACGAATACCGATGGTGTACCAATGAGCAATGTTGATAACAGTGGTAAGGTTGGATTCGTTATGAATCATCTGAGTAAGATTGCGATTGGATTCTTCGCCGGTGCGATTGTCGGGAAAGCACTCTCGTCCTCACCCTCATCGACGCGCGAGAAAGTGCGCGTGAAAGAAGTCAAGGTTGAGGTTCCGGGAAAAGAGCGAATCAAAGTCGTGAAAGAAATCGTGAAAGTTCCGGGCCCAACGCGAGTGGTTACGAGATACGAAAAAGTACCGGGACCGGAGAAGATTGTGGAGAAAATCGTCGAGAAGAAAGTAAAAGTTCCCGGACCGGAGAAGATTGTGTACAAAGACCGCGTGGTTAAAGAAAAGGTTGAGGCTCCCGGGAAAGAAACTGTTAAAGTTGTTTATAAAGATAAGCCGGTGGAGAAGATTGTCTACAAGGAAAAGATTGTCAAAGAGAAGGTGGAAGTTCCGGGTAAAGAGAGAGTAATCACGAAAGAGGTCAAAGTGCCCGGTCCGGAAAAGATTGTATATAAAGACAAAATAGTCGAAAAAATCGTCTACAAAACCGATAACAGCAAGAAGAATAGTAGCAGCGGTGGTAGCGCAGCAGCGAAAGAGAAAGTTGTCTATAAAGAGAAGCCGGTGGAGAAAATCGTATATAAAGACAAAATCGTCGAAAAGAAAGTTCAGGTCCCCGGTCCGGAGAAGATTGTCTACAAAGACAAGCCGGTGGAGAAGATTGTCTACAAGGACAAAATCATCGAGAAGAAAGTGGAAGTACCGATCATCAAGGAGAAAATCGTCGAAAAAGTCATCTATAAGGAGAAGAGCGGCGGTGGTAATAGTAGCCGAGGAGGTCCGCGCCTTCCCGAAGGCGCTCCGAAAGTCACCATCAAAGTCGGCAACACGGTTGGTTTCTTCTACGATATTAATAAGAAGTAAACGTACGCAAATGAAGGAGAACGTTTTTCTTATTGACGATTATTACTTTTCGTCTTCGTTGTTATTTATATTAATATATCATCACCGTATTGTATTCCTATTATTTCACAAACATGTTTTGGTATTTTGGTGGTTGGGCTAATTTGTCTGAAAAAAAGCAAAAAGAGAGAAAGGTCGCCTTCGTTGTTACCGACAGCCATGACAGCCGCTCATTAAAAAAAACAGCCACTCATCAACACAAAAAAGGCGTCCTCCGACGTCACACATTTTATTCAAAGCCGACCCCGCTCACTCACTATTATTGTAGTATTGTATTTACAGTCGGGATCTGCTTGAGAACGGATAGATATTTAAAAGAGTATTCAATCGAGAGAGAGATTTGGTCGATCGAAGAAGAACGGACGAACGCGCGCGCGCGAAAAGAGTAAACGACGTGGCGACGTTTCGGGACACATTTTCGGGTGGTGATAAAAGAGAAAAGCGATAAAAAGGAATAAAAACAGAGGAGGACTTTAACATCGTATTCATCATGGGCAAAGGCGGTAAGGACGCCTCGGGTTCTTCCCCAATCACGAATGTGGATATGTCTCCCGCGAGCACCGCCACCACGTACACGGTTTCGCAGGTGAACGAGTGCGATCACATGACCGCGAAGGACTCCCCAAAACTGGTCATCTTCGGTGACGACGTGTACGACATTTCGAGTTGGATTTCAAAACATCCGGGAGGCGAAACCGTCCTGAAACAGTACTCCGGGAGAGACATTACGGACGCGTTCCGAGCGTATCACTCGGAAAGCGGAAAAGCGATGAAAACGTTGAAATCCATGCGCGTTGGCGCCGTTCAAAGAAAGATTTCGGAGGAAGCGCCCCAGCATTTACACGATTTTCGAGAGTTGGTGAAAACGGCGGAGAACGCAGAGTTCAAGACGGATTATAAGCACTATTACGCCATCGCCATTCGCTTGGTGTCTTTGTTAGCCGTGGCAATTCATTTGGTCGTGAATAAAGAGGATACGTTTTCTCACATGCTCGGAGCCGTATCGTTGGGAATGTTTTGGCAGCAAAGCATGTTCATCGGACACGACGCGGGGCACTGCGCGGTGACCCACAATAGGAAATTGGACACCGCCATCGGGTGGCTCATTGGGAACATGTGTAACGGTGTTGGCATTAGTTGGTGGTCGAGCACGCACAACGTCCATCATTGCGCCGTGAACTCTTTGGAGTGCGATCCGGATATTCAACACATGCCGATTTTGGCAGTCACGAGGAAGTATTTCGAATCCGTGTACTCGTTGTACCACAACCGACAGTTGAAATTTGATTGGTTAGCGAAGAAGTTTGTTAGCGTGCAGCATTACACGTTCTACCCGATCATGGCCGTAGCGAGAGTGAACTTATACGCGCAAACGTTGATTCACTGCGCGACGGTAAAAATGTCCAAGAAACAGCGCGTCATTGAATTCGCCACGCTCGGTTTTTACTTCGCGTGGTATTCGACGCTGGTGAGCATGTTACCGACGGCTGGTGAGAAATGGGCGTTCTTCTTCCTCTCGCACGCAATTGGTGGGATCATTCACGTTCAAATATGTTTGTCGCACTTTTCGAGAGATGTGTTCGATGGGATTCCAAAAAACAACGAATGGATTGAGATGCAACTCGCCGGGACGATGGACATTGAGTGCCCAAAATATTTGGATTGGTTCCATGGCGGTTTGCAATTTCAAGTCGAACACCATTTGTGTCCAAGACTACCGAGACATAAACTGAGAGATTTCCGAGAAGAAGTTATTAAACCGTATGCCAAGAAAAACGGTTTGAAGAATTTCCACTCTGTTGGGTTCTTCGAGGCGAACGTGCAAGTATGGAAGACGTTGAAGAAAGCCGCGAGTCAATCCGTGTTATCGCCGGCGTTCTCGACGGAAAATTACATTTAAAAAGAAAGTACAAACACTCGCTGTCACGCATGCGTGGAGAACTTTTTTTGTGTATTTGTTAGTAGAATTATTATTTGGTTCCTGTATAGTATAGACCTATGATGTGTGATCATATGTAAGCAGAAGGGAGAGAGAGAGAGAAAGAGAGAAGATGTGTTGATTAGTTTGTAGTTTACGAGTTGGAAAATTCATTTTTGTTCTAGAAGTCAATCGTTCTTATGAATTTAAACCTCCATATCGAACGCGACGTCGTCCATACTATCCTCGCTGGTGTCATTAATCACTTTTTCTTCCTCTATCGGTCTCGCATTCGCATCGATGATTTCATGCATCGAAGGTCTCTTGTACGAAGAAGAAGAAGAAGAAGAGGACACGGGAAAGGCACTTTCAGCTTTCTCCAACTTCTCCGGCTGCGCCATATCCTCCGCACTCTTCACCATCGCTTGCTTTGGCATTCTCGCCGCATATTTTAAATTCTTGGCCGCAATACCCGCGACAGATTGTTTCGTTTTACTTTTACTTCGTTTCTTTAACACGTCAACCATTAAACTCGCGTGTAAACCTTTTGTCGCGGCAATTGGCATGAGTTTTCCTTTCCCGGGATCTTGGCTCGAGTGTTTCGCCGCAATCGCTCGCGCTTCCGGAGTACGATGATATCGTCCATCCGCACCTAACTCCCACGCTAAGACACCATCCACGAGACAAGCATCGAGCATGTCTTGGATTTCGCACCTGATTCTCTCATCTTCGACTAACGTGACGACTTCGACGCGATGTAACAAATTTCTTCGCATCAAATCTGCGCTACCCATGTAAATCTTCGGATCCGCTTTCCCTGTCTGAAGCGCGTTTTCGAATCGAAAGCATCTGTGGTGTTCTAAGAATCGACCGATGATTGAGATCACGCGAATGTTTTCGGAAATGCCTGGGACGCCAGGGCGAATTCTACAAATGCCCCGAACGATCAAATTCACGCTCACGCCCGCCTGGCTCGCCCGATAAAACGCTTTACAAATCTCCGGGTCGTCTAAACCGTTCATTTTAGCCGTGATGGACGCTTTGTACCCTTTCTTTGCGGCGGTGATTTCGTTCTCGATTAAATCCACCATGCTAGATTGTAAGCTTTGCGGCGCAACCAGCAATCTGTTGAATTCTTTTTGGAAATGATGGCCCATTAAAAACTTGAACAAATTCACGGCGTCTTCGCCGTATTCTTCTTTGCACGTAAACATGCCGTAATCGGTATAAATACCCGCCGTGGACGGGTTATAGTTCCCAGTTCCTAAGTGAACGTACTTCACGAGCTTTTCTCCTTCTCTTCGTACGACTAAAGTTGCTTTACAGTGCGTTTTCACGCCTTTTACGCCGTACGCGACGTTACACCCGGCAGTTTCAAGTCGTTCCGCAAAACCCAAGTTTCGCTCTTCGTCGAATCGAGCTTTCAATTCAACCAACACGGCGACGTTTTTCCCGTTATCGCAAGCTTTAATCAAACTCGATATAATTGGCGAGTTCGATGAAGTTCTATACAACGTCGATTTAATGCTCAAAACATCCTTATCTCTTGCCGCGGCTTCGAAGAAAGCTTGCGTGGACGTCGCGAACGAATGGTACGGGTGGTGGACTAAAATGTCTCCTTTTTTAATCTCGTCGAAAATATTACGTTTGCTCATCTCTTCCGCCTCGGAAGCCGACGAGGAAGGGACGTCGATACCAACCAATCTCGGGTGCGTTCTCGGAGACCAGTAGTCAAAAACTAAGGTGTCGTCCATTTCAAAACTCACGTCGATGGAATCTAAAACGCCGAATCCCAACGGCGCGGCGTGCGGCACCGAAGTCACGTCGAACGATCTCAACTCAAGAGATTTCATCAAACGGTCTTTCACGTGTTCAGGCATCGTGTCTTGCACTTCCAACCGAACGAACGATGCAAAACGTCTCGTTCGAACTTCGTCAGACATCATCTCTAACAAATCTTCCGCCTCCTCCTCGTTTCTTTCGACGTCCGCGTTTCTACACACTCGAAACGCGTGACACGCGCGAATGTTACATCCTTGAAACAACGTGTCCATGTTCGCCTCTAAAATTTGCTCTAAAGGCAAAAAAAGTTTACCTTTAGTTTCGTCCATAAACTCGCCAACGTCGATCCATCTGTCCACCACGGATGGAACAGAAACCACCGCGAATTTCTCGTTTGAGTACGCGTCTTCCAACTCCACTGCCAACGCTATGGACAAACTCGGTAAAAACGGAAACGGGTGGCACGGATCGATCGCTCTCGGATCTAAAATCGGTTCCACATAGTCGTGGTACCATTCGCGAACTTTCTGAACCGTTTCCTTGTCCATATCGTCGTGCGATAAAATCCTGATGTTATAATCCGCTAAACTCGGCGCTATTTGTTCGATGTACAACTCCGCCTGAATATCCGACATTTTTTCTACTTCCGCGCTGACGTATTCGAGCGTTTTCCTCGGCGACCATATGTTCTTACCTCTTTTCTTGACTAAGTTCCCAACCCCGACAGATTCTTGCCTCTTTAACGCCCCAACTCGCTTGGCGAAAAACTCGTCCAGGTTTCTCCCGCTAATCGCTAAAAACCGAAGTCGTTCGAACGCCGGAATGTTCTCGTCCGCCGCGGCTGCCAGAACTCTCCAGTTAAACGCCAACCACGACATCTCCGGGTTAAATATCTTATCGTTCAGAGTAAAGGATTCAATGTCTTCGTCTTTAAACCGCTCCACGTCGGTTTCCGTGCCTTCCGGTATAAACGGTGGACACGTTTCCAATAAAACTTCCAGAGCGGCGTTTATTATGCTTTTGTATCCAGCAGTTTCTTGGTTATACTGCTCCAACTCGTCCGGAGATAAGCCGAGTTGTTCGATTTGCGTGTCTTTTTTTACCAACTTGGTTTCCACTCCCGCTCCCTTTAGTTTCCCTCGTCGTTTTCCTCCGAGTTGATTATTATTGGTATCCCCGTTATTATTACTCGAAGAAGCGGCGCATATTTTAGATGATGATGATGATGATGTCCTTCGTTTTGAGAACAACGACGACGACGAGTGCACCACAAAATTCGGTCGTCGTTGTTTACGTGAGTCATCATCATCGTCATCTTCATCGCGGCGTAGTAACCGACGACGAAATTGTTGTCGGGGTCGTAAAACTCGTCGTTGTTGCTGGGAACAACACACAGAGGAAACAGAGGAGCCCGCTAAACCGATGATCATTCTCTCTTTTACTCTTTTACTCTTTTCTCTTCTTCTTCTTCTTAACGTTGTTGTTCTTTTTTGCGCGCGTTTCTCTTCTCTCTTTATTATTCCGTGATGAGATGCGTTTTTCGTGTGCAAAAAATATTCCTTTTTTGTAAATCGGGAGCATTTTTTGTACAAATCGTCAAATGGCAAATGATGTGATCTTTTGTGCACAATCATTCAATTGCACAAAAAAAAATTACGCTCACAAATAACAACAACAGAAAAGAATTGAC
>JACLAB010015043.1_pt1 | contig 24979 bp, 33 predicted proteins | sample 8027921 | NCBI WGS metagenome assembly JACLAB01 (sample SAMN15725117, study PRJNA655200) | protist metagenome | isolation source: fluorescence activated cell sorting (FACS) single amplified genomes of... | place: USA: West Boothbay Harbor, Gulf of Maine | collected 2000-07-19
CAGAAGCAAAATATTTTTATTTTCCCCATCAAGTGGAATAAAATTGGCACGACCGCTGGCTACTGCGATATACCTACAATACAACTCGACGCCTCTGTGTCCTGTCCCTAACGACGTCATCCCGAACCATCAGTCGTCCTCGACGGGTGCGTATTTTTTGTTGAGCTTCCGCCACAGCTGTCGTTCCTTCCCTTTATACCTCTTCAGCAAGTTTGGAATCTCATCCATCTTGCCTGGATTGTGTTCCGAGTAGAACGCTTTCAGTCGCGCTCTCCACTCCGCCTGCGCCGGATCCAGGGCGCCGTACCCGCCCCCCGGGACGTGCGAGAAGTTCGTGAAGTAGTCCACGACGCCGAGCATCGTCGGCAGGAAGAAGAGGAGGAGGAAGAAGACGTGGAGCGGGTTGAGGCCGAACCACAGCTTCTTGTCCTCCGCCTTTTTAAATTTGCGTTCCTCGATCTCATCTTCGCGTTGTTCGCGCGCGTTCGCTCTGCGCACCGCGCCGTCACCCTTCGGCATTAGGGTTTAGGGTTTAGTGTGTGTGTGTGTGCTAAGTGTGTGGTGTGGGTGGTGGGCACACCGGTGCGGGCGCTTGTGACGAGTCGACTAGGTTTGATTGAATTGTCGTCAAGCCGCGGCCTCGGGCTGAGAATCGGCACCGTGAAGTGCCGATTTCTTCTCGGAACAAACGAAAAACTGAAGTGAAAGCCACGACTGAGGCAAACCTCGCCCTCACTTCCGTCGACACCATGGACACGCAGAAGAGGAAACTAAACGAATACGATCTCGATGAATACGATATCGTGATGCTCATGCGTAACGACTCGATATCTATCGTCGACGCCATCGCCATGAGGTTGCCCGACGTGTTTGCCGCGGAGATACTAACGAAGCTGGACATAGTCGACACCCTCAACTTAGCGCAGGTGAACAAGACTTACCGGGACTCGGTGTGGAGCGTTGGTGGCGTTCGGTCGTTGGAGGCGAAGATCAGGGCTCACGTGAATCGGACGACAGAACCGATCATCCAAGCGGCCAGCCACGGCAACGTGCCCGCGGTCAGGGCCCTCCTGGAGTCCGGGGTGGACGTGAACAAAAATACTTTGACCGGCCATACTTACCGGGACTCGGACAACGTGTACTACACGACAGCCTTGCACATCGCTGCTAAAAATGGGCACGTCGCGACAGTGAAGCTCTTGATTGAAAATGGTGCTGATCTGAACATCAAGCAGGAATCGTCCTTCGGCCACACCGGCTCGACGCCTCTGAGCGTCGCCGCCGAGCGAGGCAACTCGTTATGTGCCATCGAGCTCTTAAAGGCGGGCGCAGACGTGGACCTCGCTAGTGACTTTGGCAATACTCCCCTTCAGATGGCAGCTAGTAAAGGGCGCGAGGCCATCGTAGCTCTTCTCATCGGTTTCGGTGCAGACGTTTCTTTGTGCAATTCCCGCGGTGAAACAGCGTCGGACTTCCTTGATGAGGCCTTTGAAGAGTTTGACGGTGGTGTTGACCGAAACATCCATGCTGCATGTATTCCAATTCAAGAGAGTTTGCACGGAGTCGCTGCACTGCTGAAGGGCACCGATCGCGCGAGACGTTACAATCCTACCAAGTGTACCTGGACCTACCCAGAACAATGCCACCACGTGTAATAACGAAATGAAACTAGACTATCGGTCGTCCTCCCTCTCTAATAAGCGATACCGAATACGTCACCTCTGATTTCTTCTCGGAAGAAACGAAACTGAAATGAAAGTTTTTCAAACTGAAGTGAAAGCCACGACCGAAGGCTCCCTCGCCCTCACTTCCGTCGACACCATGGACACGCAGAAGAGGAAACGAGATGAGTACGAGTCGGATCTGATTACCTACATGCGCATGGGCAACATATCGATCCTCGACGCCCTCGTCGTGAAGTTGTCGGACGTGTTCACTGCGGAGATACTCCCAAAGCTCGATATGAAGGATACGCTCAACTTAGCGCAGGTGAACAAAACTTACAACGCCGCCGTGTGGAGCGTGGACGGCGTTCGGTCATTGGTCGCGAAGATGACGGCTCGCATAAAGAACCCTCAGAAGAGGTTGCATCCGATGTACTTCGCGACATACTACGGCAACGCCCCCGCGGTCAGGGCCCTGCTTGAGTCCGGGGTGGACGCAAACAAGTCTTTGACGATAGGCAGAACGACAGCTTTGATCCTCGCTGCTAGGCGAGGGCACGTCGCGACAGTGAAGCTCTTGATTGAAAAGGGTGCTGATCTGAACATGGTGCACTTGACGACAGGCGCAACGGCTCTATACAGAGCTGCTGAACGATACAATCTGGTATGCGTCATGGAGCTCTTAAAGGCGGGCGCAGACGTGAACATCGCAAACAAAGATGGCCAAACTCCCCTTATGGGCGCAGTAAAAAAGGGGTCCATTTCACTCGTAGCTCTTCTCATCGGCTTTGGTGCAGACGTTAATGTGGTCGACAACAACGGTATGACGCCGTTGGCACTCACCGCAGTTCACGCTTGCAACTTCGGCAAAAATAATTATGACAGAATCGTTGCAATGCTGAAGGGGACCGAACACTTGAAAACTTAGAACAACTCCCATCACGTGTAAGACTCTTCATAACGAAACACATCAACTCACTACCCGCAGACTGCTGGCTCTAGCTAGACTATCGATCGTCCTCCCTCTCTAACAAGCGTCACCCCCCGCCCGCGTCTCAGCTCAAGAAGAATTTGGTATTTGCAAAGTCCTGCGTCAGAGGATTATACCCACTGCCGGTGACAGTCGCGTCCAAATCCGCGTGTCGTCGCATGAACTCCTTCGTGCTGATAACTTCACACGCTCGATCTCGATTCACCCGGGGTTGCTCACCACCGTGATTCCCCGGGGTAGCGGCGCCTTTGTCGCCGGCGCCGCCGATTGAATTATTCAATTCAATTGAATTATTAAATTCTCGAGCCGACTCATCCAACGCCGCCAGCGCATCAAAGTCGGTTGGGAAGAACACGTCGCACCCGCCCACCTGGTCCAGGTAGGTTCCCAAGTCTTCGCTTTTACCACCGGGCGCCTGCGTGGCGACCAGCGGGGCGTTGATTCCCTGCGTATCATAGGATAGACAGTGTTTGGTCAGTAAATAACAACGGAATGGAAATTATCAACGGCAATTAGGCGAATGTGCGAGTCACGACGACGCACCGGAACCCGAACGTTGGGAAGTGAATCGAAGTCCGCGGCGATGAGCCGGTGCCCGGGCCGTTTGCGATGCAGCGTCTCGAGCAGCGATAGCGCCCCGGTGGGCACGAACGTAGCGTCCCAATCGCTTTCACCGCGGATCCACCGATCGATGAACTGTTTCGAAAATTTGCCAAAACTTTTGCCAAAACTTTTGGCAACTGACGCCTCACCACTCTGGCCTTGTTCGATCGCATCGCACGCCCTGCGTAACAGCGGGTCGGTCATCGGCTCCAGCCGCTGCTCAAACCCAAACACGGCGTTGTCCTCGGCACGCCTACGCGCGAACACCCTGGTCTGCATCGTGCGATTGTGGTTAAGATCGTCAGTGGGAAGCACCCTGTCGTGAGGTAAATTGTCCAAAACTTCGAGAGCGACGACGAAGCACGAATCGTAATTCGCCGCTCCCCACCCCTTGGCGTCGGTGGCGTCTCTTCGTTCCACCGAATACGTCGCTTTACCGCCCGCGTCGTACTGTTTGCCCTTACGCGGTTTAGCGCTATTTGGGGTATGCCCGCCCGTGTGTGTGTGTTCAGTGACGACGTTGACGTCGGCTCCGAGTCGTTTTCTCACAGTTTCCCTTTGAAGCTTTGCGAGTTGGTGCGAAATCTGCTCATGAGTTGGACAACAAAACACGACGTCAGCGCTCTAATTGCCCGTACAGGTGCGAGAAATAAAAAATAAACTCACCTCGACGCCCACGTATTTCGTGCGGGCGTACACGCGCGGGTCGGTGTCGCGTATGTGCGCCAAGATACCCGCGGCGCACGTCCCCGTCCCGCCCCCTAGCTCATATATCCTCAGCTCGCGGTCTGAATCTGAGTCTAATTGCCCACACGCGTGCCACTCGGCGAGGATGTACCGCGCGATCGCGTTGGCGTAGTGCGGTCGGAAGATTTCCACCGGTGTGAGCCATTGCGATGCCAGCTGTGTATACCGCCCCGCGAGCACCCGCGCGTAGTCCTCCTGGCCGAGCAGCGCGTGGAACGGAATGGGCTTGGACATCGCTCCGACGGGATTGCGCGAGGGTTGCGTGAAGTACCCGTCGGTTCGGTTGTAGAGCGCCTCTCGTATGAAATCTCGCAGCAGCCACCCGTCGCTCGGCACTCTCATCCATTGGTGGTGATGATGTGCCGGCTGCTGCGACGCCGCCGCGAATGTGGTGTGGACATCTCGCGCGCGGTGCGATGTCGACGTCGAGGACGCGGTGAGGTGGGAGGAGGATGCGCGCTGTGCGATCCAACCCCGGCATCGCCGCGCCGCCGCGCCACTCATCGCTGGTGCGCGCCCCAACCACTGATTCGATTTTTCGCGCAGCAGTCTCATTGGCCTCATTCGTTCACACCGGCGATGATTTTCATTTTCTTTCTCACTCACGGAGGCGGCGGTGGCCACACACGACACAACAACAAAGCACCACGATGGGACACGGCGACGGGGCGCGCAAGGGCCAGGCTGGCAAGGCCACGCACGTCCACGGCGGCAAGTACGTCAACCGCGAGGGGTTCAAGGCGCACCGCAACATGAAGCGCGCGGTCCGCGATGTGGACAAGGAGGATGCGCTGAAAGGCCGCGCGTGCGTGGGCATCTGCCGACGATGCGTCCAAAAGGTGCGACGACTCCCGTGTGACTCCCTGACTCCGGTGATGCGCCTAATACGCGTTAACGGCGGTAATTACTGACTCCCACCGTCCCATCCGCACTACTACAGGTCCAGTGGAGGTTCCAGTTCGGCAAGTACAAGGCGCGGCTGGGCAACAACAAGGGCAACTGCGGCGGGTGCAAGCTCAAAACTATCGTTTTCGCCTACCGGTCGTTGTGTGATAAATGCGCGGGTGAGCGGCGGCTGTGCCCCGGGTGCGGCAAGCCGCCGGAGGATGCGCGGCTCGCGGATGGCGACGGGGAGCCGAGCGATGGAGAGGATGGAGATGGGGACGAGAGCAGCGACGAGGACTTGGACGGCGTGGTCATCACGCACCTCAGCGACGACGAGGGGGCGTAGCGTGGGAATCGACGAAGAGAAGACGGGGCGCTCCGATGTATTCCTAGCTCTACGTGTTGACGACTATGTAAAACAGTCACGGGTTTTCGTAGACTATTTGCCATTACATTTAGTTGATCCATCGAGATTCCGACAGAGCAAACAGTTAGGATGTCATCATTCAGCGCGATGATGGCCGAAAAACAGTGGATGAGGATCTCATTATCATCCAGCTCGAGCTCGTCGACGTCGTCACTCGCATCATCACTCAAGGACGCACGCGACACCTGCACACGATGGAGCGCGGCGCGATCGATACCGGCGCCATCACGACGGCACCGCGCCTCGCGCTCGATGCCAACGCGCTGCTCGCCTACGCCAAGGCCCACGTCCCGGCCGTGCGCCGGGCTGGGCGCAAGGTCACCTCGTTGCAAATCTCGCAGTTTGGGCACGGGCAGTCCAATCCAACCTACAAGCTCCAGTGCGTCGACGTCCACGGGCAGGATATTAAAGGCCTGAGCTTCGTGTTGCGAAAGAAGCCACCTGGCAAGATATTAAAGTCCGCGCACGCGATCGAGCGCGAACACCAAGTCCAATCCGCCCTACACAGGTCTCGAACCGCCGACGTCCCGGTCCCGACGATGCTATCCTTGTGCGAGGACACATCAGTGGTGGGCACGCCGTTCTACCTGATGTCGTTCGTCAGAGGGCACGTGTTCACTAAACCAGGGCTGGATCATCTCCCGACACCAGCGCACAGACGCGCGGTGTACGACGCGATGGCGGACACACTCGGCGCGCTGCACAGACTCGACCCGAGACGCATCGGGCTGGCAAACTTTGGCGGTGGCAAAAGCAAAAGCGATAAATCTAACGCAACGTACAGCAAGCGACAGCTGGAGAGGTGGGCCGGGCAGTACGCACTGTCGCTGACGCAAGTTAACGGAGAGATGAAGCCTGAGCCGGCGATGGTGAAACTCATCGAGTGGCTGCGATTTAACTGCCCGTTAAACGAGCCGGACGGCCGTTTAGTCCACGGCGACTACCGGCTGGATAATTTGGTGAGTCTATTTTAATGCTTTCGTACGGGCAATTGGTTTGATGACGTCGTGTTTATTTCTATTTATTTATTTGCAGGTTTTTCAATCACCCGTCGGGCCAGGGCGTCCTGTTCGAGGCGCCAAACCAGGCCGGGGTATCCTCGCGGTGCTGGACTGGGAGCTGAGCACCGTGGGTTCGCCGTACGGCGACGTGGCGTACTGCTGCATGCCGTATAACCTCCCACCGGCGTCGGTAAACACGCCGGCGGCGTATCCCGCGTTCCAGGGTTCAAATCCTCCAGAGGTGAGAGTTGATTTTATATTTAACTATCTCGCTCGTGTGGGCAATTTGTTTGCTGACGGCGTGTTTTTTTCACACACAGGGCGTTCCGACGGAAAGCGAGTTTGTGAAGCGATGGTGCGCCGCGTCGGGGCTTCCGGACCCGATGAGACGCCGCGAACACGTCGCGGGTGACCCGAGCGGGGCGAAGAAGGCGATTTGGCCGTTTTATATGGCGTTATCGCTGTTCCGCGGCGCGGCCATCTTAGCCGGTGTCAGGGCTAGAGCGGGTAAGTCTATTTTAATTTCCCGTATGGGCAATTGGCTTGACGGTGTGTTTTGTGCACAGCGATGGGAAACGCGTCGGCGTCGAACGCGGCGCAGGCGGGGGCTTTGGTGGAGACCCTAGCGCACAGGGCGCTTGTTCTGTGCGGTGTGGACGTGGGTTCGATTCCCCGCGCGATCGGCTCTCTGGGTACTCCGGGTGACCGTAAGCCCATACAGGGGCTGACGTACGAGAGGGGCATGGATCCCAGCGAGAACGCCGCGGCACTTTTGGTGAGTTTCTTTTTTATTTCTGTATGGGCAATTGGTATGACGTCATGTTTTATTACAGGTTAAACTTCGCGCGTTCATGACTGATCACGTGTATCCCGCGGAGCAAATCCTGGAAACGCACGCGGCCACGGACCAGCGCTGGAGCGTTCACCCAAAGGTGGAGGAACTCAAGCACTTGGCAAAGTCCGCGGGGCTGTGGAACCTATGGCTGCCCAGAGACAGCGGCGCTTTGATCAAAATCAAGGTTAGTTTATTTCAATTATTTTACTTCTCGTATGGGCAATTCAAATGACGGCGTGTTTTAACTCTTGTTTAACTCTCACAGGGTGCGGAGACTGACGCTTTGATGAAAGGACCCGGGCTGACTAACCTCGAATACGCGCACCTCGCCGGGTGCATGGGTGCGTCCGTGTGGGCGTCCGAGGTTTTCAACTGTTCCGCCCCGGACACCGGTAACATGGAGGTGTTGTTGAGGTACGGCACTGCGGCGCAGCAGGAGCGCTGGTTGAAGCCTTTATTGTTGGTAAGTTTATTTTTGGTTATTTCTATTTCTATTTGTATTTATTTCCATTTGTATTTCCGTACGTATTGGCGAAGAAGACGTGACGGTGACGGGCGTGCGCACGGACTCGGGGGAAGATTTACCGGTTAAGGTGGAGGTGTGGAGACCGAGGCCTGGACGAACGATTGACGATGTCAATTGTAGGTGGGATGAGGCGAACTTTGGTTTACCCGAGCGAAACTACGATCCCTCGTTGTCGTCGGGGATCAGGGGTGGCCAAAGAACGGTACCCGTGTTTAACAACGTGAGGAAGGTGAGGTGCTCGTGGGCTGAGACTGACCTGCACAAGACACACGGGCTGAGCACGGCGAGAGGCGGCGGCGGCATACACTGCGAGGTGATCGGTATTCCGAGGGTACCTGCTGGGACATCAATTATGTTACCTGATGGTACGATGCCCAGCCTCGATGCGGCGCCCGCGGATGGGTCAGGTGGACGGCAACGCGGCCGGCGCCTTCCCATGGTGTAGTGATTGAACATTTTTTAATTTGGCTATTTTTGGCTAACACAAGAGTTTGTTTATGCACCACGACACTCCTTGCACGTATTACGCTGACGACCGTGCGTGCATATTCCATTCCCACCGCACTCCTTGCAATGATAGCGCTGACGGCGGTGCTCGCAGATTCCACCCCCGCCGCACTCCTTGCACGAAGAGCGCTGACGACCGTGCGGGCATATTTGTGACCCGCCGCACTCCTTGCACTTAGCGCGCAGACGACCGTGCTCGCATATTTCACACCCACCGCACTCCTTGCACCTGGAGCGCTGACGACCGTGCTCACAGAATGAGGGCCCACCGCACTCCTTGCACATAGAGCGCCAACGACCGTGCGGACAAGCGCTGCACACCTTGCAGTGAGAGCGGTACTTCACCCCGTGCTCGCATGGCCCCTTCGTCGGAGGGGCTCTCTTCCGCTTCACGCCCTTCTTCGTCAGCAACTCTGGGGCTGCCACTTCGCCCTCGGCATCGTCGATGTTCGGAACGTCTATCCTGACCATCGGTCGCCGAACCGTCGTCATCACTCCCGCGCGCCCGACGAAGTGCCCCCCGCCAACATTCTCATTCCGCCAACGTTCTCATTCATTTCTCAACCGTCGCAAAACGAATTTGCAAAAGCTAATATTTTCGTTAACCGTAAACTCGACCGAAACGCTACGGTTACCGGTGATGGGCCAAGGGTGCTCACTCGTCTCGATCCAGCTCAGCACCAGCGGCCAATCAGACGACGACTTTTGGCTGAATTTTGGCTGCGTGAATTCGAGGATCGACCGGATGGATGTGATTTGGCACACATCAGACCGCACGGTCGCCGCTGACACGCGCGTCGACTCGAAGGTACGCCCTGTGGTACCGTCGCTCACGCCGCCCCGTCTCCACCGCCGGGTTAACCCCAATCAGTCACCCTTCCGCTCACCGTTCCTCCGCCTCATCGCCCCGGCGAAAATCCAGTTCCCAGAATTAATCATCCCACCCGACTAAGCATCAGTCCCAACCCGCCCGTCCTGACCCGCAGGCTTTCTTCACACCTCGATGTCCGTCCTGGCTTCACACCACCAGCTCCGGCTCACGCGTCCCGTCGTCGGTCCCCGCGCGGGTAACCGCGCCACCGCCCGCCGCGCCGTCACCGCTTCCGCATGCAAGGCTTCATCCCAAAATCAAAATGCAAACGAAGATCAGTCCAGGGCCAACCCCGTGGTCGGCACACTCATCGCAGGCATCGTCGCGCTCACCGCCGTGGGACCCACCGACGCCGCCCTCGCCAAGACCAAGGCGGCACCCGCAACCGCCGCCGAACCGTCCACCGAGCTCAACGCCGCCGCGCTCTACGACAAGGTGTCAGCTTCCAACCAAGCGAAAGTGGCTACCCCGGCGAACGATCCGTCGCCGGTCAGTCTAACCGCCCCTACGGACGCCGCACCCAAGAAGACGGCGCAAAAGTCATTCGACAGTTTCGCCGACTTTAAAGCCGAGCTCGCCGAGGACATGGTATCGGCGCCAAAGAAAGAGAAGAAACCGACGCAGAAGTCGTTCGACTCGGACGCCATAGTGGCCAAGAAGGAATCGTTCGCGGTGAGTTTATTTTATTGGCAACTGTATAGGCAATTAGTTTGATGACGTCGTATTCTTTTTCTATTCACAGAGCTCGGTTTCCTCAAACGCCCAAAAAAAGGCTGAAGATGAGGCCAAATACGCGGCGCTGCGATCGGAGTACGAGGCTAAGATGGACCGAATCCGAGCCGAGCGCCGTTTGGAGGAGAAAGCACGCGTCGCGGCGCAGAACGCGGAGGTCAGAGCCAAGAAGGATGCCGCCAAGGCTAAATCCGACGCGGTGAGTTTATTCTTTGTGGGCATCTATACGGGCAATTAGTGTGTTGACGTGTTTGTTTTTTCTTGTTAACAGATCGCCGCTCAAAACGCTCAAAGGGAAGCGGAGTTCAAAGCGGCGCAGGAGGCCAAGGTGGCCGCCAAGACGGCCACGCAGGACAAGGCTTTGAAGAAGACAGTCGCCGTGGATAAGAAGAAAGCGGCGGCGGCGGAGAAAAAGGCGAAGGAGGCGGCGAAGAAGAAAGCGGCGGCGAGCGCCAAGGTGAGTTTATTTATTTAATTCCCGTATACATGAGTTTATTTATTTAATTCCCTTCCCGTACGGGCGATTGTACTGACGTCACCGGTTTTGTGCACAGGCTAAGAAGGCCAAGCTCCTGAAGGCGGGTAAGGAGCGCGTGCCTGGGGTCAACGCGCCGGCGCCGAAAGCCCCGACCAAGGTACGCGTCAATCTACTAGTCACCCAAATTAATTACCAATTGAGCAAAAACCACCGAAATACCGCGCGAATAGACACTTACCGGTCACCCCTACGTATACGTAATCTAATCGATCAGGTCCCGCTCGCGCCCAAGCTCGAGACGACGAAACCCAAGGAGGTGGGCCCAAAGCCCGCGGTGGAGAAGACCAACCCGCTCCTCCCGGAGGTGCAACTGGCCAAGAAAGGCGAAGTCGCTAAGTCGACCGAGAAGACTTCATCTAAAAAGTCTTCAAAGTCTTCTGCAAAGCCGGCGCCAGTGAAGAAGTCCCAGGCTAAGAAGTCCCAGGGTGCTAAGAAATCGTCGCCGAAGAAGCGAGGGAAGAAGAGCGAGTCGTCGCCGCTCACGCCGCTGGTGTACCTCGGGCTGTTCTACCTCGCCTACTCGTTCATCACCGACGACGAGTGAGGAGGTTCCAAGTGATAACGACGGTGCAGGTGCATACATAGACTAAATTATTACCCATGAGCTGCTGTGAATATACAAACTTAATCTGTATTGTTAAAAAATCCAATCACAACTCGCCTCCGCGCTGTGTGTTCGGGGGCGGCGCGGGACGCGCGGGGCGCTTGTTCGGTCGCCCGAAGCCCTTACGACGTTTCGGAGGCGTCTGAGGCGTCTGAGGCGTCCGAGCGGACTTTTCAGGCTTCTCTTCGCCGAGTGACTTTTCAGCGGATTTTTCTTCAGATTTTCCCGATGAAGGCGACTCTTTCTCGACGACCGAGTCCGCCTTGACGGAGTCCGCCTTGACGGAGTCCGCCTCCGCCGCGTTGAGTCGCTCGATAGCCTCAGCCTCCGCGGCTTCAGCCTCCGCCAGCGAACGACGCGCCGCCTCCGCGGACCTCTCCTGCGCCTCGCGAATGAGAGCCTGGAAACAAAACACACGTGCCGTCAGTCTAATCGCCCGTATGGAAATAAAAAGTAGAAACGCACCATCTCCGCGTTGGCCTCTTCCTCGCGCCGTTTCGCAGCCTCCGTCTCAGCGTTTGCCTCTTCCTCGCGTCGTTTGGCTTCCTGTGAGCAGATAGTCACATCCGGGAAGAACGAGATGTGAGTTGGGTAATTGTAAAGGTAAATAGTCGGGGTTGATATGGTAGAAGAGACTCACCTCCGTCTCTAAATGCGCTTTTTCCGCCGCGAGCTTAGCCTCTTCCAGCTGTTTTTTCCGTGCCGCTTCTTCCTCCTCGAGGGCCGCCGCGCGTCGCCTGGCTTCCTCTTCCACGCGCCTCGTTTCCATCGCGGCCGCCTCCGCCTTTTCCTGCTCGAGCCGCGCGGCTTCAGCCTCCGCCGCCTTGCGAGCTCGCTCCTTTGCGAGTTGGGCCTCCTGTGAACAGTAAACAAAACACGACGTCAGTAGAATTGCCCATACGAGAATTAAAATAAAATCACCTTTTCCTTTTGGCGCTCGGCCTCCTGCAGTTTTCGGCGTTCTTCAATCTCCTCGAGGCGTCGCACGCGGTCAGCTTCGAGCCTTCGTGACTCCTCCGCCGCCGCTCGCGCGCGCCGATCCGCTTCGAGTTTCAGGCGCTTGGCGTCTTCCTCCTCGAGGATGCGGATGGCTTCCTGTGAGAGATAAACAAAACACAGTTTGTCGTCGTCAGTTTATTATCGCCCGTGCGAAGATAAAAATAAACGAAGATAAAAATGAAACTCACCTTCTCCTCCGCGACGCGCTGGCGTTCTTCAGCCTCGGCCGCTTCTCTTCGCCGTCTGGCCTCGGCTGCTTCTTCCTCCGCGAGAGCGCGTCGTCGTTCTTCCTCGGCGGCGAGGCGGGCTTGCTCTGCTTGCTCAGCCTCGCGCTTCATTCGTTGAACGCGGCGGAGTTCCGCTTCCTCCTCTTCCTTGATACGCGCCACACGGTCTTCTTCTTCCTGCTTGAGACGTGCCACACGGTCTTCTTCTTCCTGCTGGGCTAGACGTCTCAGGCGGTCTTCTTCTTCTTGCTGGGTTAGACGTGCCAGGCGGTCCCGCTCTTCCGTCTCTGCTTTCAATCGCGCGAGTTCAGCCGCCTCCGCGTCGAGCCTGGCGGACTCTGACTCCTCCTCGAGAATACGAAGTCTCTCAGCCTCCTCGAGTCTCTCTTCAGCCTCGAGTCTCTCAGCCTCAAGTCTCTCAGCTTTCTCAAGTCTCTCGGCCTCAAGTCTCTCGGCTTCCTCAAGTCTCTCAGCCTCAAGTCTCTCGAGTCTCTCAGCCTCAGCCTCGGCCCGACGCTTCTCTTCTCGCGTCTCCTCGACCTCCATTCGCCGTCGAACGCGTGTCTCCTCCTCCTCCGCCGCCTCCGCCGATGATTTTAATTCATCCTCGTCGGGCTTCTCCTGCGAAAAGACAACCTCGTCGTCGTCGTCGTTTTCGCTCCAGCCGGGATTCGAACCCGGGTCCTCCTTCTCCCTCTGCGCCTGCGCGTACCGCTCGTACTCCTCGTGGAGTGGGTCGAGTACGTTCTCCCGGGTCCAAGCCGCGCCCATCTCTTTCTCCGCGTCGGTGGCTTCGTCCTCCATGAACGCGACGGCTTCCTCGTAAACCTGAATTAGAAACCGCCGTCAGTCCAATTGCCCGTATGGTGGATGGATGAAAATAAAAGAACATAATTAACGAACCTTTCGCTGAATCTCGCGAAGCTGCGACACCAACTCTGGGTTCTCGTCCGAAAACTTATCCTCAAACTTGAGCCCGCGCGCCAGTTGCTCCTCGATGATCTTAGCCGCGGCCTCGTCGCTCAGGTCGCACTGGTCACAAGCCGCGTCGAGATGATCTTCGCCTGATGATGACTCGAATCGTTGTCTGCTCATCTCGGCCTCCATTTCTTTAGCCGCGATCTCCGCCTGTTCCAGCAACGACGATATCTCGGCAATCTCGGCAGTCACGGACTCGATCTGGGCACTGACGCGGGTCTTCTCGGCTTCAATCTCTGCGAACACTTTCGCCGCGTCGACGCCCTCGAATATTTTAGGATCGATTCCTGTAAATATGAAACAAAACAAGACGTCATACCAATTGCCCGTATGTAAACCATAAAAAGAAACTCACCATTTATAAAATCGATCATCTCTTCATTCGGTTCAATGGGCTTCTTCGCTGGGTACCGCGTTTCGTATGGGCTTCCGGTGCGAAGCCCTTCCACTACGGCTTTTGGAAACTTGAGGTGGATCCCTTTCTTGACGTTGACCACCTGCGTGACGCGCATGTCAGCCACTGTACACAACACACGTGAGTTTCACTCTAATTGCCCGTACGTACGGGAATTAAAATAAACGCACCTAAACTCGCGGTTCGGTACAGATCCGTCGTCTTCACCCCCGTGAGCTCGTGCAGCCACCTGTTGATTAAATAAATAAACGATTAGTGCTGAATAAAAACGTGAGTTTCATTTTCACTCGAATTGCCCGTACGGATAATAAAATAAAGGGTGAAATAAACGTACCGAATCATGTCCAAAAGAGCTTCCTTCTCAGCGACGTCGAGGGATTCGTGAAACGCCATCGACACGTAGTGCGTGTCAGTCTCCGCGCGTGGATTGACCAAATGCGACGCGAACAGTGACCGTTCCACACTGTCCACCAGTGATGCGCCGGTGCCGTGTTTGCGGTTAGACGACCCGGTAGGAGTATTATGAGTGAACTCGTCGTCTTTATTTTTCAACACGGTGAGACGAAATCGGCCGTGCAGCGAAGTCTCCAGCGCGGTGACGCAAAACTCGCCTGTTAACAGTACACGTCGTCAGTCTAATTGCCATATATATATGCTAATTAAATAATAGAAACGTACCGTCGCCCTGCGCGCCGTGCCCATCCCCGGCGCTGAACATAGCTCCCGGAACGTTCACCCTAAAGTACAGTGTGGACCCGGGTGATAGTTCTTTGTTGTCCAAGTTGCCGCCGTGTTCACCCGGCTTGATCGAGGACAGCGTTCCTGTTATTAAGGGTAAATAAACACGACGTCAATGGTCTAATTGCCTGTACGGAAGGAAATAGAAATGTAACTCACCTTTGTTTGGAGCCGGCGCGACTCCCATCTGTCCGAAGAAGCAGTTCAAAGGAAACTCCACGCCCGTATCGCGCACAGCTGTGTCGGCACCCCCCTCGGCACCCGTCTCGGCACCCCCCCACGGCATCCGCGCGGTTTTCTTGTCCACGTCGATGGGGATCACGATCGTCTCCGGGACGTCGAACTCGGGTAGATGGCCTGTTGATTAAAGCGTATACAAGACGACGTCAGTCCAATTGCCCGTGTGTACGGAAATAAAAGATGAATAAATGAATAAATAGAATAAAACTCACCGAGTGCGCCTTTGCCTTTTCGGATGGTGTTCCATCCCCACGAGCTCCACGGTTCCGTGGTGAGTATTTCCACCTTGAGAATATCCCCCGGCTGCGCGCCTTTAACACGCACCGGACCGGTCATGATGTGCGGGCCGGGCGCGCCGCAGTGAGGTACCGGGCAGTGGGTTCTGTCCAGGCACCCCGGCTGCGTGCCGTCGTTTTTTCCGCATTGTTTCTGCCAGATTGATTGTAATTCGTCCGGGACGGCCCAATGGTCGAGGGGGATGCCGCCGGGTTCGCCGGAGACGGTCCAGAGGTGCACGACGTCGCCGCTGTTCGCGACGGCGACCGCGGGATACTCCGCGCTCCACCTGGTGGTGAGATGGGTACGGTGAGATGGTGGGTGACGAACGAGTTTAGGTTGGCATATCAGATTGGGCAAATCGCGCGAAGGGTCGGGGCGTTGATGCGCGTGAGGGCATCATCGTACGTACCCTCCGAAGTGGACGGTGTCCGGGCCCGGCCGGACGACGATGTCGGACTCGCCCGGACGTGTCGCGGACACCGCCGCGATCGATACAAACGCGGCGATGAACACCGCACGCATCGCGCCCGTGCGCTCGCGATCGAAAGAATGACGAAAAAATGACGACGACAAACGCAAACACGCATTTATGACAAAAAAAAAACTTTCGAGAGCTTCAAGAAAAAGCCACGACGCCTCACTCTTCGCCCCGCACCGTCACCATGCAGCTCAGGAACGGCGAACACGTGCTCGATGCGTACCGTCCCACCTTCGATCCCAACTTGGATATCGCGACCGTGGTCTTCTCCTACGTGCAGTGCGTCAAAACCCGCCACAACCTCGCCCTGGTGAGCAAGTTGTGGAGGGACGCCTCCAAGACTGCCGCTGCGTACCCTCTCGAGTTCGACTTTGACGCGTTCCCGGGCATAGATTCTTGGAAGCGGGAATCTCTCATCATAGACATGATAGCCAACGACGAAGCACTGTCTCTGCCCTACGAGAGAGTCGTTGGACTTCTTGGTGAAACTGCGGAATACGTATGCAACTACGCTGCTTCCCGGGGGAGTGTAAGGCTGCTGAAGTGGGCACGAGAGTACAACCTTGAATGGGGTACGGACACGTGCTACTGCGCAGCCCTTCATGGGCACCTGTCCACTCTCAAGTACTTGCACGAGAACGGGTGCCCTTGGGACTCCGGCACGTGCTGTTACGCAGCCAATAACGAACACTGGGACTGTCTGCAGTACGCGGTGGACAACAAGTGCCCGAAGTCTGGATACGCCCCGGGGTGGGAGGTATACGCCAAGGAGCACGCGGAGCACCTCCGATGAAATGCCAACAATCAATCGACGACCCGTTATCAATCACAAGGTGTCCAAAAAAGAGTTATATTAATCCTACAAACGCGACCGCCGCACTTCCAACTTGGCGATAGTCTCCAGGTGAACCTCGTCCGGCCCGTCCGCTAACCGCAACGTCCGCGCACCCGCGAACATCCTCGCCAACGGGGTATCGTCGCACACGCCCAACGCACCGTGGATCTGAATCGCCGCGTCGATCACCGCGATGGCGGCAGCCGGAGCCGCAACTAAACAAACAAAAAACGATGTCAGTCCAATTGCACGTACGAGAATTAAAATAAACTCACCTTTACAAGCCGCGATCGCGCCCTTGGCTGACTTGTTACCCTCGGCGTCGAGTAACCTCGCGGCGTCCAACGTCGCCAGTTTGGCACCGTCGATTTGTACGCGCATCTTACCCAGGGTTTGAAGCACCGACGCGTTCTTCGACAGCGGCTGCCCGAACGCCACCCGCGCCTGTGTGGGAAATAGGTAAATAGACGTTCGTAAATGTAAATACAAAGTAGACTCACCTCCGCCCGCCTCGCCGCCAGCGTCAACGCGCGTTCGCCCATTCCGATCAGTCGCATGCAGTGGTGCAGGCGCCCGGGGCCTAAACGCCCTTGAGCAATCTCGAACCCGCGACCTTCCCCTAACAAACAAGCGTCCTTCACCGGTACAGTCACGTCGGTGAACAGCGTCTCGGCGTGGCCGTGAGGAGCCTGTAAAATAAACACGACGTCAAACAAATTGCCCATACAATCATGAAAATAAACTTACGTCGTCGTAGCCAAACACGGGCAAAGGCCGAACAACCTCCACACCCTTTGCGCGCATGGGCACTAACACCATCGTCTGTTGCCTATGACGCGATAGGGAGGATGACATCATGCGAATGTGAGTTACGTAATCGTAATTGTAACGGTAAATAGTCGGGGTGGCCGAGGGGGTAAATAGAGTACTCACCGATGCTTGGGAACGCCGACGGTGCCGTCTGGGGTGGTTTTACCCATGAATATCGCCAGCTCACACCGAGGATCGCACGCCCCGCTCGTCCACCACTTACGGCCGTTGATCACGTAGTTTGTGCCACGTGTCACGATCGAACCGGCGATGTTAGTGGCGTCGGAGGAAGCAACCGCCGGCTCGGTCATCGCGAAACACGAACGAATTTTACCCTAAATAAAACACGACGTCAAACCAATTGCCAATACGTACGGAAATACAAATGGAAATAAATACAAATAGAAATAGAAATAACCAAAAATAAACTTACCAACAATAAAGGCTTCAACCAGCGCTCCTGCTGCGCCGCAGTGCCGTACCTCAACAACACCTCCATGTTACCGGTGTCCGGGGCGGAACAGTTGAAAACCTCGGACGCCCACACGGACGCACCCATGCACCCGGCGAGGTGCGCGTATTCGAGGTTAGTCAGCCCGGGTCCTTTCATCAAAGCGTCAGTCTCCGCACCCTGTGAGAGTTAAACAAGAGTTAAAACACGCCGTCATTTGAATTGCCCATACGAGAAGTAAAATAATTGAAATAAACTAACCTTGATTTTGATCAAAGCGCCGCTGTCTCTGGGCAGCCATAGGTTCCACAGCCCCGCGGACTTTGCCAAGTGCTTGAGTTCCTCCACCTTTGGGTGAACGCTCCAGCGCTGGTCCGTGGCCGCGTGCGTTTCCAGGATTTGCTCCGCGGGATACACGTGATCAGTCATGAACGCGCGAAGTTTAACCTGTAATAAAACATGACGTCATACCAATTGCCCATACAGAAATAAAAAAGAAACTCACCAAAAGTGCCGCGGCGTTCTCGCTGGGATCCATGCCCCTCTCGTACGTCAGCCCCTGTATGGGCTTACGGTCACCCGGAGTACCCAGAGAGCCGATCGCGCGGGGAATCGAACCCACGTCCACACCGCACAGAACAAGCGCCCTGTGCGCTAGGGTCTCCACCAAAGCCCCCGCCTGCGCCGCGTTCGACGCCGACGCGTTTCCCATCGCTGTGCACAAAACACACCGTCAAGCCAATTGCCCATACGGGAAATTAAAATAGACTTACCCGCTCTAGCCCTGACACCGGCTAAGATGGCCGCGCCGCGGAACAGCGATAACGCCATATAAAACGGCCAAATCGCCTTCTTCGCCCCGCTCGGGTCACCCGCGACGTGTTCGCGGCGTCTCATCGGGTCCGGAAGCCCCGACGCGGCGCACCATCGCTTCACAAACTCGCTTTCCGTCGGAACGCCCTGTGTGTGAAAAAAACACGCCGTCAGCAAACAAATTGCCCACACGAGCGAGATAGTTAAATATAAAATCAACTCTCACCTCTGGAGGATTTGAACCCTGGAACGCGGGATACGCCGCCGGCGTGTTTACCGACGCCGGTGGGAGGTTATACGGCATGCAGCAGTACGCCACGTCGCCGTACGGCGAACCCACGGTGCTCAGCTCCCAGTCCAGCACCGCGAGGATACCCCGGCCTGGTTTGGCGCCTCGAACAGGACGCCCTGGCCCGACGGGTGATTGAAAAACCTGCAAATAAATAAATAGAAATAAACACGACGTCATCAAACCAATTGCCCGTACGAAAGCATTAAAATAGACTCACCAAATTATCCAGCCGGTAGTCGCCGTGGACTAAACGGCCGTCCGGCTCGTTTAACGGGCAGTTAAATCGCAGCCACTCGATGAGTTTCACCATCGCCGGCTCAGGCTTCATCTCTCCGTTAACTTGCGTCAGCGACAGTGCGTACTGCCCGGCCCACCTCTCCAGCTGTCGCTTGCTGTACGTTGCGTTAGATTTATCGCTTTTGCTTTTGCCACCGCCAAAGTTTGCCAGCCCGATGCGTCTCGGGTCGAGTCTGTGCAGCGCGCCGAGTGTGTCCGCCATCGCGTCGTACACCGCGCGTCTGTGCGCTGGTGTCGGGAGATGATCCAGCCCTGGTTTAGTGAACACGTGCCCTCTGACGAACGACATCAGGTAGAACGGCGTGCCCACCACTGATGTGTCCTCGCACAAGGATAGCATCGTCGGGACCGGGACGTCGGCGGTTCGAGACCTGTGTAGGGCGGATTGGACTTGGTGTTCGCGCTCGATCGCGTGCGCGGACTTTAATATCTTGCCAGGTGGCTTCTTTCGCAACACGAAGCTCAGGCCTTTAATATCCTGCCCGTGGACGTCGACGCACTGGAGCTTGTAGGTTGGATTGGACTGCCCGTGCCCAAACTGCGAGATTTGCAACGAGGTGACCTTGCGCCCAGCCCGGCGCACGGCCGGGACGTGGGCCTTGGCGTAGGCGAGCAGCGCGTTGGCATCGAGCGCGAGGCGCGGTGCCGTCGTGATGGCGCCGGTATCGATCGCGCCGCGCTCCATCGTGTGCAGGTGTCGCGTGCGTCCTTGAGTGATGATGCGAGTGACGACGTCGACGAGCTCGAGCTGGATGATAATGAGATCCTCATCCACTGTTTTTCGGCCATCATCGCGCTGAATGATGACATCCTAACTGTTTGCTCTGTCGGAATCTCGATGGATCAACTAAATGTAATGGCAAATAGTCTACGAAAACCCGTGACTGTTTTACATAGTCGTCAACACGTAGAGCTAGGAATACATCGGAGCGCCCCGTCTTCTCTTCGTCGATTCCCACGCTACGCCCCCTCGTCGTCGCTGAGGTGCGTGATGACCACGCCGTCCAAGTCCTCGTCGCTGCTCTCGTCCCCATCTCCATCCTCTCCATCGCTCGGCTCCCCGTCGCCATCCGCGAGCCGCGCATCCTCCGGCGGCTTGCCGCACCCGGGGCACAGCCGCCGCTCACCCGCGCATTTATCACACAACGACCGGTAGGCGAAAACGATAGTTTTGAGCTTGCACCCGCCGCAGTTGCCCTTGTTGTTGCCCAGCCGCGCCTTGTACTTGCCGAACTGGAACCTCCACTGGACCTGTAGTAGTGCGGATGGGACGGTGGGAGTCAGTAATTACCGCCGTTAACGCGTATTAGGCGCATCACCGGAGTCAGGGAGTCACACGGGAGTCGTCGCACCTTTTGGACGCATCGTCGGCAGATGCCCACGCACGCGCGGCCTTTCAGCGCATCCTCCTTGTCCACATCGCGGACCGCGCGCTTCATGTTGCGGTGCGCCTTGAACCCCTCGCGGTTGACGTACTTGCCGCCGTGGACGTGCGTGGCCTTGCCAGCCTGGCCCTTGCGCGCCCCGTCGCCGTGTCCCATCGTGGTGCTTTGTTGTTGTGTCGTGTGTGGCCACCGCCGCCTCCGTGAGTGAGAAAGAAAATGAAAATCATCGCCGGTGTGAACGAATGAGGCCAATGAGACTGCTGCGCGAAAAATCGAATCAGTGGTTGGGGCGCGCACCAGCGATGAGTGGCGCGGCGGCGCGGCGATGCCGGGGTTGGATCGCACAGCGCGCATCCTCCTCCCACCTCACCGCGTCCTCGACGTCGACATCGCACCGCGCGCGAGATGTCCACACCACATTCGCGGCGGCGTCGCAGCAGCCGGCACATCATCACCACCAATGGATGAGAGTGCCGAGCGACGGGTGGCTGCTGCGAGATTTCATACGAGAGGCGCTCTACAACCGAACCGACGGGTACTTCACGCAACCCTCGCGCAATCCCGTCGGAGCGATGTCCAAGCCCATTCCGTTCCACGCGCTGCTCGGCCAGGAGGACTACGCGCGGGTGCTCGCGGGGCGGTATACACAGCTGGCATCGCAATGGCTCACACCGGTGGAAATCTTCCGACCGCACTACGCCAACGCGATCGCGCGGTACATCCTCGCCGAGTGGCACGCGTGTGGGCAATTAGACTCAGATTCAGACCGCGAGCTGAGGATATATGAGCTAGGGGGCGGGACGGGGACGTGCGCCGCGGGTATCTTGGCGCACATACGCGACACCGACCCGCGCGTGTACGCCCGCACGAAATACGTGGGCGTCGAGGTGAGTTTATTTTTTATTTCTCGCACCTGTACGGGCAATTAGAGCGCTGACGTCGTGTTTTGTTGTCCAACTCATGAGCAGATTTCGCACCAACTCGCAAAGCTTCAAAGGGAAACTGTGAGAAAACGACTCGGAGCCGACGTCAACGTCGTCACTGAACACACACACACGGGCGGGCATACCCCAAATAGCGCTAAACCGCGTAAGGGCAAACAGTACGACGCGGGCGGTAAAGCGACGTATTCGGTGGAACGAAGAGACGCCACCGACGCCAAGGGGTGGGGAGCGGCGAATTACGATTCGTGCTTCGTCGTCGCTCTCGAAGTTTTGGACAATTTACCTCACGACAGGGTGCTTCCCACTGACGATCTTAACCACAATCGCACGATGCAGACCAGGGTGTTCGCGCGTAGGCGTGCCGAGGACAACGCCGTGTTTGGGTTTGAGCAGCGGCTGGAGCCGATGACCGACCCGCTGTTACGCAGGGCGTGCGATGCGATCGAACAAGGCCAGAGTGGTGAGGCGTCAGTTGCCAAAAGTTTTGGCAAAAGTTTTGGCAAATTTTCGAAACAGTTCATCGATCGGTGGATCCGCGGTGAAAGCGATTGGGACGCTACGTTCGTGCCCACCGGGGCGCTATCGCTGCTCGAGACGCTGCATCGCAAACGGCCCGGGCACCGGCTCATCGCCGCGGACTTCGATTCACTTCCCAACGTTCGGGTTCCGGTGCGTCGTCGTGACTCGCACATTCGCCTAATTGCCGTTGATAATTTCCATTCCGTTGTTATTTACTGACCAAACACTGTCTATCCTATGATACGCAGGGAATCAACGCCCCGCTGGTCGCCACGCAGGCGCCCGGTGGTAAAAGCGAAGACTTGGGAACCTACCTGGACCAGGTGGGCGGGTGCGACGTGTTCTTCCCAACCGACTTTGATGCGCTGGCGGCGTTGGATGAGTCGGCTCGAGAATTTAATAATTCAATTGAATTGAATAATTCAATCGGCGGCGCCGGCGACAAAGGCGCCGCTACCCCGGGGAATCACGGTGGTGAGCAACCCCGGGTGAATCGAGATCGAGCGTGTGAAGTTATCAGCACGAAGGAGTTCATGCGACGACACGCGGATTTGGACGCGACTGTCACCGGCAGTGGGTATAATCCTCTGACGCAGGACTTTGCAAATACCAAATTCTTCTTGAGCTGAGACGCGGGCGGGGGGTGACGCTTGTTAGAGAGGGAGGACGATCGATAGTCTAGCTAGAGCCAGCAGTCTGCGGGTAGTGAGTTGATGTGTTTCGTTATGAAGAGTCTTACACGTGATGGGAGTTGTTCTAAGTTTTCAAGTGTTCGGTCCCCTTCAGCATTGCAACGATTCTGTCATAATTATTTTTGCCGAAGTTGCAAGCGTGAACTGCGGTGAGTGCCAACGGCGTCATACCGTTGTTGTCGACCACATTAACGTCTGCACCAAAGCCGATGAGAAGAGCTACGAGTGAAATGGACCCCTTTTTTACTGCGCCCATAAGGGGAGTTTGGCCATCTTTGTTTGCGATGTTCACGTCTGCGCCCGCCTTTAAGAGCTCCATGACGCATACCAGATTGTATCGTTCAGCAGCTCTGTATAGAGCCGTTGCGCCTGTCGTCAAGTGCACCATGTTCAGATCAGCACCCTTTTCAATCAAGAGCTTCACTGTCGCGACGTGCCCTCGCCTAGCAGCGAGGATCAAAGCTGTCGTTCTGCCTATCGTCAAAGACTTGTTTGCGTCCACCCCGGACTCAAGCAGGGCCCTGACCGCGGGGGCGTTGCCGTAGTATGTCGCGAAGTACATCGGATGCAACCTCTTCTGAGGGTTCTTTATGCGAGCCGTCATCTTCGCGACCAATGACCGAACGCCGTCCACGCTCCACACGGCGGCGTTGTAAGTTTTGTTCACCTGCGCTAAGTTGAGCGTATCCTTCATATCGAGCTTTGGGAGTATCTCCGCAGTGAACACGTCCGACAACTTCACGACGAGGGCGTCGAGGATCGATATGTTGCCCATGCGCATGTAGGTAATCAGATCCGACTCGTACTCATCTCGTTTCCTCTTCTGCGTGTCCATGGTGTCGACGGAAGTGAGGGCGAGGGAGCCTTCGGTCGTGGCTTTCACTTCAGTTTGAAAAACTTTCATTTCAGTTTCGTTTCTTCCGAGAAGAAATCAGAGGTGACGTATTCGGTATCGCTTATTAGAGAGGGAGGACGACCGATAGTCTAGTTTCATTTCGTTATTACACGTGGTGGCATTGTTCTGGGTAGGTCCAGGTACACTTGGTAGGATTGTAACGTCTCGCGCGATCGGTGCCCTTCAGCAGTGCAGCGACTCCGTGCAAACTCTCTTGAATTGGAATACATGCAGCATGGATGTTTCGGTCAACACCACCGTCAAACTCTTCAAAGGCCTCATCAAGGAAGTCCGACGCTGTTTCACCGCGGGAATTGCACAAAGAAACGTCTGCACCGAAACCGATGAGAAGAGCTACGATGGCCTCGCGCCCTTTACTAGCTGCCATCTGAAGGGGAGTATTGCCAAAGTCACTAGCGAGGTCCACGTCTGCGCCCGCCTTTAAGAGCTCGATGGCACATAACGAGTTGCCTCGCTCGGCGGCGACGCTCAGAGGCGTCGAGCCGGTGTGGCCGAAGGACGATTCCTGCTTGATGTTCAGATCAGCACCATTTTCAATCAAGAGCTTCACTGTCGCGACGTGCCCATTTTTAGCAGCGATGTGCAAGGCTGTCGTGTAGTACACGTTGTCCGAGTCCCGGTAAGTATGGCCGGTCAAAGTATTTTTGTTCACGTCCACCCCGGACTCCAGGAGGGCCCTGACCGCGGGCACGTTGCCGTGGCTGGCCGCTTGGATGATCGGTTCTGTCGTCCGATTCACGTGAGCCCTGATCTTCGCCTCCAACGACCGAACGCCACCAACGCTCCACACCGAGTCCCGGTAAGTCTTGTTCACCTGCGCTAAGTTGAGGGTGTCGACTATGTCCAGCTTCGTTAGTATCTCCGCGGCAAACACGTCGGGCAACCTCATGGCGATGGCGTCGACGATAGATATCGAGTCGTTACGCATGAGCATCACGATATCGTATTCATCGAGATCGTATTCGTTTAGTTTCCTCTTCTGCGTGTCCATGGTGTCGACGGAAGTGAGGGCGAGGTTTGCCTCAGTCGTGGCTTTCACTTCAGTTTTTCGTTTGTTCCGAGAAGAAATCGGCACTTCACGGTGCCGATTCTCAGCCCGAGGCCGCGGCTTGACGACAATTCAATCAAACCTAGTCGACTCGTCACAAGCGCCCGCACCGGTGTGCCCACCACCCACACCACACACTTAGCACACACACACACACTAAACCCTAAACCCTAATGCCGAAGGGTGACGGCGCGGTGCGCAGAGCGAACGCGCGCGAACAACGCGAAGATGAGATCGAGGAACGCAAATTTAAAAAGGCGGAGGACAAGAAGCTGTGGTTCGGCCTCAACCCGCTCCACGTCTTCTTCCTCCTCCTCTTCTTCCTGCCGACGATGCTCGGCGTCGTGGACTACTTCACGAACTTCTCGCACGTCCCGGGGGGCGGGTACGGCGCCCTGGATCCGGCGCAGGCGGAGTGGAGAGCGCGACTGAAAGCGTTCTACTCGGAACACAATCCAGGCAAGATGGATGAGATTCCAAACTTGCTGAAGAGGTATAAAGGGAAGGAACGACAGCTGTGGCGGAAGCTCAACAAAAAATACGCACCCGTCGAGGACGACTGATGGTTCGGGATGACGTCGTTAGGGACAGGACACAGAGGCGTCGAGTTGTATTGTAGGTATATCGCAGTAGCCAGCGGTCGTGCCAATTTTATTCCACTTGATGGGGAAAATAAAAATATTTTGCTTCTG
>JACLAB010011189.1_pt1 | contig 24973 bp, 24 predicted proteins | sample 8027921 | NCBI WGS metagenome assembly JACLAB01 (sample SAMN15725117, study PRJNA655200) | protist metagenome | isolation source: fluorescence activated cell sorting (FACS) single amplified genomes of... | place: USA: West Boothbay Harbor, Gulf of Maine | collected 2000-07-19
TGTCTTCGCGCGCGTCTCTCTTTAATGGAGATTAAAAGTACCAGTCAGCGTTTGCGGGAGAACCATTCACTGGATCGACAGTAAGGCTTCGTTTTGTGATCCGCAAGTGCACGAAGAGAGCGGGTCGAAGCAGTTTCGAGCATACGTGAATCGATTCGGGAGCGGGATGGTCATTTATTGGCACGGCGTCGTCGAGGAGTTAAGAGAAGTCGATCCGAACGTCTTGTTGGTGGATGCGTTTCCAGAGAGGAAAGATATCGTCATGCTCGCACGTTTCGAGGAGGACGGCGAAAATGAAGACTTTTAAGAGTAGTTTTTAGTTAGATGACAATTATTAGTAGTAGTTGAAGAAAGTTGTATTACGGTTGTGATGAACAACACGACGCGAGCGCGCGCGCGCGGATTTAATACCTCTTCTTCTCACCCGCCAAACGTCGCCCCGTCGTATCCGCAATTCTCTCGTTCCATGTCCACAAATTCCACGTACACTCGATTCTTCGGAATCATAAAGTCTCTTTCCAATATCTCGCAAAGTTTCTCCATGACCTTTTTGTTGTTCTCGAGGTTTATGCCTCCGATAGATTTCAACGTCCCCAGCGCGCACGGCTCTTCCTTCCCGCCCCACGTCATTGAAACGTCGTCGTGTACGCACACGCACACGTACGTTTCCGGTTTCGATAAAGTTTCCGCTATGTGTTTGGACATTTCTTTCATAAAATCCGCGCGTATTCCTAAACCCATCTCACAGCTCACGTGCAACAAGAAAGAAGGATCCCCGGGGAGTAATTCTAAATCACCTCTTTTCGAGCGACTTTTGATGCCGTCCAGACGCTTCTCCCTCCGCCGCTTTTGCCAAGGTTTTGTCGTCGTCGTGTTCAAAGTCGTCGCGTGCCTCGCGCAAGAAAACATCAAAATATTTTGACGTCGATTCCATCATCCAATTCTCCATTAAAACGAAGCGTGTAAACGCACGAAAACCGATCGTCGAGACGCACCGGATCGTCGCGAAAATCCGCACCTTTCGAACGCTCGCGCGAGTGCTCGTTGAAAATGAGCGGGTACTACCCACCGCCACCACCACCGCAGGGACAGCAGCCGCAGGGACAGCCGCAACAGCGTTACGAGCAGCAGCAACGGCACAATTACAACAACGACGGGTTTACGAACGACGCGAATGCGAATATGCCTCCGAGTTTCCCCGCGGGAGGAGGAGGATACGGTGGTGTTCAACAGCAGCAGCAGCAGCAACAACCGCAACAACCGCCACCACCGATGATGATGATGCAACAACAACAACAACAACAACAGCCGCAGAATATGCAGCGGTATGGTCAACCAGGAGGAGGAGGAATGATGATGCCTCCTCCGCCTTTAGCGACGACGACAGGGGGAGGAGGAGGAGAGGGACCCCGGTATCAACAACCGCCAAACGCGCCTGGACTGCCGCCACCTCCTTCGTTTTCGGCTTCCTCCGTGCCGTCGCCGCCGACGGCGGCGATGTCGAGGATGTCGATGGCGCCTCCGTCGACGTCGTCCGCGTATCCTTCGCCGCCGCCGCAGATGCGGCAGCAGCAACCGCAGCAACCGCAGCAACCGCAGCAGCAACCGCAACAACCGCAGCAACCGCAGCAGCAACAATACCAGTATCAGCATCAACAACAACATCATCATCCGGGACCTCCGCCGCCGACGGGGAGTAGCAGTAGCGCGTATCCAACGAGCGCACCCCAAATGGGAATGTACGGTGGAGGGGCGCCGCCTCCAGGAGCAGGCATGATGCCGGGAATGGGTGGCCAACAGGGAGGGTACCCTCCCGACGCGGACGCGCGGTCGATTGACGTTCAAAATCTCGATCAGAAAGCGTTGCCAAGACCGGGCGAGGACGAGGCGAGACCAAACTCGAATTTATCGTGCGATCCAAAGTATTTGCGGTTAACAGTTGGGGCGTTACCACAATCGGTTGGGTTGAAGCAAAGGTTTGCGTTACCGGTCGGATGCATCGTTCGACCGATGTGTCCAGGGGATTCGGTGCCTACGGCGCAGTTCGGATCGTCCGGGATTGTTCGATGTCGCAGGTGTCGAACGTATATCAATCCGTTCGTTCAATTCATCGAAGGTGGGAGGCGGTACAGGTGTAACGTGTGTTCGTTACCGAACGATGTTCCCGTGGACTATTTTTGCGCGTTGGATGAAAATGGAGTGAGAAGAGACGTGGCGGAACGACCAGAGTTGAGATCCGGGACGGTTGAATTTTTAGCCTCGGCGGAGTACATGGTGCGACCGCCCATGCCGCCGGCGTATTTTTTCGCCTTTGATGTCAGTCAAACGGCCGTTAGATCTGGCTTTTTAAAATCTGCCATCGATACCGTGCGCGATTGTTTAGATTCTATGCAATCGAAATCTGATCGCACGAGAATTGGGTTCATTACGTACGATCGCTCCATTCATTTTTATGGTTTGCGATCCACCTCGATGGCGCCGTCTATGATGGTGGTTGGAGAATTGAACGACCCGTTCGCGCCGATGCCGGACGATTTACTCGTGAATTTACAAGAATGTCGCTCGGTTGTAGACGCGACGTTAGACGTCATCGCGACTTCGTTCTTAGAGACGGATATTCAAGAGTCTGCGATGGGACCGGCTTTACAGGCGGCGTATTCAGCCGTCTCGCAGATTGGCGGCAAGTTGATGATTTTCCAATCGACGTTGCCATCCATCGGCGCCGGGAGACTTTTATCCCGAGACGACGCGAGAGGCTACGAAGCGAATTCAAAAGAGCACGAACTTAGAAATCCAGCGGATAATTTTTACAAGTCCATGGCGGCGGAGTGTTCTCGACAGCAAGTGTGCGTTGACGTATTTTGCACATCCGTGCCGTACGCGGACATCGCATCGATGTGCGTGTTGCCAAAATATACCGGCGGAGATGTTCGATATTACCCGCAATTTTCCTTAGCAAAAGACGAGGTGAAGTTCAAAACGGAACTGACGAGAAATTTGACTCGAGATGTTGCGTGGGAATCCGTCTGTCGCGTTCGGTGCTCGAAAGGATTTCGCGTGTGCGCGTTCAACGGGCACTTTTTCATTCGTTCGCTCGATTTGCTCGCTTTACCAGCCACGAACGCGGATCAAACGCACGCGGTGTATCTCGCGCACGACGAAGTTGTACCGAACATGCAAGCGTGTTACATTCAGTGCGCGTTGTTGTACACCTCGGCGGATGGTGAACGCCGGATTCGAGTTCACACGATGCAAGTGCCGGTGGTGAACGACATGACGGACTTGTTTCGCGCGATTGACTCGGGTGCCATGGCGTGCTTTTTGACGCGTTTGAGCGCCGAGAGAACAAACTCGGCGAGATTACAAGACGCCAGAGACGCGTTGACGCACAAACTCGTCGACGCGTTGAAAGAATATAAGCTTTTAGGCGGTGCTCGACACAACTTTGGATTCAACTCTTTAGCGTTTCCGGAATCCATGAAACTTCTACCGCTCTTTGCGATGTGCGCGACAAAGACGCTCGCACTGAAAGGTGCGCCGAGAGACGTTGCCGTGGATAACCGAGTCGAGTGTTCGTTTGATATCATGAGTTGCTCCGCGGAAGATTGTTTGCGCATGATGTATCCGGCGTGTTACGCCTTGCACGGTGGGAGCGAAGACGCCGGCATTCCCGAAAACGATTCTATCGAGGCGTTGATGAAGATGAAAATGCCCCCGAGGACTGCATTGGCTGGCGAGCGAATCGACGCTAGAGGTATTTATTTAATCGATGATGGGCGAAAATTACTCGTCTGGGTCGGTGGACAGTGCGAACAAAAGATGATTACGAGCATTTTCGGCGATCAAGGATGCCCGGATCCCTTCGTCGACGCGTATTTGCCAACTATTAGCGGGAATAAAGTGAATGAAAAAGTTAGAAACACGGTAAAAAGAATACGAAGTAGGAACCAAGCGCGGTACCAAGCATTGACGGTGATAAGACAAGGCACGCCGCAAGAGGCGTTACTGTTCAATCATTTAGTAGAAGATCGTGCGAGCGGTGGCGGTATGGGATACGGCGATTTCCTCGCGCAGTTACATCGATTAGTTCAACAAGCCGCAAACGCGGGTAGATAAATTAAAATAAGCAAATAAAAACACATCTCTCTCTCATAGAGTTCATCATTACACTTCTACTACAAACCACCTCCACTTTTCCCTCGAGTAAACCATGTAAAGCCACCACCACCACTTCCTCCTTGGCTTCTCAAATACTCCTGCTCTTCGCTATCTCTGAGTTGAATGACGACTTCGCCCAACTCGGGAATTTCTTCCAAGACGCTCTCTCTCGCGGCTTGCATCTTCCCAATAACTTCCTCCGTGGTTATACCTTTTCTTAAAAACGCGAGGAAGAAATCTACGCTTAACTTTCTCCCGTTCATTCTCGCCCTCAAACCGCTCACGTGCGTGTCCTCCCCGCACTCGTTCCTCACAATCTCTCTCACTCTCTCGTCGATTTCCTCCGCGCAATTCGTATCCGCCAACGTCTTCACGGCTTCCCATCCAACTTCAATCCCAACCTTCCCTAACAAAGCGCACACGAATATCGCCGCTAATTTATCCATGATCGGGTATCCGTATACCGCACCAACTACCCCAACTAACGCGGCGACCGAACCTAACGCATCCGACCTGTGATGCCACGCGTTGGCGACCAACACTTGCGACTGCAACCGTTTCCCGATTCTCATGGTGAACTGAAACGTCGCTTCTTTCGCTAACACGGACGCGATCGCAACCGATATTGCCTCCACCGACACCAACCCGTCTACTTTTTCCTCTTGGCCATCCGCTCTCCCTCTTCCAGTCAAGTTCATAAACTCAATCTCGTATTCGCTCACCAACTTTTCGCAGACGTACCAAAACATCCCGCCCGCGCTAAATACTAAACAGACGCTCACCCAAACCGCGGCTATGCTCTCCAACTTTCCGTACCCGTACGGAAACTTCTCATCCGCCGGTTTCGCCGCGATCCTCGCCGCCACTAACGTCACGAAATCCGTAAACACGTCCATCAGCGAATGCACCGCGTCCGCCAACAACGCTTGACTGTTCCACAAGATCCCCGCGATAAACTTCACAAACACTAAAACAACATTCACGACGGTACCAACTATAGTGGTCCACACCACCGCGCGATAATACTCCGCATCGGAAACTTCCGGCCCGTGATCGCCGAGTAACGCGTCCGGTGGTATGCAATACTGCTCTAAACACGTTTGTTTCCTGCGTATCGCGTGCGCGTGTTTGTCTTCGAATTGCTGAGAGGCGTGCCCGATGCGGATTAAATCGTTTCCAGACGCGGTGTGTTCGAACGTGGTGGACGCGAAATCGTGGCCGGAGGTTATTTTCGTCGATCGTGGGGACGTGAGTGGGGATCGGAGGACTTGGTGCGTCGGCATAATGTCGCGTGGTCTTCTATAAAATGCGTATCAAATTGGATATAAATGCACCCGTCCTTTCTTCACGAGTGCTCGTGCATATACTAAAACTCGACCGCGCGCAGAGGAGGACCACCACCCCAAAAATTATACGCACGCGGCGAGAGAGCAGAAGCGAGCGTTTTTGCACCGTTCCCGTTCGTCTGTTCGTTCGTCGTTTCTCGCGAGTTTCGTTTCTTTTCTCGTTTGATGCGCGTTTAACGATTGTTTTTTGTTGTGCGGTCGTTTTGTTTTTTGCTCGTCTCGAAAGAAGGAAAAAACTGAAGTGTCTCGTGCCTCAGTTTTACGCTCCGTTTTACACAAATCACACACAGAGCACTCATGGTACGTTCTCTTTCTCTCTCTCTCTCTCTCTGTCTCGCCGACGGACGAAGACGCTTTCTTTTTGGGTTTTCTCGCGGGAGAAATAGTTCAGAGTTTAACGCGCGCGAGGACGAGGAGGAGAAGCGTTCGCGTGATCTTCGGTTTCGCGTTGCGCGCGTTCGCGACATTTTTCTCTCTTTCTTCTGTAGCCCTCAAATTTGAAGATTTTATATATACCGCGCGCGCGTCTTCTGCTCTCGCGTAATAATACCACGAAGGACGCGTGATAATTGCGGGAGACATTTTGTGCTCGTTTTACACGCGCTGACTGTTTGGAAAACGGTGTGTCGCGCTGTGCGTGAAAGCGCAAAGTGTGTTGCCGGCTGAAATTTGCACCGCGAAAAGGAAAAGGAGTCCTAATTTACTCCTGCGTTTTGTCCTCTCTCGTTTACGACAATGTGCTGACCCAAGAGTGTTCTCTTTTATTCTTCTCCTCATCATGAAACAAAAAAAACAACAGTCTACGAACAAAACGATCGTCGTCGTCGACGCGAAGGGCCACATGCTCGGCCGTCTCGCCTCCACCGTCGCGAAGCAGCTCTTGCAAGGCCAACACGTCGTCGTCGTGAGAGCCGAAGGGATCTGCCTTTCCGGCGGCATGGTTCGACGCAAACAAAAGTGGGACTACTATAAAGTGAAGAAAATGAGCACGAACCCGAAGAAAGGTCCGTACCACTTCACTCAACCGTCGAGATTTTTCTGGAGAGTCGTGAGAGGTATGTTGCCGCACAAAACTGCGAGAGGGAAGGCCGCTTTTGAAAGGTTAAAGTGCTTTGAAGGGATCCCGGCGCCGTACGACAAGGTGAAGAGAGCGGTTGTCCCGGAGGCGTTGAAGATTGCGAGATTGAATGAAGGGAGACGATTCTGCGTGCTCGGCGATTTGTGCGCGCAAATTGGATGGAAGCACAGCGAGACGGTGAAGGTTTTGGAAGCGAAGAGAGCGGAAGCTGGTAAGGATTATTGGGAGAAGAAGAAAGCGGCGACGGCTAAGTTTGAGGCGGCCAAAAAGGCGGCGAACGGGCAATTGGGTGATTTGAAGGAGTTGATTGAACGCACTGGCTATTAAATTGCAGTGTAGTTAGGTACAACACAATCGATTGACCATCAAATCATCAGCAATTCGTTGTTTTAGCACATTAATTTAATAGACACTTCTGATTATCAACTAATTCTTTTTCAATACCTGTAGTCGCGCACGGATTTGAAAAAATGCGCGACGTTTTCTTCCGGCGTGCCTACCATAACCCCATGTCCTAAGTTCATGACGTGCTTATTGTTCCCCGCACCTTTAATCGTCTCCTCAATCGCTTGCGTGATGTGCTCTTTGCTCGAAAACAAACTCACCGGGTCCATGTTCCCTTGCACGGCTTGTTCCATTCCCAGTCTCGCTCTCGCGTCGGCGATATCTACCGTCCCGTCCAACGAAATCACGTCCGCGCCAGTCGTCTGTAACCGTTCCAAAAACCCACCGGCACCGCTGCAGTATAAAATCAACGGCGTGTCCGGGTGTGTTTGTTTCACCTCTTTAATCACCCTGGTTAAATACGGCAAGCAAAATCTGGAGAAATCTTTCGGCAACCACTCGCTCGCCCACGAGTCAAAGATTTGCACGACTTGCGCGCCGCTGTCGATTTGGTATCTCGTGTACGTAATCACCGCATCTGTCAACTTTTCCATCAACGCGTGGTAAATCGCCGGTTCATCGAATGCCATTTTTTTGATAACTTTATAGTGCGAACTCGTCCCGCCTTCGACGATGTACGTCGCCAACGTAAACGGCGCCCCGACAAAGCCAAGCAACGTCGCATCCGTACCTTTTAACTCGTTTCTCAACACCTTTAAACTTTCCCCAGTAAAATTCACGCTTTTCTCCGGCTCCAACGGCGTCACCGCGTTCACGCCAGCCATGTCGCGAATCGGGTTGAAAATAATCGGTCCGGTCCCTTTGACGATGTCGAACGGAATGTTCATCCCAGCTAACGGCGTTAAAATATCCGAGAATACGATAACCCCGTCCGGTTTAAACGCCTCGTACGGTTGTAAAGAAATCTCCACGCACAAATCCACCGTCTCCGAGCGTTCGCGAAACGTCGTGTGCTTTTTGCACAAGTCCTGGTACACTTTCATGTACCGTCCAGCCTGTCGCATCATCCAGATTGGCGGTCGTTCGCACCGTTCGCCTTTAATCGTCCGGACCATGAGTGGGTCTTTGTCTCCTCCTCCAGAAGAAGACGCTTTAATAACTCTCGTTCTCGTTCTCGTCGATGTTGTTCCCTTCCGCCTCGCCGACAAAGAGGTCGTCGAACCGCATCGAGGAGCGCACACGAATGCATTTTGCGTCATCATCATCATCACACGCACGCTCGGAAAGTGTTATTCTCTCTCTCTCTCTCTCTCGCAAAACGATACCGTTTATTACGTGCGGCCGCTCGCGTTGCTCTTTGGTGGGCGTATTCGTGCGACGCGTGTGTGCCACGCTCTCGCTCTCTTTTAGTAACGTTGATACAGCAGTGGAAAAGTTTCTCCCAAATATCGTATCTCGCGTATATCCATACGAATACAGACGCAGCAGAGTAAGAAAGAAGCACTCACAGAGCCAAATTTTGAGTAAGACACGCAGACTCATAAGTGCGTAACTCCGTACTCCTCTTGGCGAGCAGTTTAAAAAGTAGTCTCTTTCGAAAGAGTTTTCCCGCGCAAACACCAACTCTTCCACACAAACGAGAGAACATAACACGCAACACACCCACAAAATCCGCGCTCTGCTGATACCAACGAACGCGCTCTTTTCGCATATATGTCCTTTGCCGCGTCGTCGAAAGGGTGCGGGTGTCTGTGCGTTTCTTCTTTTACAACCAGGAGTACGAATCGTCGTCCGCGAAAGGATTCGAATCGTCGACCGCACGACGAGATGACGACGACGCCAAAGGGGTTGTTGTTCTTGGCCGCCCGCACAACGGCGCGTCATTATCAGACGACGACGACGTTATGTTCGACCTCTGGACGGTCTTCTTCTTTTGGGGAACCCGCCATGAGAACGTGGTGGTACGGGAAGAAGAGCAGCATCAGATCGGTGTTCACTCCGGCTGCTTTGAATGGGCAGCAAGAACAACAACAACAACAACCGGTGAAACCGGTCCAGATGCCACCGCGGTTGACGAATAACGGAGTCGTGAAGAATAACAACGGGGAGAATTTACCGCCGTTTCAATCGCAAATGGCGACGACGACGCGACGGGAACAACAACAACATCAACAACAAGAGCAACAACAGTTTCGCTCGATACCGCCGCAGCCTTTACCGAAAACGAATAATAATAACAACAGCAACGTGACCTCCTCATCGTCGATGAGTAGTGTTTCTAATACTACTCTTTCTGCTTCTTCTTCTGCGAAGGGTGAGTCTCGATTAGAAGGCAAGTTACTTCCGGACGACGTGGACGCGGCGTATCATCAATTGCAACACTTGGGGCAAAAATGGGCCGATTTACACGCCGAGGCGGAGATTCTCGAGGAAGCCAAGAAGTGTATTTTAGCGACGATTACGTTGTTTCACGTGGATAACGGCGACGCGAAGTCAACCGCGGAAGTCAGAGCGCACGCGAGTAAAGAGTACCAAGACCACATAAAAAAAATGGTCGAAGCGAGACGGTTGGCGAACCAAGCGAAGATTGAATTGGAAAGCATAAAGACGCATTTGAACTTAGTGAGAACGTTTGAGAGTTCGCGACGGGAGGAGTTGAAGATGCTTTAAACGAAATATATATAGCGAGACGAGAGAAGCGAGAACGTCAAAGAGTGTACCATCATCATCATTTTATAAAACAAAATTAATCTTACTATTACAGTTTTTCCTCTTGTCTCTCTTCTTCTCCCTTTCATCGGTTCTATTATTGAAACTCCGAGCCGCTCACGCCTATCGAACCGCCTTCCTTTCTGATTTCCATCAACGTCTTCTGTGGCGTCGACCACGATTTCCCACTTTTCGCCTCCAAACTACACCCGCACAACCTCGCCACCATCCCGCACAACTGCACGTCGCTCGCGCACCCTTCGCTAATCCTCACGTGAAAAAATCCGATGATTTTCAAAAACTCCAACTTTACGTATTCCGACATCTCCTTATCGTCGAACCGTTTACACACCTGAAAAATCGTCTTGATCAAATCTTGTGGCGAATACCCGCTCTTTCTCAGCTTTAACAGTCGATCGCACGCATCGTCCAACTCTCCGTTTAAGCAGTGTTGTAAAATAGCGCCTATGACTTCCGGATGCGGCGTATCGCACACTCGAAACACGTTCTCTTGATTCACCATTTGAAACCCACTATGACAGGCCTGTAAACTGTTCAGCGCGTTTCTCATGTCCCCTTCCGCGCAAAACACGATCGCCTCTAACCCTCTCGCGTCGTGCGGCACCTTCTCTTGCTCGCACACGTACACCAACCTTTCCAAAACTTGTTTATCGCTCAACCGCGAAAATCTCACGATGGCGCACCGCGACTGAATCGGTTCGATGATTTTATCGCTCAAGTTACACGCCAACGCGAATCTCGTCGTCGCCGAATATATTTCCATCGTCCTTCGCATCGCTTGTTGCGCGCCTTTCGTCATCGCGTCCGCTTCGTCCAAGATGATAATCTTGCACCTCCCCGCCGGCAAAGTCACCTTCTTTTGTGCAAACATTTTGATTTTATTTCTCACCACATCTATCCCTCTCTCGTCCGACGCGTTTAATTCCAACACCGCGTCTTTATACCGATCCCCGAGTAACGTCCGCGCTAAAACGTGCACCGAGGTTGTTTTCCCGCACCCAGGTGGGCCGGATAATAACAAGTTCGGCATTGAGCCGGTTTCAATCATCCCTCGCATTTGGTGCAGCGTTTCCTCGTGGCCGACGATGTCGTCTAATTTCGTCGGTCGCCATTTTTCGATCCACGGTTGGTTCGCAGTTTCTTGCTCTCGCGTTTCTTTTTGCTTCTCGCTCGCGCGTTGGAAGAATGGATTATTCATGTTGTTGTTGTTATTATTAGTGCGCTCTTAGTATTCGTGCGTTGCACAGATATAAAGTCAAGCGTAACAGAGTAAAGATGAAAGTCGTCTTCCTTTCAAAACAATCTCATCGCGCACCTTTTTTTTTTTTTGAATTTCCAAGAGGAGTAAGGCGTGACGCACTCACGAGTGCTTCTTCCTCACTCAAACGTTCGCTCTGTGAGCGCTTCTTTCGTACTCGTAGTCGTGCGTCTTTCGTACTCCTCGCTCCCTTTTCGTACGCTTCAAAAAACCTCTCTTTCTTTGTCTCTTCTTCAACACAAAAAGAGGCACAAAAACACACGACGGACTCCTGCTCCTCCTACTACTACTACTACGAGAGAGAACGTGTACCGTTTAGTATTCATCTTCTTCGAACAACAAAACGAACGGAGACGATGAAGTTCTCATCACGCTTCTCCTTTTTTGCGTTCGCGACGCTCTTCTTCCACCGAGCAGCGCGCGTCGATGTCGTCCAAGCGGCACCGGCGATGATGTTTTTCTCTCCTCCTCCCGTTGCTCAAAGTCGTCATCTTGTGAAAGAAGAAGAAGAAGAAAAAGCAACGGCATTCTCATCGATGCATTCGAAATCATCCGAGGAAACAGAAGACAACGTCGCCCTCTACGCCGGACGAGTACAAAACGAGCGAATGGTTTTAGAGAAGCTTTTGGTGGGAGGTTTGTTCCAGTCGGAGAATGATGATGATGATGATGAGATGAAAGCGGAAGTGACGATCGTTTTAGACCAACCGCGATGGACGGCAGAGGACGACGAGCAGATGGCGAAGTTTTTGTCTTTCTCGAAATCGTCGTCGTCGACGGTATCGTCGGTGTTCGCGCCGAGGTTTAGCCGTTTTCGAGGAGGAGGAAAACAAACACAACAACAACAACAACAACGACAACACGCGGTGAAAGAGGAAATAGAGAAACGCTTTTCCGTCGCCTCGACGGCGGAGAACTCGCGCGACGAAAACTCGCTCGGCGGTCGCGTGCGGTATTGGAACTGCGACGACGAAAAAGAGGACTTTGAGTACGCGACGAGGACGACGACGACAAAAACGGACGAGTTGGACGAACGAGTGAAGGCAATCTTAGGCGATTTGACGAGGCGTTCCAAGGAGGATAAGGAGCCTACAGATCGAGTGGGGATTGTTATGTGCGGCGGGGAGGATAAAGAGGACGATCTGGCGTTGTTCCGTGCGTTGATGAAGGCGTTGGGTGCGGCGGAGAGGACGTTCGTCGCCGGCGTCCTAGGCGGCGAGACCGCCGGAAGAGTTGAAGGTAGCGGAAATAGCGGCGGCAACGCTGATTGCACGCGAGATGCGGAGAAGCGAGAAAAGAGACGAGACTTGCTCTTTTCGAAAGGCTCCGGGAGTCAAGTGAACGAGTGCGACGACTTGTGTCAGTTGCACGTGAGCATCGTGAGCGGCTTGATTATTTTTTGGATTTTCGCCGGCACGTTTACGTACGGCATGGGGATGATGTCAAACTTGGACACGCCGAAAATCTACGAAAAGAGCGACGAGTGAGTGAGCTGAACTCTCTTTTGAAATTGTACATTGTACACATACACACACATACGCACGAACAAATAGACGCGCAAAAATGTATGCGTTTTTCCTCGTATATTTTACAACGCGACGCTCTAAAAACTACGTCATTGCTCGCACGAATCGCGGAAAGAATTTAACTCAGCGGACAATCGGTCGATAATCTCTCTCGCCTCGCTCGCCGACCTCACTAACCTTTGATTGCGCACGGCGAGTTCCGCAAATTTCTGACATATAGCCACCGAAACCACGTCCGCGTCTTCGGGTAACAACTCCTCGTTCAAAAAGTTCGTCACTTCCATAAATATCTTCGATCGAGCGGATTCCACCGCCGAAGCGACGGCAAACTCGGCGTCTTTCCTTTGTCTCGTTTCTTTTTGGTAACGAAGAAAATTGCCTAAATTATCTTTGCTACTGCTAGTAGTGTTTCTATCATCGCCGCGATTATGATTCGTCGTATTCTGCTGAGGAGGTCGTCGTCTCGGATCCTTCTTCTTCGCGCCTCCTTCGGCGGTTTCAACGACACCAATCGGAATCCGCCTCGGCTTTCCCAAATTTAAATTCGCAGATATCCTCGGCGAATGCGAATGCGAATGCGGCGGCGATCGCGCCGAAAACCCGAATTCGTCCTCGCATTCACCGTTGTTGTTAATATTTCCTTTTTCGTGCTTGTCTTCTCCTCCTCTCCTCGTCGTCAGAGTCGTTTTTATCCTCCTCACCGGACTTACCACCAATTCTCTTCCCTTAAATCCATCATCATGGAAAAGCTCCTCCTCGCCTCCTCTCCGTCGTAAATGTTCTTGCTGTGTATTCGTAGTGTTCGTATTCGTAGTACGAAACGTCTCCAGCCGTTCTCGCAAAGCGCGCATCCGCTCTCTGTCGTCTGCTTCGTTTTGAGAACGCATATTTGTATGTGTGTAAATTCCGATTTTTTATGTCGTGCTGTGGGGGAGAACTGATGCATTTCTCTCTTTTCTTCTTCTTAACAGTCTTCTCGTCTCCGCTGAAGAAGACTCGGGTGCCTGGTACTGCTGGAAATTCCGCACAGACGACGCGCGGGAGGAGGAACGAATGGCATAAAAAAGAGGTGCGTCGTTCAGTGGTGGTCGTTTAAAGAGAGAGAGAGAGAAAGAGAGTACATCGCATATATCGTTTGCCTTTTTGTCGTATTGGGCAGTTTGTGTAAAAAATACGCGAAAGAGAGCCGAAAATCGTCATTAAAAAACGCTAAAAATAGCAAGAAAAAAGTTCATCTAAAAACAGAGAGAGAGATGTCCTCCTTCGATCGAAACGAGGAAGAAGAAGAAGAGAAAGACGAGCGTGAAAATCTGTTTCCTCCCGGAAGATCCTCTTTGACTGGAGGAGGTGGTGACGATGACGATGACGACGACGATGAAGGGGGGAACAGCGAAGAGGCGCAATTTTTGACCGATCTGAAGGAAAACCACACGAAAAAGTCAAACACGACGAAAGTGCTCTCCACGTACGGCGGCGCCGGGATGGGGGTGAAGAACCATTTTTTGCACGTGGCGTTGTCCGCGTCCGTGCTCGTGTTGGGGGTGTTTTTGTGCCTGGGGTTGGTGTACATACCCGCGATGAATCCGATGGAATCGTACGCGTTGAAAAGAGAGGACGAGTGTTTTTCCAGAACGAATTCGACGTGCGAGAACTATTTGAGAGCGGAGGTGTATTTTTGGAACCTGACGAATCCATCCGAGTTTGTGAGCGGGTTGGAAGCGCCAAAGTTAGAGGAGGTTGGGCCGTTCGTGATTAAAGACGGAGTGTCGAAGAAACAGAACGTGACGTTTAGCGAGGATGGGAGCGAGGTTGGGTTCGTGGAGACTTTATACGGGAAAGTCGATTGGGGGACGGAAAGAGCGTGGGAGGAGAGCGAGGTACGGACGTTTCTCTTTTTTTTAAATGATTATATGTTTTGCTTCGTTCTTCCGTCGTCGCATCTATTATTCTAAACTGACGTGTGTATTGTGCTCCTTTCCGTGAAAACAGATCATCTCAATCAACCCGGCGTACGTGGAAATCATCAAATCTGCCGGAAGCGAGTTCAATTTGGCGCTCTCGGCGTTGCCGCAAACGTTAAAAGGCTTACACGAGGCGATGGTTGGTTTTATCAACGCGTGTGCGTACGATCCAGTCTTATCGTCATCATTTGCGGATTTATCGGCGGCGGTGACATCAGGAGTAGTAACCGCGGAAGATCTCGCGTTGGGACAACTCTTTTCTTTCAGCGTCTCTTTCGGTGACGGCGTACCGATTACTACTTTGCCGTTACCGCCGGCTGTTTTTGCGCCCATGTACGAAGCGTTTGGTATAGATGCGTCGAGCGGTCCAACTGATGTTTTTGAAGTGCATGGATATGTAACTGGCATGCAAATTGTGCAGGGTATTCCTCCACCGTACGCTCCGTACGTTGCGAATGTCTCCTCGGCACAGGCTTTGAAATACTTCTTCCAGAACATCACCGAAGACGTCACGGGATACACGGCTTTACGGTACCTCCAAACGCCAGATAGCGCGCTGACTGCCGAGCTTGGGTTCACCGACGATGCGCAATCACAAATTATGAAAGGTTATCTCGGATATATCGCTCAGACTTTCGGTCTCCCCGCGTTGTTGAAGTTTACTATTGGTGATTTTCTAAACTCCACGGCTTCCGGTTTACTCGTAAAACGCTCGGCGAAAGAGTGGATTTTTGGATTCGACGATCCACTTTTGAATGCCGTGAGCAGTGGTAGCAACGGACAAGATGACAAAGTCCGCGCCGTACACAACATTCGCGACATCGACACGCTCGACGTTGACCACGTTCCCTGGGGAACGGACGCGCAAACTATGCTTCGCGCCGGCGCGACGCCGTACCGTCTCAAAACTGGTCTGGGCGTCTCCAAAGGCAACGCCACGACCTTTCTTCGTCGAACTGATGGCGATTGGAGCGACCGAATCGTCTATCCGACCACCAATCACATTGAAATTGTGTCTGGGAAACAAATCACCGGTGGCCAATACGAAGAAATCAAAGAACACTTTAAAAACGCGAAAAAAGGCGAAGAATCCATGTTCGCGCCCGCCGTCCAGGCGTGGGCGGATTTCGGTCAAGGCTTGGATTTACGTCGTAAAGTCACCTTGCAACACCGCGAAGGTGAAACGAGAAGGAAAAACAAGAAAGTGAGCACTGAAGTATACTCGTTCGCCTCGAAGACGTACTTGAACTGCCCAATTACCGGCGATATAACGTGCGACTGGAACCAAAACTTCTACGGCGCGTTCAACTTTTCCGGTTTCCTCCAAGGCGCCTCCGGTTTCTACTCTTTAGCGCACGGGTACCAAACGGATTTCCGCGCGTTTGGTGGTTCGAAAGACTCGTATCCGTACACGTCCTTCTCTCCGAACGCGACGAACCACTCACCGGAGTTTGAAATCTACGCGAGAACTGGCAACACGGTCGGCATGAAAGTGCCGTTGCAACAAAACTTCAAAATCGAACCCACGGATACTTTCTACCAGTCCGTCTGGCAACCGCCGGCGTCTTCCGTCGAGTCCACCGCTGGCCTCCACCTCCCAATCTGCCACCTCCAGCTCTCGTACTCCATGCCCGAATCATTCTTCAACAAAATCGCGGACACCATCAACCACATCACCATGATGACCGTCGTCTATTTATACGTCATGCCCGCCATATCGGTCTGCTTCATCGCCTACGCGGCGTTGACTCTGTACGTTCGTCACCAACTCGCCCGAACGCCCACCTTGAGCGAAAGCGATTACAAAAAAAGAGCGACATCGAGCGCGTCCAAAGCAATCGGGAGCTTCCACGACGCCTCGTTTATTCTCGGCGGCAAGAAAAGTTTCAAGACGAAGACGAACGGCGACGAGAAAAGAGGAAGAGGAGGTGGCTTTTTCCGTAACCGCGACGCCGCCGCCGCCCGCACAACGGACGACAACACAGCAGCGCCAATGGAAGAAGTCGTCGTCGTCGTCAATGGAAGCGACTGATAACAAAAAGAGTGGAAGAAGAGAGAGCGCGTGTGGTCAATGTGTCGGTAAACATCGATCGACGATGGACGTTTTCCGTAACCGCAAGCAAACCTCTCACATATGTCTGCTCTTTGGGGGTCAATTTCTGACTGAATTAGAGAACCGAAATACGCTTCACATTAGTACTCGCGCGTTGTTTGCGGCAAGGGCAAAACACGATTTATACGACTCGTACTACTCGTACCATCCGTTCGGCAGCACGCGCGCGTAGTATTCGTCCCAGAACGCTTTTCTTTTGTTCTCGTTTGCTAGCGCTTCTTTTCCCCCACTACGAGTAGAAATTGGAAAACAGTTACGCGCTTTTCACAAAACACAGAAGACTCCTACGCGTGCCACCACCATCTAAAAAGCACCATGACGACCACTGTAGACGTGCTTCGAGGCACCGAGAACCAAAACGTGGCGATTATCACCCTGAAAAACCCACCGGTGAACGCGCTCGCCCTGTCCCTCCTCCGCTCGTTTCGGGAGAATGTACAATCGGCGCAAGACGACGACGCGATCGACGCGATCGTTTTACGAGGAGAGAACGGCATATTCAGCGGCGGATTCGATATCGCACACTTAGGGAAAACAACCAGAGGTGAGAAGACGGAAAACGTGAGCGATTTCAACGATATTTTAACTCGTTTGGTGGAAAACGGCAAGAAACCGTGCGTGGCGGCGATATCGAATTTGGCCTTAGGGGGCGGTCTGGAAGTTTCGATGGCGTGCGCGGCGCGCGTGGCGACGAGAGGCGCAAAGTTAGGATTGCCGGAGCTGAAACTCGGGGTCATCCCTGGGTTCGGTGGGACGCAAAGGCTACCGAGGTTAGTTGGTCTGGAAAAGTCGTTGGAGATGATGTTGCAATCGAAAGAGATTACGAGCGAGGAAGGCGCGCGGTTGGGATTGGTGGACGAAGTCGTCGAAGACGACGGGAAGAGCGGGAACGATCGAGCAGTGGTGGAAGCCGCGGTGCGCGCGGCGAAAAGAATTGCAAACGGAGAAAAGCAGAGGCAATTTTCGTTGACTAGGACGGATAAGTTGCCGAGAGACGCGAAGCAGACGATGGGGATCATGGCGGTGGCGGAAGGGAAGGCGAAGAAGATCAAAGCGGTTTTACCGCACGCGTCGTATTGCGTGGAGGCGGTGAAAGTAGGATTGGAGAAAGGGAGCGCGGAAGGGTTGAGGAAAGAATCGGAGATGTTTCAAAAGGCGGTAAAATCGCCCGCTGCGAAAGGATTGGTGCACTTTTTCTTTGCCAGCAGAGCGACGGCGTCTGTGCCGGGGATTACGGATCAAAAGTTACGGCCGAGTGAAGTGAAAAGCGTCGGCGTGGTTGGCGGTGGTTTGATGGGGAGTGGCATCGCCACCGCGTGTCTTCTGAGCGGCATGGAGGTGGTGTTGAAAGAGATCAAACCGGAATTTCTTCAAGCCGGTATCCAACGCATCGAAGCAAACATCGGATCGATGGTGAAAAAAGGTAAAATGAAACCGGAAAAGGCGAAAGCGATTGTTGGACGCGTACGAGGTACCCTGGACGACAGAGACTTTGCGAACGTCGATATGGTCATCGAAGCCGTGATCGAAAACTTGGACTTGAAGAGGAAGATTTTCTCGACGTTGGAATCAATCGTGAAACCGTCGTGCATATTGAGCACGAACACGTCGACGATTTCCATCGCAAAGTGCGCGTCCGAAATGCGTAATCCGGAACGGTTGATTGGCGCACACTTCTTCTCTCCGGCGCACGTCATGCAATTATTTGAAATCATTCGCGTGGACCAAACACCGCCGCAGATTTTGGTCGATACTTTGGCGTTTTCCAAGAAGATAAAAAAGACGCCCGTGGTGGTTGGGAACTGCACGGGATTTTGCGTCAACAGAGTGTTTTTCCCGTACACAATGTCCGCTACGGTTTTGGTGGACCTTGGGTGTGACCCGTATGCCATCGACAGAGTGATTTCTATGTTTGGTATGCCCATGGGTCCGTTTCGATTGGCAGATTTAGTCGGAATGGAAGTTGGCGTCCACGTCGGCAAGAATTTCATCGAAGACTTCCCCGAACGAGTGTATGAATCGCCGTTGATTCCTTCGCTTCTCGATGCGAAGCGCTTAGGCGAGAAAACGAAGAGTGGATTTTATTCCTACGACGACCGACGCAAAGCTTCGCCAGATATGGACGCGATCGCGCCTTTTATCGAAAACGCTCGAAAAAATCGCAAAGTACCGTTACCGGGCCACCCGGAACAACTCGGCTTTTCCGCGCAAGATATCGTAGAAATGATTTTTTTCCCAGTCGTTAACGAGGCGTGCAGAGTGTTAGACGAAGGCGTCGCGGTGAAAGCGGCGGATGTTGACGTCGCGTCGGTTCTTGGTATGGGATTTCCTCCGTTTCGTGGTGGGATTTTACACTGGGCGGATCAAATGGGCGCGAAGAAAATTTACGCCAGATTAACTGAATTCGGCAAGAAGTACGGCGGGTTATACGAGCCGTGTGCGTACTTAACGAATTGCGCGCACCAAGGGAAAACCATCGCAGAAGGACCAAACCGCGCGAGGCTTTAAGATAATTCGATACATAACAAATACTAAAGAAAGAAAACGTTGTTCATATAAAATTAATACAATTACACCTGAAAACACACGCACGCACGCACGCATACACTTCTTCTATAAAGCCGCGCCCAAAACAATCGCTACTATCGCCGCTATCGCTATTTGAATCGCATTGACGACATCGTTCGTCAACCATTCCCACCCTTTTCTGCCTTGCATCAATGAACCGAGCGCAGACTCGAACGTTGTCGCCACAAACGCCGCGAACGCACACACCGCAGCCGCGAGTAAAGGCGACGATGACGACGTCGCCGTGTTCAACTCGCCCAGAAGCGCCGCCACGCCGGCAAACACAAAACTAGCCGCTATACCCGCCAACGTCCCTTCTAAACTTACCGCACCTTCTGTCCCTCTCGGCACGGAATTGAACGGTGGTAACGAATTGTACGTCGTCTTACCGTACGCCTTGCCAACCTCCGATGCCGTCGTATCGCTCAGCTTACTACAGAACGAAGCGACAAAGCCGAGACGCAAGATGGAATCGTATTGCGGATACGCCAACGCGAGCGCGGCACACAGTACCCCGGCACTCCCAGAACCCCACACGGAACCTACGTTTCTTCGACCACTGTTTGCTTCTGCCGTGCCCTCTCTTTCTTTTTGTTCGAGTTTAATCTTTGTCACGGCGGAGCCGAGAATGAAGTAGAGACAGACGAGGAGGTAGCCTCGAAAGCCAAACGCCGCAAAGACAGCCTGCGAGGGGAGAAGAACGTCGTCAGTCAGACATCCGCGCGAAGAAAAAGTAAACGCAAAAAAACCGGTGGAAAAAAGTAACTATGGAGAGAATCAGATTGAAAACAAACGGTTTCGAGAGAGACTGGGCGATCCCGAGGGATCGTCGCGTCTCGAACGAAACGTCCTTCTCTCACGCGCGGCCGTCTCGCGAGAAAAGTTCTCGCGGTTGCTTCGTTACGCGTCGTAACAACGCGTCAGAAGTATCTGTGCTTATCAGTCATCACTTTCTCTTTCATCGTCATCTCTCATACTGTAAACGTACCGTTCCGAGAAACCACGCGTTCGCCGTCGCGAGACCGGTCAAGCCTTTCAACAGAACCGGCAAGCCAAACAAAAATACCGTGGAATTCACGAGCGATGCCACCTCGAGACCGGGAGATTGCGAATGAAATATCGCGTCTAAGAACAAAGTCATTGATGAGGATGACGTTAAAGCCGAGGTCGTCGCGCTCGTGGTCCTCCTCTTCGTCGTCGTTTTGCTTTTGCTCCCAAGCGAGCGATTGGAAATTGGAAACTTTTGCTTCTTCTCACCAAAAGGACGACAAGGAGGAGGAGGACTGCTCACGCTGCTCACGCTGCTGCTCGCACGACGACGTAAACGACGACGACTGAGAGTACACGACGACGGTAAAGATGAAGCCCTTCTTTGCGTCGTCAAAGTCGTCGATGTCATCATCTTTATCATCCTCCTCGTTATTCTTCTTTCTGTGATGCCTTTTCGTGTGAAATTTCGAGAGAAAACGTCAGACTTTTCACACGAAAGGAAGAACAACTTTGCGCGTTTATTTAAAACAACAACGCCCGTCCTCTTTTCGATGGTGGTGATGATGATTCAGACGACGATTCAGACGACGAGGGCGACCTCCTCGGTAGTGTTAAAACCGCGGCGAGTGTTGTCGTCGTTTCCGTCGTCGTCTTTGCCCCGTTCTCTGTGTTCGAGAACGACCAAAAACGGAAACGGATGCCTTTCGCTTCGTTTTTCCCCGAACAACAAAAGAAGAGCTTTAGTGTCCTCGGCGATATCGTCGTCGTCTGAATCGTCCGAGGGAAGAGAAGAGGACGAAGACAGAAAGTACGATTTCATCCAAGAAATCTCGGACGAGAATTTACTCACCACGAGCTTAAACCGAGCGATTACGGACGAGGATTACGAGTTAGCTGCGAAACTCTCCAAGCGGTTACAAGTGGTGCAAAACTTGAACGGAGGACGGGACGCGAGGGAGATTTTGTTAGACTGGAGGATGTTAGGAGTCGCGGAGTGGATGGCGGCGAGAGCAGAGGCGCTAGGGTTTCGGTTTCCAACTGGGATTCAGAGGAAAGCGACGTCGGCGTTTTTAGATGGCGATCGATTGATTGTTATTAGCGCGCAAACCGGGACCGGGAAGACGTTGGCGTATTTGGTTCCGACGATGGATCAGATGGATTTTGTCGGGAGGAAGATGTTGCAGATTTTAGTGGTGGTGCCGACGAGAGAGTTAGTGGTGCAGACGACGATGCTGGCGTATAAATTAACCGGTGGATCGATTTCGAGAGGCGTGCCTGGAGATCGAGGGAACATGTTCAACTATTCCGGGCCGCAAGGGTTGATCGTGAAAGGCGTGTTCGAGCAAAGGCACGTGTTAGATCCCGATCCGGAGTTATCGACGGCCGAGATTGTGATTGGGACGCCCGAGGAGTTGGCGGAGTTGAAGAGGCAAGGTGTTGTCGAGGTGGATTTGGCGTCGCATATTATTTGCGACGAAGCGGATGCGTTGTTCGAGAACCATAAAGAAGCGATGAGAGAGTTGTTGAAGCCGAGTCCGTTCGTGCCGGTGATGGAAACGAGACAGATTTGCTTAGTTGGGGTGAGCATTGCGAACGATTCGTTTTTGAAGGACGTGCAAGAAGTGGTGCCGTTTTACGAACCTACGATTATTCAAACGCAAGCGATTGATTACGAAGGACAAGGGTTGGAGGAGAGGAAAAAAGACATCGAGAAGGACGTGGAGGAGGTGTTGGAAGGACTCGCAAAGTTGGGAGGAAGAGGAGAAGAAGAAGGAGGATCGACCTCACTGGGAGAAGCCGCGACAAGGAGTAGTAATAACAATGTTGGTAGCAAAAATAATAGCGTGGGTGGGAATAAACGACTTCCTCCAAACATTCGCCACCGCGTGTTGTACTCGGAACCCGGGAGAAAATTGGTCACTTTGTGCCGGCAAATTCGCGCCGACGCGATTGCAGCCGGGGAGGACAAACCGCCACCGCGGACGCTCGTATTCGTAAAAGATACTCCAGCGGCGGAAATTGTCGCCGGTCCTCTGCGTAAAGCGTTATGGGGTGCACACACGCTCGTCACGCTCCTCCCAGAAGGTCGAGAAGCGCTCAGAGTTGTGGAAGATTTCGATAAAGGTAAAGCGTCGATTATGGTGTGCACGGCGCAGGTCAGTCGCGGTTTAGATCTCAGAAATGTCGCACACGTGTATTCGCTGGACGTACCAAACGCAAAAGAGTATGTTCATCGCGCGGGGAGATGCGGCCGGGTCGGTGCCGTCGATCCAGGCGTCGTCACGTCTATCGTTTCCGACGAGGAAAAAGAAAGCTACGAAAATGTCGTCGACGAGTTGCAAATCAAAAGCGAAGAGATTGAAACGATCGAAGTGGAGAAAATGGGTCGAGGTACAGACGACGAGGAGGAGGCGTTGTCACAGTTACAAAGACTACTGGACGATAACTTTTATCTCCTGGATACGAAACAGCTGAACATTGCTTCTTTGGAAAAAGCGCTCGCTATTGAACCCGAAGTGCTCGATTATGACAACGAAGACGAAGAGGATTAAGAAATAAAGTCACGTAAAACACGAACGTGAATAGTAGAAGCGTAGATATGCCCAGCTTTTAAAGAAAAGCAATAATATGATAGTGTGCCATAATTTTGAGAACGATTTAGAGATTGTACCTTATCCGCACCCGCCTCCACCGCCCTTCGGTCGGCGATTCTCGTCTTCATAATCTCCTCTCGCCCATTTCTGGAAATTCTCAAACGCTTTCTTCGGTGCGTTTGGAATGGATTCAATCGCATCAAAAATCTCCAGCAAGTCCGAGTTCGGATCTTCCATGCCTTGTTTCGTGGGAATCCCGCGAATAGGCGCTAAACGTCGCCTCACCGCGTTCATCATCTCACCAACCAACTCTTTCTCGCACCGGCGAAGTCTGGACGCGTTTCGGATTTTCAACGAAACGTCGTCACGTTTTTGTAACAAAAGTTCATCCTCTTCGTTCGTATCGTACGCGCTCATGCGATCGCGACAATCAGCCATTAACAGTTGCAAAGTTTCGTATTCGTTCATAGGGCTTACAACTTTATCCTCAGTGAAGGACACCGCGAATAACTCTTCGCTGTTCGTCACGCGAGCGAACCGCAAATAGGACAAAAACTCCCTCGGCATGCGATCTTTGTACACGGGGAAGGTTTGGCCTTTATCCGCGAACCCTTGCGCCTCTAAAACGGACTTTTTAGCCGCGTATAAAGGATCATTCTCCGATAACTCTGTCGGCCAATACTCGTAATCGCCCGGGTGCTGATCATCCACGTCTCCAAAGGATAAATACAACTCCGAGTTATTTCTAACGCTGTGATCGATTTGCAGAATTTTACTCCCCGCGCTCGCCCTCGTGTTCGCACATAAAACCACCGAGGCTGAATCGACGTCGTAATCCGCGTATCCACACCTCACGGCAGTCAATCCAGTTTTAATATCTCTAATCTCGTAAAACCGGGCAAACGATGGGTCTTCGGGCGAGACCGGCGGCGGCGCCCCGCAAATTGGAATCGCATCCATCAACGGTACCATCGCGTAACAGTTCGCGCTATTTAACCACTGCGCTCGCGCGCATACAATATCTAACGCATCGATAAAAGCACTTTCCGTCAAAAACGCGTACACATCCAACGGATATTTACCCGGATCTTCCGCAATCGCCGCTCTCAAAGCCTCGTACTCCTCCTTCGCCGAATCTCTTCTCTGCCTCGCCTCTTTATCAATCGACGTCCCTTTCAACAATTCTTTGAACTCCTCCTCAGTAAACCGCAAAATGCTGTTTGGATTCCCGTTCAAAGTCTTCAAATACGGCCACCACTCGCTCCCTTTCGCTTTCGCTTTCTCGCAGCACAACCACAACGCTAACTGCACCAACTCCGGCTTCTCTTCGATCAACGGCGCGACGATGGGATGTTCCTTCGCGTCCACCGCCGTCACGCAGTTATCCTGAGGAATGGACAAGATAACGTCCCCACCTTCCACGTTCTTAGAGAGCGTGAATTCTGCCATCTCCGTCGTCGTCGCCGTGCTCGTTTTATCCCCTCGATCGCCGTACGGGTTCCCCGACGCCGGTTGGATAGTAATAAACTCGCCAACCATTTTTGCGTTTCTCTCGTGTCTCAACCACGCGGCTAACTCTCTCGCGTCCTCGAGCGAGACCGAGGTTGTTTTCCCAGGAACGATCGGTTGGGACGGCACTTTTTGCGTCGCCACAGAAGCCGACGATGCTTCCGCGATGACGCTTCCGGATCTCTTTTTCCTCCTGTTCCTTCGATGATGATTTTGAGGAGAGGCTGAGGAAACGCTCGCAATCTTCCCCGCACGATTTTGACGCATCGTCCTCGTGCGGCTCATCTTCCTCGACGACGACGAAGCGCAGGACGCTTTCGAGGAAAACAGAGAGGAGGAGATCGCAGAGGACATGATGATGATGATGATGGTCTTTCTTCAATCGAAACTCTCTTGTGATGAATGTTTTTTGTTGACGTGTCGACGAGTGGTTTTCTGTCACTCGAGAAAAAGATCGAAAGAGGATTGAGAAAAAAATACGACAGACACTTGGGGAGGCAAAAAAAAAAATCGAAATTCGAGGCACAACGAACAACAACAACAACAACAACGAAAGAGGGGGAGGGCGCGTACTACTGGACAGACAATGTATATTCTTATTCGCGACACAAAAACGAATACGTTTTCGGATTACAAAAATCTTTTTTAAATTGTTTTATAAAAAAAAAAACCTTCGGGAAAGCCTAGGGGAGGAAACGCGTAAACGCTTCCTCCCTTCACGAGCCAACCGTCATCAGGGGGTTTGTTCATATCTACATATGATGTTCACATCAACCAACCACATTTTTCTTTGATTT